>JACCDG011673770.1_pt1 | contig 37165 bp, 22 predicted proteins | sample 7442471 | NCBI WGS metagenome assembly JACCDG01 (sample SAMN15323444, study PRJNA562643) | freshwater metagenome | isolation source: river surface water | place: USA:Blue River Watershed | collected 2017-08-17 | reverse complement strand
ATTCGTCTAAGGACACTCTGAGAACTGTCTATTCGTCTTATGAGTCTTATGCCATTCGTGCTAGATTTATAGGGTGGGAGGAGAGGGAATTCGTTATAAACACCTAGGACTTATAAGAATTGCACAGGGGTCAGTATAAAGTTTTCCACAGTTTCCACAATAGTTTTCCACAGGGTTGTGGAAAAAGTATAAGAGTTTTCCACAGGTATGATACCCTGGGTAGGGTTTATTATTAGAATCACACAGTGTTGTATAGTCCCTTATGTTTCGTCCTTATGTGTTGACAACTGTGCCGATTCGTCTTATGCTTATACCTGGGTAATAGTTTTTTATTCTAATCACACAGTGATACTTAATTCGTTATATGTGCCCCTTCGTTATCACTAATACCCTGGTAATAGTTTATTATTCTTTATAAACAGTTTAGTTTAATTATTATTCGTGATTGTTCGTTATAAGAATAAAACAGTGTTGTTTAATTCTTATAGACAGTGATTTGCGATTGTTGGTATAAAGTATAAAGAACCGATGCCCCCCCTAAAAAGAAAAACGCATAACTACCCTAATCTATAAAAGTATGATTTTGACAATGAGATTGTCTTTAAGAAAAAAAAATTTTCTAAGTACGAGGACCACCCATAAGGAAGAGTTAGAGTATATTGCGATTACCCTCGGAGAACTTATAAAGTTTGGGGCACAAGGGATACAAAAATTTTTCCGGAGTAGAAAAAATTCCACAAAGGTTGATATATAATTGGAAAAGAATAAACTGAGAGGAGATGTTAGAATTTACAGAGGAAGAAAAGGAACTTCTAATTGAGTGTATTCAATACCGATTAGAGACGGACAAGACAGCAAATTCAAATGGAGTGCTAAGGGAGGAACTGGAAGAGTTGCTCTTTAAGGTAGAAGAATCTGATGAATACGTATAACATAGAAGTCAATGGTATAACAATTGTTGAGAAAATAAATCCAGAAGATTTAGATGGAATGTTGAATCAAGTCAGGGGTCTTGTTTGGACTTCTGGTGGAAAGAATGAGGATATCAAAATAGTTCTAAATAATCAAGAAGACCCATTGCAATGATTGATTTGTAGTGGTATAATGTAAACGTCGGAATTAATTTTTTATGGCAAAAGGATTTACAGTTAAAGCAAATGCTCCTATAAAGACAAATAATTCAGCAGATGAATTTAATATTGTAGCAGCAAGAGAAATGATTCGAGGGAAGTCAATTGTATTTTGTCTTCCAGGAAGAGGAGTATCATATACCTATTTGAAAAATTTTGTTCAACTGTGCTTTGATCTTGTACAAGCAGGTGCAAGTATTCAGATTTCACAAGATTATTCTTCCATGGTAAACTTTGCACGATGCAAAGTACTTGGAGCAAATGTTCTCAGAGGTCCCAAGCAGATTCCTTGGGATGGAAAACTAAATTATGATTATCAACTCTGGATTGACAGTGATATTGTCTTTGATACTGAGAAGTTCTATCGTCTTGTAGCAATGGACAAAGATATTGCTGCTGGTTGGTATTGCACTGAGGATGGTCACACCACATCCGTTGCACACTGGCTTGAAGAAGATGACTTTAAGAACAATGGTGGAGTGATGAATCACGAGACCTTGGAGACGATGCAGAATCGTCGTAAACCATTTACAGTTGATTATACTGGATTTGGTTGGGTATTGATTAAGAAAGGAGTCTTTGAGAATCTTGAGTATCCTTGGTTTGCACCTAAGATGCAAGTCTTTGATTCTGGAGAAGTTCAAGATATGTGTGGAGAGGATGTTTCATTCTGTCTTGATGCGAAAGAAGCAGGTTATGAGATCTGGTGTGATCCTAAGATTCGTGTTGGACACGAGAAGACTAGAATCATCTGAGTCCCTTTCAGAACCGTCTTCTTGACGTTCTCTGATCTTTTTGATAGGATGCCCTTATGGAGATTTACGAGTCTTCTAAGGGCATTTTAAATCCTTCTGAAAAAACCGTTTAAAAAAACCGTAAACAAAACCAACTAGGAGATTATTACAATGGCAGTGAAAAAGAGTGCAAAGGGTGGGCAGAAAGTTGAATCAAAACCCAAACTGACTCTTCAAGGTGCAGGTCGCAATACTAAATATAGTGCAACGAGTCGTAATAAGGCACGTAAAAAGTATCGTGGACAAGGAAAAGGATGATGGAAGAAGACCAAAAGACACCAGAAGAAACCACTTCTACTTCTACACCAAAAGTTTTTGGTTGGGTTGCTGGAAAACCAGCATATTTACAAGAGCATCCAGACAATAAAAAAGAGAATAAGTAAAATGTATCATCTAGAAGTTGATGATGAATGGAATGCAATTCATTATGATGACTTGTGGATATACAATAAACTACAATTAAGTCGGGTATTAGGGTATAAATGTGGTCCAATTGGATCCACAGTCCCTAAACCCGACTTTTATATTGTTAGACCTGCGATAAATTTTCTTGGTATGGGTCGTTTTGCTGAAATTGTGTGGATAGAAAAGGATACAGAACACTTTCATCCATCTAATTTTTGGTGTGAGGTTTTTAAGGGAGAGCACCTGAGTGTTGATTATTATTATCAAGAACCAAAATTAGTGGTTAAGGGCACTAAAGACGAGAGTGATCCACTTTATAAATGGCAAAAATGGGAAAAAATTGATAAAAAAGTAAAATTTCCGTCCATTTTGAAAAATTTAAAGGGAAATTATGATTGGATTAACTGTGAATTCATTGATGGAAACCTAATTGAGGTTCATGTAAGGCAAAATCCTGATTTTAGGTATGATAATGAAGTTGCAATTCCAGTTTGGGATGATAATTTTTGTGAAAATCCTAGTTTCATCAAGGATTCTGAGTATAATACGTATGGAAGACGTGGAATTTATGTCAAATAAATAGTTTTTCGGAGAAAATAGGAGGATTTTGTGAATTGGATAGGTTTTCAATGGGGAATCACCTCCTATTGGAGGTATATGGGGTAGAATACTCTCTACTCAACGATGCAGTAACTCTTGAGGGAGTGATGAAAGAAGGCATTCAACGTGCCGGAATGACTATTTTAAACACCTTTCAGCACTGTTTCTACCCTCAAGGGTGTACAATAGTCATAGCACTGTCAGAGAGTCACGTATCGTGCCATACTTGGCCTGAAAATGGATGTGTTGCCATTGATGTTTATACTTGTGGACCAGGAAATCCAAAATTAATAGCATTAGAACTCCTAAAATATCTAAATTCGGACAACTATAACCTTCGGTATTTGTATCGTTAAATATTGGTAGGGGAGATAGCAACCTCCTACCAAAAAAAGTTCTGTTTTTACCAAAAAACAGGAGCTAAAATGTCCAATTTACCCGTTGATAGAGATCAAAACTATATGTATGAGATGTGGGGAACTACAAAGTTAGTTACCGACTATGAAAAACCAAATATTTCGAGGCATAATCTAAAGAAACAAACAGAATTGCACGAAAAAATTAGAAATGACGAAGATTATGATGATTGGGAATATGGAACAGAACCAAGTTACGGAAAAATAGTCTGAAAAGTATTATAGATATATAAAATACCTTTTATTTTAATGGCATTAAGGGTTTCACGAGCATTTAGGGACATTAGTTTGTCTTTTGCTAGGCATCCTGTGACGAATGACATTTTATCAATTAGAAATGAAGATGCAATTAAAAAATCTGTCACTAATTTAGTAAAAACTAATATTGGTGAGAGATTTTTTAATTCTTTGGTTGGGTCAACTATTAATGATTCATTATTTGAACTCAGTACAATTGGAATTTCCATTGTATTAGAAGATGAAATTAAAACATTACTTAATAATTTTGAACCAAGAATAAAAGTTAGGGAAATTAATATTGAAGATGATCCTGATCAATATGAATTAAATATAAACATTGTCTATGATATCGTTGGTGAGGGATTCCCAAGACAAAATATAGAATTTATCTTACAACCAACTAGAGTATAATGGCAATAAATCAATTTACAAATCTAGATTTTGAGGATATAAGATCCCAGATAAAAGATTATTTAAGAACCAATACAGAATTCACGGATTTTGATTATGAAGGTTCTAACTTTTCGGTATTAATTGATATTCTTGCCTATAATTCTTATATAACTGCCTATAACACCAATATGGCAGTGAATGAATCCTTTTTGGATAGTGCAACATTAAGGGAAAACGTAGTTTCACTTGCAAGAAATATTGGATATGTTCCTAGATCAAAGAGGGCATCTAGGGCAAAAATTAGTTTTACAGTTGATACTGAAGGATTTTTAGATGTAAAGTCTGTTACATTAAGATCTGGTGTAGTATGCTTGGGTAATTTAGAGACAGGAAATTTTGTATTTTCAATACCAGAGGATATTACCGTTCCTGTAGATAATCAAGGAATTGCTAGATTTAATGACATTTCAATTTATGAAGGAAGATTTTTAACGAAAAGTTTTATTGTAGATAATAATCAACCAAATCAAAAATTTATTATTCCAAACTCTGATGTAGATACAGAGTTGATAAGAGTGTTTGTTACCGATGTAACCAATGAGGAATATACAAAATTTGATAATATATTAAATGTTAATAGAAATTCTAAAATTTTCTTAGTTCAAGAAGTTGAAGATGAGAAATATCAGATTTTATTCGGAGATAATATATTTGGAAAAAGACCGATTTCTGGTAGTTCTGTTTATGTAAGTTATATTACTACAAATGGCAAACAAGCAAATGGATCTGCAAACTTTACATTTAGTGGAATTTTAATTGATAACAATAGTAATAAGATTACTAATGGCATTTCATTAATTACAACTAATGTCCCATCAGAGAATGGAGATGATATTGAAAAAATAGACTCAATTAAATATATTGCACCTAGAGTATATTCTTCTCAATATAGAGCAGTAACTGCTAATGATTATAAAGGTTTAATACCGGCAATATTTCCAAATGTAGAATCTGTAACTGCTTATGGTGGTGATGAATTAGATCCACCACAATATGGTAAAGTTTTTATATCAATTAAACCAAGAAATGGTAAATTTATTTCCAAAATTACCAAGGAAGAAATTAAAAATAAATTAAAACAATATACAATTGCTGGTATTAAACCAGAAATCGTTGATTTGAAATATCTTTTTGTTGAAATTAATACAAGTGTTTACTATGATAGAAGTGCAATTTCCGAAATTGAAAATTTAAGGAAAAAAGTTATTGAAACAATTACACAATATGGAACATCATATGATTTGAATAATTTTGGTGGAAGATTTAAATATAGTAAACTAACTTCACTCATTGATAATGTAAGTACTTCGGTTACTTCCAATATCACAAAGGTAAAAATTAGAAGAGATCTTCAACCAGAATTTAATAAATTTGCAACATATGAATTATGTTTTGGTAATGCATTTCACATAAAGAGAAACAATCTATTAGATAATCGTGGTTATAATATTAAATCAACTGGTTTTACTATTTTAAATGTAGATGGAACTGTTTATTTAAGTGATGTTCCAATTGACGATAAGAAGGGAAATATTTTCTTCTTTGTTCTAAAAGATAATTTGCCATTTATAATAAAAAATAATGCAGGTGTCGTACATTATGATAAAGGTGAAATTTTACTGGATGTTGTAAACATTACATCAACAGTATCAACAAATGGAATAGAAGTTCAAGCAATCCCAGAGTCAAATGATGTCATTGCATTGAAAGATATATATTTAGATCTAAGTATTAGTAACTTAGCTGTAAATATGGTTGAAGATAAAATTACTTCAGGTGAAAATACTTCTGCAACAGAATACATTGTAACATCAAGTTATTCAAACGGAGATTATATTAGATAAAATGTCAGAAATTAAGAGAGTCAGAATCCAAAATATCATTGAATCCCAGATTCCAGAATTTTTAAATACGGAATCTCCTCTATTTAAAGAATTTTTAGATCGTTATTATATTTCACAAGAGCATCCAACTGGAATATCAGATTTGGGTGTGAATGTAAACTCACTTAAGGATATATCAACATATGATAATGAAACTTTATTTTCTGCATTTTATCCAAGTTTTCTAACACAGAAAGTTTTAGCATTTGATGATGTAATAAATGTTTCCCATACTATTGGTTTTCCAAGTAAATATGGTTTGATAAAGATTGATGATGAAATTATATTTTATACATCAAAAACACAAAACAGTTTTATTGGATGCTTCAGGGGGTTTTCTGGAGTAGATGATATAAGACAAACATTAAAAACTGAAACTATTAATTTTACAAAAACATCTGCATCTTCTCATATTTCAACATTTGAAATATCTTCAGTTGCACTGAATAACTCAACTTGGACAGTTTCTTTAGTTGATCCAATTAATGTTTCTGTTAATGAAATCATTTATTTTGAAGATGCTTCGTATACAACTGCTCCAACAAACCCATTGATTCCTAGAGGAATACCAGCAAGAGTAATACAAGTAAATTCTCAACAGCAACTTGTAGTAGAATCGGCAGGTGATATTTCAAACAAGGCAAAGATAATTAAAACAATCATCGTTCAAAATTTAAATTTAGTTTTTTACCAAGAACTTTTTAAGAAATTTAAGGCTCAATTTTTACCAGGATTTGAGAATAGAAATTTTGTTTCTCAAGTTCAAATTCAAAATATTTTATCAAGAGCTATTGATTTTTATACAACGAAGGGAACTGATACATCATTTAAATTACTTTTTAGTGCTCTATTTGGAAAAGATATATCTATAATTAAACCCCAGGAATATCTTCTTCGTCCATCAGATAATAATTATTTTGTAACTAGAAATATTTTAGTAGAACCTATTAAAAATTATGATATTGATTTTTCTACGATAAAAGGGAAAACTATATTCCAAGATGTAGGTGAATTAGAAGCAAGTGCTTCCATTTATTCAGTAGAATATAGACCATTTAATGGTAAAAATTTATATGAAATTTACTTAGATGGAACTTCATTTGTAAACCAATTTAGATCAACTAAAAAAACAAATATATCAAAAGATACTAAAATTGGAGCAAATAATATATTTGTAGATTCAACTATTGGATTTCCATCTTCAGGAAAACTTTTAGTAAAAACAAAAAATGCTACAGATCCTGTAGTAATTACATATGAAGATAAAACTAATAATCAGTTTTTAGGTGTTTCTGGAATTATATTTGATCTAAATTTTGGAGATGAAATATATGAGGAGAGATTTGTTTATGTATATCAAGATGACGGTTCTGTATTAGAATTTAGATTAATTAATGTCATTGGTGAGGTAAATTATAGTTCTTCTTCTAATTTAAGGGTTGAAGATAAAATAAAATTATCTTCATTTGGTATAAATTTAAGTGATAAACCAGAATTTAATAGTTGGATTTACAATTTGCCAACTACTCATGACATAGAAACAGTTCAAATTTCCGGAAATTCAACGGGAACAATCTGGACTATAAATTTATTTGATGATATTAAGTTCTACGTTGGGCAAAAAGTAGAATTACAAAATACTGAAGATGAAAATGATATTATCAGAACAGCAAAAGTAGTAACAATATTTTCAGGAAAATCTATTGAGGTTGAAACTCCATTTAATATTTTAGCAAAAAATAAACTTCATAGAATAATTGAAACTGGTGAAAGTGATAATCCTAATATTGTTAATATTTCTGATATTTCTACTGGAGTTCAAAATACATATATTGATGAAAATAATGAATATTTTTATGTAACTTCTTCTGGAATACCTAATTATAAATTATATTCTGTTCCGCAGATTATTAGTTGTACTGCTGGACCAGGAGTTGGTAGGACAGACACATTAAATACACAAGATTTCCATAGATTCTACACAGGAGAAAAAATTTATTTTACTCCTAATTCTGGATCTGGAATTTCTACTGGTGTATATCATTTAACCACTATTGGTAGTGTAAAAGATAGTAAGCAAGTAAAATTTTCATTAAGTAAAAGTGATTTATATTCTAAAAAATATATAACGTTTGATAAGGCAACCACATCTGGTTCTTTCGTGAAACTGGATTATGAAAATAAAACAGTAAGCAATCAAAAAATAGTAAAAAAATTTAATTATAAAAAAGGTCAGAATCTTTTATCTGAAGTTGGAAATAGATCCACAAATAACAAAAAAGTCGGAATCTTTGTAAATGGATCGGAGATTTTCTCCCCAACATTATTTGATGAGAACATTTATTATGGTAAATTAGAATCAATTTCTATTACAAATTCTGGAAGTGGGTATGATGCAGTAAATCCTCCAGAATTAGAAATTTCTGATGTTTCTGGATCTGGAGCAAAGGGATATTTAAATATCGTCGGATCTTTAGAAAGGGTTAGGATTATAACTCCAGGAATTGGATATCAAGTTAAACCAAAAATAACTATTTTGGGTGGTAATGGAACAGGTGCAGTTGTAGAACCAAACTTTGTAAAATCACAAATTAATAACGGATTTAAAGGTGATGGATTTGGATTAAATCCAACTGATAATACTATTACATTTTTTCAAAAGCACAATTTTGAAGATGGTGAAGAAGTAATTTATAATTCAAATTTCAATGCAGATATTGTTCCTTTGCAAAATAGATCAATTTATTATGTCGGTATAATAAATGATAAAGTAGTGAAACTATATGAAAATATAACAGATGCATACAAAAAAACGAATGAAATAAATTTTATTGGCATTAGTTCTGGTTTCCATTATTTAAAAACTACGAAATCAAAGAATACTATTACACAAGTATACGTAAAAGAGAGTGGTTCTGGGTATTCAAATAGATTGATTAAGATACCATCCGTATTATCTTATGATAATACTACAAATGGAGTAAATACATTTGATAATTACATCTTTGCAAAAGATCACAGATTTAAAAATAAAGATATTGTACGATATTCAACTACAGGTGCAGTAATCAGTGGATTATCTACAACATCTGAATATATTGTGACTGTATTAGATAAAAATAAATTTTATCTATCTTCTGTTGGGAATGGTTCTAAAATAGATGAATTTGATTACATCAATAAGAGATATATTAAGTTCTCTTCATTAGGAACTGGAGAGCACACTTTTTATTATCCACCAATAAGATTGGTTGTAGAATCACTTTCTGGAGTTGGTGCAACAACTATAATTCAACCAGAATTTGAACCCATTATAACAGGAGAGATTGAAAGTGTATTCTTGGAGACAAATGGTGTTGGATATGGAGTTTCTAATATAATAAATTTCCATAGAAGACCAGACATAAAGATAAAACCAATTGTATCGGAGGCATTATTAAAACCTATTGTAGTTAATGGATCAATAGTTGATGTCCAATTTTTATCTTATGGGTCTGGATATGATAAAGGAATTGATATTGAGGTATATGGAGATGGTAGATTTGCAGACATTAGACCAATAGTAGATGAAAATGGAAGAATAACCAGTGTCAATATTGCAAGTGGTGGTTTAAACTATTTGCAAAGTAATACCATACTAAAAGTAGTAAGAAGAGGAAAAGATGCGAAATTCCTTGGAAATGTATTTGAATGGAAAATAAATCAAGTTGAAAAAAATAAAGAATTACTATCAACACAAGATGAAGGAATAATAGCACCAAGTAATAATAAAGATTTGGGATTACAATATATAAATTTCTATGCTCCAAAAATATTAAGATATAGTCTAAATGATCACGTAGATTCATCCAACAGAGAAATTACAAATAATGAACATTCTCCAATTATTGGATGGGCATATGATGGAAACCCAATCTATGGACCATATGGGCAAGTTGGATCAGAAATTAGAAAAATAAGATCTAGTTATTTTAAAAGGATAGAAAATAATTCTGGTTTAAGACCAACTTTATCTGATGGTTTTTTTGTTCAAGATTATTATTTTGATAAAGCTATTGGTGATTTGGATGAATATAATGGAAGATTCTGCATAACTCCAGAATTTCCAAATGGTGTTTATGCATATTTTTCTACTATTGATAGTGCATCTGTATCAAAACCAGAATATCCTTACATTATAGGAAAAGAGTTTAAAGATTATTTAATAGAAGAAAATTTTATTCCAGCATTTAATCAGAACTTAGATATTTCTAATTTTAATATCATTAGAAACGTTGCACCTTATTATATAAATTCAAATAAATCAAATTATGATTTAATACAAAGTAATGAAGAAAAACATAAACAAGAATTTATAGTATCTGAGACATTATCATCTTCTGTTGATCAAATTTTAGTTTATAGTCCTGGAGAAAATTATAAAATTGGTGATAATGTTATATTTGATAATAATGGGACTGGGGGAACAGGAATAAGTGCAGAAGTATCAAAATTAAAGGGTAAAGATTTATCTAAGATTGAAGTTGGCATTTCTACTTTTAATGGAACAAGATTTTTCACAGAAAAAAATCTTGTTGTAGGATTAATGAATCAACCACATAATTTATTAAGTGGTGATGAAGTCGTTATATCTTCTGTTTCTGATTCTTCATATTCATTCTTAGAAGGATCTAGAAAAATAATAGTTCCATCCAAAAATGTTGGTTTGACTAGTGATATAAACATTATACAGATAACTGGATCAACTACCGAAATATATGTTAATGATTATTCTGGTTTTGAAGTAAATGATTTTATTGGAATTGGATCTGAAAGATTGCAAATCGTAAAAATAGACCAATCCAATTCTTCATTTACAGTAAATAGATTAGAAAATGTTGGTTTCCATACTGTTGGTATTGATGATGTTAAATTACTTCCTAAAAAGATTTATTTTTCTGACGTAAGTTTGCCAACATATTTAAAAGAAAATGCACCTGTTTATTTTAATCCAAAAACATTAATTGGATTTGGAACAGAAATAAACAACTACGTTTTACCAGATCAATCCAATATAACTGTTCCAGCAAGATCAATATATACCCCAAATCATAATTTTTATACTGGTCAACAAATTGTATATAATGTTGGTTTTGCAGGAAGTAGTTTATACGTTTCTAATATTCCAGATTCTGGTGCTTCTTTCCCGCTTCCAAATAATACTTTACTCTATGTTATTAATAAAGGTAAAGACTTTATTGGTATTTCAACTTTAGGATTTACTACTTCTTCTGGTATAGGTACTAATAATAATAGTTTATATCTTTATGAAAATAATGCTACAGTTGGAGCAGCACACTCATTTACAACTGTCTATACAGAAGTAACAGGAACAGTTGAAAATTATTCTTTGATTGTAAATACTGAAGATAATCACGAACTAACTGAATCCGATAACGTAAGTTTTAATGTAACTCCAAGATTAACAAATATATTCTCAATAAGTTATGATTCAGTCTTAAGAAAATTAACAACAATTCCAATACAATTTGATACTTCATTATCTGTAAATGTAGATAATTCTACGATTTATATACCAAATAACAATTTCTCCACTGGTGATAAAATAGTTTATTATAATATTGGAAATTCTTCTATAGGCGGATTAACTAATAATGAAACTTATTATGTAATTAAACAAGATCCAGATTATATAAAATTAGCATTATATAGATCCGATGCTATTTCTGGAGTAGGAATTACATTTACTGGACAGGGTTCATCTTTTAATGCTATTTCATTAATAAATCCATTATTGAAAACAACAAAGGGAAATATAATAGTATTTGATTTATCGGATTCATCATTAAGTGGGATGGATTTGAAATTATATAGAGATAATAATTTATCAATCCAGGTTGAATCATATAATTACAGAAGAAATGGAATAGATGCTGGTTCACTTGGGGCAGAATTGAGAATAGACACAACTAACACCTCAATTTCAAATACACTTTTCTATACTTTAATACCTCTTTCACCTTCTTCTGTTGAAAAATATCAAATATCTGTTGATACTGATGTTGTTGGAAATAACAAAATATCAATAGAAGATAGTGTCTTTAGCAACTTATATAAGGTACTTGTAGTATCAGATAATAGTTTTAAATTTAATTTATATGAAAAACCAGAAAGTTTTTCATATACAACATCTTCTGGTATTTCCTCTATTTTCTATGAAACTGACTCTAAGACTGCAACTGGACCAATATCAAAAATTAGATTGAATTTTGGTGGTAAAAAATATAAAAAACTGCCAAAAATTGTTGGTGTTGAATCTGAAAATGGCAGAAATGCTACACTTAAGTGTATATCAAAAAATATTGGAAAAATAAACAAGATTGAAAGAGTTAAAGATGGGTTTGATTATCCAACAGATAGTACACTTAAGCCAATTCTAAGTGTCCCAACTGTATGTCAAATTAGAGGAATATCTAGAGTTAAATCAGTTAATGTGCTGCGTGGTGGATTAAACTATATTACTCCACCAAAATTAAAAGTATTGGGTAATAATAATATAGAATTAGAATCAATTATTCAAGGAAATTCTGTTGTTGATGTAAAAATAATTAAAAATACAAAGGATTTAACTCAACCATTAACAGTAATACCTATAAAAAATTCTAATGGATATGATATTGATGACATTACATATAATAATGTAACAAAAAAAGTTACTTTAGAGTTAGTAAATTCTGATAATCAACTATTTCCATTAATAACAAATTCATACGGATCAAATGTTGTTGATTTTCCATTTAGTGTTGGGGATAGAATTTTTATTGAGAATTGCAGAATAGCAGATCAAACAAAATCTAATTATAATTCAGCAAATTATGGATATAGATTCTTTACTGTAACTGGAATTAGCACTGCTAATTTTACTGTGACATATGATGTTTCTGGGATTGCTGAAAATTTTGGTGAGTATAGTTCAGATTTTGGATATGGATATGTAGTAAATGCGAAATCTATGGCATCATTTGAAATGGAATTAGAGGATGATTTATCATATTTTTCCAATGAGAATATAATAGGATATGATTTAAATGATTCCCCAGTATTTACAGCAAAAGTTCTAGAAAATGGATGGGATAATGATATCAATCAATTACGAATGATTGATTCTTCTGGTGACCTTGAAGTTGGATATAAACTTTATGGTACTAGATCTGGTTTAAATGGAACAATTGAATCTGTTAATAACTTTACATTAAATTCAAATCTTGAAGTATCTAGAGAAAAAGTAAATGATTTTGGTGACAGGATTGGATTTTTGAATGATTATCAACAAAGAATATCTGATAATGATTATTATCAAAAGTTTTCATATTCAATAAAATCTGATGTTAATTATGAGGATTGGAAAGAATCAGTAAGATCATTGGTACATCCTGCAGGATTTAAAGAATTTTCTGATTTGGATATAATCCAAAAGGCTTCAAACACAATGAACGTTGGAGTCGGAGACTCTTCATTGACTATTTTAGCTAATATTGATGGATATGGATCAATGTACTCTAGATCCAATTTCTCAATGGTATTGGAAGATGATCAATTTGAAGATGGTTCAATTGAAAGAATACTTTTCCCAGAAGGAGTTAGTTTAAAATCATATATTCTAAGTAAAACAAATAAGGTTTTAAAAATTGATGATATTAGTGATCAATTTACCGGATTTACTACTACAACTGGAGGAAAAATAGTTGGTTTAACTACATTTAAATTAAAGAATAAAGGAACTCCACTTTTCTATCACGAATTTTCTGGAATTAGCACTTCAACAATAAATTTAAATGCAGATTCATTTAATATCAGAAATCATAATTTCCAATCTGGTCAAAAAGTATATTATGGAATAGGTTCTACATCTGTGGATCCAATTTGTTTAGCAGAAAATACTGTTGACTCTACATTTAGTTATAATATATCAGAAACATTTGATACACAAATACTTACATTTGATAGTTTAGATTATACTATGGATCAAAGTTAAAAGATAAATAAAAATAAAGAAGTTTCTATTGTATAATGGCAAAACTAGGAATAAATACCGGTTCTATACCAAATGATGGTACTGGGGATACCCTTTTAGCGGCTGCTTTAAAGATAAATCAAAATTTTGATGAGATATATACCACTTTTGGTGATGGTTTTAGTTTATCTGGTATTGTTGGTTATGCAACTGAAGGATATGTTGATAATTCTGTAGTAGGGTTTATAACTTCGGGTGCATTATCTGGTTATGCAACTGAAGGATATGTAGATAATGCTGTAGTTGGTTATGCGACTGAAGGGTATGTTGATAATGCTGTAGTAGGTTATGCAACCGAAGGATATGTTGATAATGCTATAGTTGGAGTTACTACCTCTGGAGATCTTGTAGGGTTTATAACTTCTGGTTCTTTAACTGGTTATGCTACTGAAGGATATGTTAATTCTAAAGTTGGTTTATCAACTGTTGGATTACTTAGTGCAACTGGTAATGGATCTACTTTAACTGGTATCGTAACGTCAATTACTGCTGGTTCCGGTATTTTGGTAAATCAATCAACTGGTAGTGTTACTATTAGTGCTACTGGTGGAGGTGGCGGAGGAGGAGAATCCTACTGGGCATCAACAGCAGCAGGAATTCATACACTTTCTAATGTTGGTGTCGGTACAACAAATCCACGAACACCATTGCAAATTGAAAATGTTTATGGTATTGATACTGGATCTGGTACATTCAGTCCAACACCTGGTGTTGCATATGCCGCAACTTCTTGGACTATTTCAAGTACAAACTTTAGGACTGCAGAATATACATTGTGGTTCCAACATACTGGTGGAATTCAATCCCAAAAAATATTGATTATGAATGATGGAATTAATGCATATTATGAAGAATATGGCATTATGTACAGCAATTCTCCGTTAGTTTCTGTAGGTGCGACCGTAGAATCTGGTTCAGTTAAACTATTGTGGACTCCAGAATCTGGAGTAACTGGAGTTGTGACTTACAGATTCACTAGGGAGACAATGCTCTAATGTTAAAACTATCCCACACTGGAAGATATTGGATAAAATGGGGAGATACTAATGAAGGAAGTCTTCAATCAGTAACTTCTTATGATAAAAATAATATATACAGTTCTGGTAATTCAACAACAACAAAAAATGCGATAATATCAAAATCTAACCTTAGTGGAGACTGTAAATGGATACGGTCTCTAGGAGATAATACCAATCAAACTACATCATACAGTGTAGATACAGATTCATTTGGAAATGTATATGTATCATTAATACAAAATATTTCTGGAAATAATAATTTTATTATTGCGAAATATAGTTCATTGGGAGTTCTCCAATGGAAAAAGAAATTAAATGTTGGTGGTAGTAATGGTGCCAGTACATTAAAAGTCGGGGACTCTAATCACATTTATATTTGTGGATGGACAAATCAGTCTGGTCAAGGAAACTCAGACCTATTGGTTATGAAATTAGATTTATCTGGAAATATTATTTGGCAAAAAACTTTAGGTTCAACAGGAAGTGAAGAAGGTTATAATTTAATATTAGATTCTAATGAAGATATAATAATAACAGCATATAATCTGGATGACATTCTTGTTGTAAAATACAATACATCCGGTGATTTGCAATGGCAAAGAAAAATTGGTAAAGTTAAAATAGGTACATATGATGCAGAGTATTCTCCTAGTGTTGCCGTAGATTCTAGTAATAATATTTACATCGTTGGATATGAAATATATGAATATAGTACAGCATTTGGCAATACTGCATATGGATTTAAAGGAATTGTTGCAAAATATAGTCCCTCCGGGTCTATTCAATGGCAAAAAACAATAACATCCAACACAAGTACATACGTACAATTGTATGGAATAACAATAGATTCAAATAATAATCTCTATATTACTGGATCCTGCACCGTTGATATTGGTACACCAAAATATGCGGCATATATTGCAAAATTGGATACTTCAGGAAATATTCAGTGGCAAAGAGGATTATACCGTACATCCGATGGTGTTATAACTTATGCTTTAACAAGTTATGGATATTCAATAGAAGTTGACGAGTATGATGATTTATACGTTTCTGGAGAAACCACTTATGCCAGCAATGAAGTTTATAATAAGTATTGGCCATTATTATTAAAAGTACCTAGTGATGGTTCACAACAAGGAATATATGGTCAATTTAGATATAATTCGGTGTCATTGTCATATTCCAATGGCATATATACGGACTCTACTACAAGTTTTGTAGATTCTTCTAGTAGTTTTAATTTTATAGATTCAACTTTAATAGATTCTGCATACTCTTGTTCTTATTTTGATAATATTTTGGAAATACCTGATTTTAGTGAAACCCTAACTGTAAGTGTTAGGGAAAATATAATTACTAGTAATTTACAAATTCATTTAGATGCCATTGACAAAAACTCATATCCTGGTTCTGGAACTACTTGGATAGATCTGATGGGAAATAGTAATGGAACTTTAACAAATGGACCAAGTTATGACGGAGAAAGTATAGTATTTGATGGGATTGATGACGCTGTTACATTTTCCCAATATGATTTTGGTAATGAATTTACTCTATTTTGTTTTATAAAACCTTCTCTTAGGACTAACATTACAACACTTTTTGCAAATAGTATTGCTGGGTTTCCCACAAATGGAATTAGATTATTTTTTAATTTTGAAAACCAAAACACTAGAACTCTTCACATTGAAGTTGGAAACGGTTCGTCTGGATTTGGGTTGAATAGCGCACTTAATACCATTACATATGATACTTGGCAGCAAGTTGCATTTACATTAAATAAAAATACTGCAAAGGCAGTCATTTATCATAATGGCATTAATGTCAAGGAGGGTAATTTGAGTTTTACAAATTATAATACTAATGCAACATTCAGGTTTGGAACAATGAGTGGTTCATCTTACCCATATGCGGGAGGATTTGCAAATTATTTAATATACAATAGGGCACTCACAGAATCAGAAATAAAACGAAACTATATTAATCAAAAAGGAAGATTTTTTGGCGAGAACAATATTAGTATCTTTTAATCTAAATATTTAAAAAGAGCAATGTCAGAAAAAGCATTTGGAATAAAAAAAATAGAAATTAAGGGGTCTGGTATTCCTACACTTGATAGTCCTACAGATTTATATTTAAATGCCGTTAATGTTTCAATTAGCACTGACGTTACAATTGGAAGAAATATAAATGTTTCTGGTATTTCCACGCTTGGTGCTGGTGTAACAGTCACTGGAACCACCTTCACAAATCAGTTAAGTGTTTCTGGTATTGCTACAATTGGTCCAGTTGCTACTGGAACTACTAGTTTATATCTTGGTGGACCTCTTAAGGTGGGAGAAATTGATATTTCAGGTGGTTCTAACAATGTGCATGTTGGTCAAGGTGCTGGTCGTAAAAACTATAATGGTGGAAGTGGGCAACAAAACACTGCTGTTGGTTGGAATGCTTTAGGAGTCAACCAAGCAAGTAATTTTAACACTGCTTTTGGAATAAGTGCATTAGGTTCTTTAGGTGATACTGCATTTAGTAATTATGATAGTAATACTGCAATTGGTGCATATGCTGGTAATTCACTTTTAACAGGATTCCAAAATACTTTTGTTGGAAGAAGTGCTGGTAGTTCAATCACCTCAGGATCAAGTAATACAATCTTGGGAATGTATAATGGAAATTCTGGAGGACTTGATATCAGAACTTCATCTAACAATGTAGTTCTTTCCGATGGTTCTGGAAATATCAAACTTTATGCAAACTCAAGTGGTAATGTTGGACTAGGAACAACGAATCCAACAAGTAAACTTTCAGTTAATGGTGGAATACAATTAGCACAGAATAATGCAACAATCGTAGGAACATCAGGAACAGTAGGAGAAATCAAGAGAATTGGTGGGGCTCCATTCTTCTATGATGGAAGTGCATGGAGAGAATTTGTTCTTTCTGCAGGTACTCCAGTTTCTGTTCCTGCAGATACTGAATGGGATAGTGTTGTTTTCAGAGCAACTTTTGATACTGATTACACTGATGCAAAGTTCGGAGCAACTCCAATTGTCGTAAGTGCCGGTTCTAGTATTGTTGGTTCTGCGGTTACAATTGGAACTGGTGCATATAGAAATGATAATAGTTTTGGTAATGCTGGTTTAACTTATCCTTATAGATCTGAATATGATTTCACCGGTTCTTGGACATTTGAAACTTGGATTTATTTTGATAATGCCAACGAAACAAATATTGTATCAATATTTGCAATTACAAACGGTTCAGACACAAGCGGACAACTTGCTTTGTTTGTGTCAACTGATATATATGCAAACAAGTCCATTCAATGGGCTAATGAAAACGGAACAAATCAAGTTGTTTATAATACATCTGGAGCAGCATTTTATTCAATTTTCAACCAAAAATGGGTTCATATTGCATTAGTTAGGGAATCTAGCAATGGATCACTTCATTTTTATCTTAATGGAGTAGAATCCAATAACACATATTTAAATGCAGTAATTGACAATAACATAATCAATGTAAACAATAATCAATTAAATATTGGAGGAACTCCTAATAATGGAACTATTACAATAAATGGTGTTTCCATAAACACTACTGGTGGCAGTGGTACTAGCATTGATGCAATTTACGATGATTTAAGAATTTCCGCAGGTGTTGGAACTGCAGGCCAGAGATATACATCTATTGGTACTGCTTCAACTACAACATTCACTCCTCCAAGAACTGCACTTCCAACTACTGGAACACTTTCATCTTATATTCAACCACCCGGAGATAAGTATGGTGAGATTGGTTTAGGCACATCACCAACCTGGAGAGGAACATCTGGTGTTACAGTTTTAAGACAAGCAAGTGGGAATTATCGTGTAACTTTTGCAAGTTCATATACGAATAAAAATGATTACTATGTCTTATCACAAGGAATGGATCAGGGATTTGCTTCTTATGTTGGTATTGCCAGATCTACTACTCACGTAGATATATCAATTAATAGATTAGATAATAATGCAACTATTGATTCTGGTTCACTTTCTGTCCAGATTAAGAATCATATTTAAATATTTTTTTCACTTGGCATCACTTCTATCTAATAAATAGTCAAAAGTCATAATTATTTTTATTGTGAATGGTTTTAATAAAAAATTAAAAGAAGATATATGCCTACAAGAGTAGTTCCTGGTTCTGGTGCAATTCTACAACCAACTTTTGATGAAAACTATGGTGTAGTTTCAATAAATGTTATTAATGGTGGTTCTGGGTATGCTTCCACAGATCCACCAAAAATAACTATACAAGGAACTAATACACCAATTGTTGAGGGAGTATTTTATCCTGTCATAAATTCAAGTGGTGAAATTTCAAGAATAGTAGTAATTGAACCAGGAAGTGGGTATACTCCCGTAGAAGTTGGATCAGGACAAAGAATAGGAATAGAAACAACTGCTTTTGTAGAAAGTTCTCTTATCGTACAAAAAGGACTTGATACACCAACTCCATATATTTCTGTTGCATCAACAGAATCTAATATTATAATGGGAGTTATTGGAGGGGAAGGATCTTCATTATATGAAGATGGGTATAATATTGCAATTTCCACTTCAGTTGTGGGAACTTCTGCTTCCATAACTCCCGATTTCTCACTAAATCAAAATAGATTTTATGGATTTACAGAACCATTTCCTGCATATTACACTAGTGGAATTGGTACTGATGCTAAATTTAATGTTTTTATCGTATATGACTCAGGAACAGGAGTTCCAATATCAACATCAGTAATATTAAGAACTGGTGGAATTGGTTACTCTATTGGGGATACAGTCTCCATCTCTGGAACATTTATGAATGGAACTTCACCAGCAAATGATCTGTCATTCACAGTTTCTTCTGTAGCAAATACAAGAATAGTCTCGGCAGCAAATAGCACATTCTTGAATTTACCTTCAGAAACTTTAATTGGATTTGGTTCTGGTGCAACGTTTAATGTATCTAGAGATTCATTTGGTGATATATCCACAATAGATGTTGTCAATGGTGGTGCTGGATATGCACTAACAGATAAAATTAGTGTGGCAGGAACCTATATTGGTGGAGCAACACCTCAGGATAATTTATTAATTTCACCAGCAGTTTTGGGAACAAATAAATTACCAAGTACTTTATACGTAATAAAAACAAGTGACAATTCATTTAAAGTATCTGGATTATCAACGTCAAATGAATTAAATTTAATATCATATGGAATTGGAACAAACTCATTCACTTTTAATGATCCAAACGCAAGTTCTATAATTTCAATAGATAATATTATTCAAAGTCCATTATACAGAACTGATTTAGAATTAAAACTGTTATCATCAGTAGGAGTTTCAACTGATATAATATTTGTTTCTTCTGGGTTATCATCAATTACAAGTTATGACATTTTAAGGATTAATTCCGAATTAATGTCAATTAAAAATATTGGATTTGGTTATACTAATGCAATACAAGTAAATAGGGCTGTTTTAGGATCAAAAGTAGATGCCCACTTCAATAATTCAACAATAAATGTACTAAAAGGTAATTTTAATATAGAAAAAGATGTAATTTATTTCGTAAATCCACCGTATGGTCCAGTTGGTCCAGAAGGATTGGAAGTTAATTCTTCTTTCAGTGGCAGAGCATTTTCAAGACAATTTGATCCAGAATTAAAAAATGATAAAAATATAATTTTTGATGACATATCAAAGCAATTTGTAAGTACATCATCTACAGAATTCTACTTAAAGTCAGAAGGAGAGAAAGTAGTAGGAATTTATACGGATACAAACTCAATTATTGTTGGAAACATTGATATTAATAATAATCCAATTATTTTAATTAATGGAATTCCCCAAATTTCAGAAAAAGATTTTACAGTTGATACACCAGGAAATAATAGATTAAAGTTTCTTTCTGGATTCCCAATTTCTGGAAAAATATCTAGAATAGGAATAAACAGTGGATATGGTTATCAACCACTAATAGGAGCTGGTGCTTCTGTTACAGTATCTGCTGGTGGAACAATATCTAGTGTAATCTTACTAGGACCTGGAAGTGGATATAGAACACCACCAGAAATTAAATTACAATCTAACGTAGGTTCTGGTGCATCATTCTCTGCGACGATAGGTGCAGGAGGAACTATTACTGGAATTTCTATAGTTAATGCAGGAAGTGGTTATACATCAAATCCAATTCCGAATGTTATAGTTGGAGTACCAACAGGTTATAGTGATTTGCCACTAACATATATTTCTGGATCTAGTGGAAATGGATATGGTGCCAAGGCATCTGTAATCATTGGAAACCAATCGGATATAATTCAATTTAAATTAGAAGATTCTGGTCAATTTTATAAAGTTGGTGATATTTTAAAAGTTTCAGGAATAACTACAAATCCAGCAATAGGAGTTGGATTTAGTGAATTTCAAGTTACTGTTGAGGAAACAATAAGTGATAGATTTAGTGGATTTTATCCTGGTCAATTTGTACAATTTGATGATATTTCTCCATTCTTTAACGGAGTAAAGAAAAAATTCACTTTAACTGTTACTCAAGGTGCAATTACAGAAGTTTTGAGTCTTAAAGTGGATCCAAGCACTGATTTATCATTGGAAAATAATTTGTTTATATATTTAAATGATGTCCTGCAAGAACCAATAGAATCCTATTCGTTTAATGGTTCCAGAGTAGTTTTTAAAGAAGCACCAAAAGCAAACTCAAAATGCACAATATTGTTCTATAGAGGTTCTGATTTAGATGTAGAGCAGATAGATCCACCACCATCAATTAAACCAGGAGACACTGTTCAAATTATTGAAAATATTTTGGATCCATTTGATAGATCTCAATTTGATCGTATTGTAAAAAGAATAGTTTCATCTGAGTCATTAGATACATTTAGTTATGATAGTGTTGGTATAAGCACCGATCAAACAAATGAAAGACCATTGGTTTGGACGAAACAAACATCAGACTTAATTATTAATGGTGTTCTTTATTCAAAATCCAGACCAGATTTAAAGTCAAGAATTATTCCATACACAAAAATAATTAAAGATGTAGCAAAAGATGATAGACAAATATATGTCAATAATGCATTTCCATTATTTGTAAGTGTTGATAATATTACCGAGGAACTTAAAGACATTCAAATAATAAACAACAACACTGTTTCTCCAGCTATAGCAACTGCGATAGTTTCTTCTGGATCAACTATAACATCTATTTCTATACAGAATTCTGGTGTTGGATATGAAAATTTAACTTCCCCTTTTGTTGCAATATCTTCATCATTAATTAAGAAAAAAGATCCAATATACAACTGGAAGACAGTTTCAACAGGAATAACATCTGATTACTCTTTAAACTCATTAGTTTATACTGATAGAGTTGTTTCAGTTGGATCTAGTGGAATAGTAGGTATTTCTAGCAATGGATTAGATTGGATTACATCTAGAATTGGTATAGCACAATCAACAACATTTAATTCAATTTCTGGTTATGATCAAAAATATTATGCAGTTGGAGATACTGCAAAAGTTGTTTATTTAAATTCTTCTTCTGGATTCTCAACTTCATCTTGGCAATCAATCAGATTATTTAAAGAGGAATCAGTTTTGGGTTCACCCGAGCCAATAATTGAGTTTAGTACATACTCTGGCAATTTTAATGAAATAATTTATTCTCCAAATAAAAATATTTTAGTTTGTGTTGGAACTAATAGAGGATTATTCTCTGGAGTAGGAATAGGAACAACATCACTATATGAAAAAGTTCCTCCAGTATTTGTTGATTTGAATAGTGTTGCAATAAATGACAGAACAACTGCATTTATTAATGGACTTTTATTTGTTGCAGTAGGAAATAGTGGATCTATTATATACTCATCAGATGCGGAAATTTGGGCAAGAGCATTATCTATACCATCAACAAGAAACTTAAATAAAATAATTTGGGATTCATTTAGATTTGTTGTTGTTGGAAATAATGGAACAATTTTAACCTCAGTAAATGGAATAACTGGGTGGGAAAAAATTAATGCAAATATTACAGATGATTTGGTCAATATAAGATATGAACATGGAATTTATATTGCATTAAATAGTGCAGGACAATTACTTTTCTCATATAATCTTTCACATTGGGTCAGAAGATCAACAAATCAACAAAATCCAATCAATGATCTCATAGTTATACCACCTTCAGAGGAAATAGATGAAGGAAGAACTATCATAGTTGGATCTGGGGCAACTACTTTATATGCAGAACCAATTTATAATAGAGCAGTTGCAATTTCTTCTGCATCATCTGGTTCTGTTAATTCCATTACTTTGATAGAACCAGGTTTTGGATATGATCAATCATCTCCACCACCAGTAATTATTGAAGGTGCTGGAGTAGAAACAGAAAAGATCTTATCAATTAAAGCAGTTGGTGATTTTGGAACAATTAAATATGTTGGAGTTGGAGCATCTACCATTGATTTTGAATTGCATTCAGAAACATATGACAATAGTTCTTTAGGTATTGGTTATTCATCATTGAATTCCTATGGAGTTAATTATAGTCAACTAGAAGTAGGTGATTATTTTGTAATATTTGAAAGCAATTCTACTATTGGACATGCATTGACTGGTATAACAACAAGTCTTGGTGGTCTTTCAAATTATCCTGAATCTAGAGTTGGAACTGCTACAACTTATTTGGATGGAGTTTACAGAGTAGAAAGGGTATCTTCTCCTACCGCAGGTATTGTTACAGTTAGATGCAATTTTACTTATGGACCAAATAATATTCCAATACAAGTAAATACAGCAACAAATACAAATGGAGTATATGGAAAATATACTTGGGGCAAAATATATGACTATCAAAATAGAACTAGGTTAAAACCAAGAGAATTTTATGTTCAAACAAATAATGGTTTAACTGGTTTATCTACTGCTCCTGATGTAGTAAGAACTCGTGGTCTTTTCTAACTAAATAAAGAAAAAACGTTTATTTAAAATGCCTGCTATTATAACTGACCAATTTAGGGTAATGAATGCTGAGACTTTTATTAAGAGTCTAGTATCTGTTGGTAATACTGCTAATAATTATTATACTTTTATTGGGCAACCAAATAGTTTGAATTCGCAAGCAAACGGATCTCCAATTTGGGGAGATGGATTACCACCTTTAGATGGATTTGAAGAAGAAAATAGAATAAAGGAAACTATTATAGCATTAAAAAAAGTAACTTCTGATGATATAAGAAGAATGGTTAGGAAAGTCCAATGGACTTCAGGAACAACTTATGAAATGTATCGTCACGATTATTCAATTTATAATAAAACTCCAGTAACTAAGCAAGCAAGTTTATATAATGCCAACTTTTATGTTATAAATGAAGATTTTAGAGTATATATTTGTTTACAAAATGGTTCAGATCCAGAAAATCCCAATGGAAGGCCGTCATTTGACCAACCAGAATTTATTGATTTAGAACCAAGACCAGCAGGAACTAGTGGAGATGGATATATTTGGAAATATTTGTATACAATTAAACCATCAGAGGTTGTGAAATTTGATTCAATTGAATTTATACCAGTCCCAGAAAACTGGGGTACAACAGGGGAAACAATTTCTACAAAAAATAATGCTATAGATGGAAAGATAGAAATAGTTACCATAAAAAATAGAGGTACTGGATATCAGCCAATTTCAAAATCATTCACAAACATTCCAATTTTAGGTGATGGTACTGGAGGTAAAGCAACAATAACTATTGATTCGTTTGGAAAAGTTTCAGAGGTTTTTGTTACAGATGGTGGTTCTGGTTATAGTAAAGGATCTATACGTTTTGAACCAGGTGCTCCTGGAATACCAACAGAATTATCCAATGGTTCTGAATTAGCAGAATTTGATGTTATTATTCCACCAAAAGGTGGGCATGGATATAATATCTACAGAGAACTTGGAGCAAACAGAGTTTTAATTTATTCTAGATATATTACAGATCCTTCAAACCCTGATATCATTTTAGGTAATGATTTTGCCAGAATAGGAATTATAAAAAATCCAACAGTTGCTGGAAGTGAAACTGAACTATTAACTTTAGGAGAAGTTAGTGCATTAGATTCAATAAAATTATCTGGATTCAGTACTCAAACTACTTATCCAGTTGACTCTGTAATTAAACAAACAATTGGTCTTGGTGTAACTGCAATTGGATTTGTTGCCTCTTGGGATAATCTCACTGGTGTTTTGAAATACTATCAACCAGTTGGATTAGCAACACAATCCGTTGGATATAAAATAAACAAATTTACTTCATCTCCTGCTCAAGGTGGTTCGTTATCTATTGAGTGCCCAAATATAGTTGGTCCCGTTTTAAGTATAAATTCCGCATTTAATGGTATAAGCACCGTAATAAATAATAGGACATACCAATTGGGAAGTAATTTTGTCTCTGGGATTTCATCTTCTGAATACAATAAAAAATCAGGTGAGATAATTTATATCGACAATAGAAAGGCAATTCCTAGATCATCTAGTCAAAAAGAAGACATAAAAATTATTTTGGAGTTTTAAAGAAAAATGCCTCAGAATACTAATCTAAACATTTCTCCATATTTTGATGATTTTGACGAAGCAAATAATTATAAAAGAGTATTATTTAAACCAGGAACTCCAATTCAAGCCAGAGAATTAACTACTTTACAGTCAATTCTTCAGAATCAAATTGAAAAATTTGGAAAGCACTTTTTCAAAGAAGGTTCTGTAGTAATTCCTGGTCAAATTTCATATGACTCAAATTATTTTTGTGTTCAAGTAGATGAAACCCATTTAGGAATTCCAGTATCACTTTATCTTAATAATTTTAAGGGTAAATTAATTAAAGGTGAACTCAGTGGAGTAACAGCAAAAGTAGAAAATATTATATCTAATGTAGAATCTGAAAGAAATAATTATACAATATATGTAAAATATCAAAGTTCTAGTGATGTTAATTTTACTGGTAATACATTTGTTGATGGTGAAAATTTAATTTCAGTTGATGATGTTTCATATGGAATATCTGCCATAAGGGCAGGAACAACATTTGCAACTACTATTATTTCAAATTCAACCGCAGTTGGATGTGCGGCAAAAATTGCTTCTGGTGTTTATTTTATTAGAGGATTTTTTGTAAACGTTCAAGAGCAATCAATAATTCTAGATCAATATTCAAATTCACCATCATATAGAGTTGGTTTATTAATTGATGAAGAACTAGCAGTAGCATCTAATCAATATCAAGATTTATATGATAATGCTCAAGGTTTTTCAAACTATGCTGCACCTGGTGCAGACAGACTTAAGATTGAAGTTACTTTAATAAAGAAAGAAGTAGACAATTTTAATGATGAAAACTTTATTGAATTAATTAGATTAAACAATGGTGTTTTACAAAAATTTGTAACGACATCAAATTATGATTTAATTAGAGACGAATTGGCAAGAAGAACTTATGATGAATCTGGTGATTATTATATCAGACCATTTAATATATCATTAAAAGAATCACTTAATGATAGAATTGGCAATGATGGAATGTTTTTTGAAACAGATAAGACAAGGCAAGGAAACGTACCATCAGAGAAACTTGGTAGTATTGTAATTGGACCAGGAAAAGCATATGTAAGAGGATATGATATAGAAACTATTGATAATCTTGTAGTAGATTTCAATAAACCAAGAGATACAGAAAAGCAAGAAAATCAATCTATTCCATTTAATATTGGAAGGCAAATTTTACTTAATAATGTTTATGGATCTGGAATTATTGGATTCAGTTCTGATTCAAAAATAGATTTATATTCTGAACGAACTTCTACTCCTGGATTAGAATCAGGAAATAAAATAGGAGTTGCCAGAATATATGATTTCAAATTAAGAAATGCCGAGTATCAAAATCCAGCAACTCAATTTGAAACATCTTTATATGATGTACAAACATATACAAAAATAACTTTAAATACAGGAGTTGATATAGATGCACCTGCATTTATAGAAGGGAAAAATAGTTCTGCTTCTGGATATTTGGTAAGTAGTGTAAATGATTCAGAAGTATTATTTTTATATCAAGTATCTGGTACTTTTGCTATTAATGAAAGAATATCTATAAATGGAATAGATAATGGAAGAATTATAAAAGAAATTAGAGATTATAGTTTATCTGATGTCAAGCAAGTAAAAAATAGTTCTGGAATTTCAACATTTACTGCAGATGCAGTATTAAATGCTAAAACATTTTTATCTGACCCATCAACACAATATACTATAACTTCTTCTGGTGATATTACATCATCAGATCCAAGTTTTTATGTTGGTATTCAGACTGGTGATATACTCTCATACTCCAGACAAGGGTTTACTGTTCCCACATATAATAAAGTAATTGCCATTGATTCTGCGAATAATAAAATAACAGTATCTTCAATATCTTCTGTTGTTGGAGTTTGCACTGGAGGTCTTCCAACTTCAACTATCACTTCTAATGATTTAAAAAAAGTATCCTTAGAAGTATTGAATTCAAAGAATTCTTATCTCTATTCAAGATTATATCATAAAAATATTGCAACTTTAGACTTATCTAATTCTAGTATAGTAATAAGAAAATCATATAATGTTATAGTATCTTCTAACTCATATTCATCAACATTAGAAACTGATATAAATTTAACCCTTGAACCTTTTGATGAAGAAGATTATACTTTAACTTATGTTTCTAATGGATTAGTTGAACCCCTTAGCAATCAAAAGCTAAGTGTTTCTGGGAGAACAATATCATTAACTAATTTATCTTCAAATGGTAATGCTATCTTAACGGTCACATACAAAAAAATTAATACGAAAGTAAAGAAAAAAATATTTAATAGATCTTCCAGTTTAATTATTAGTGGTTCTAATTCAGTTGCATCTGGAATAGGAAATACAACTTTAAATGATGGTCTTACATACAGAAGAGCTTATGGATTAAGAGTACAAGATAAGGTAATATCACTTAATGTCCCAGATGTAGTCTCTATACTGGGAATTTATGAATCTTCATCAACATCTGACCCTAGTTTACCAACAATTACTTTTAGTTCTTTAAATTCAACTACAGATAATTTTGTACCAGGTGAACAATTAATAGGAAAGACTAGTGGCACTGTTGCTCAATTTGTTGTAACTTCAGGAATTAATCAAATAGAGATTGTATATTTAAATGAAAATAAATTTTCTATTGGGGAAACAATAATTTCTAAGGAAACAAATATAACTGGAGTCGTTGGTTCTTTAGGTGCCGGAGATAAAAATATTAAAGATAATTTTATCTTAGATAATGGACAAAGACTTGAATATTATGACTATTCCAGATTAATAAGAAAGCAAGAAGTTTCTGCTCCAACGAAAAAAATTAGAGTAATTTATAATAATTATTCAATTAATTCAAATGATGAAGGTGATTTTGTAGCTGTAGATTCCTATGATGCTGATAGATACTCAAAGGATATATCTACAATCAATGGTGATAGAATTACCGATTTAATTGACTTAAGACCAAGAGTAGATGACTTTTCACCATTAAATGCAGTTTATTCTCCTTTTGAATATAATGCAAGAGTTTTTAGTGCATATTCTAACTCAGCAACAAATATTTTTGCTAAAGATAAAACATTAAATCTTTCATATTCTTATTATTTACCAAGAATAGATAAAGTATTCTTAACTAAAGAAGGATCATTTATTGTTAATACTGGTATACCTTCATTAACACCAAAAGCACCAAATAATGTAGATTCTGCTTTAGAGATATGCACAATATACTATCCAGCATATCTTTATGATATTAGACAAGCACAAATATCCTTGGTAAGTCATAAGAGATATCGTATGAAAGATATCTCAAGACTAGAAGATAGATTATCAAATGTTGAATACTATACATCACTTTCACTGCTGGAAACAGATACCAAAAATCTTTCCATAAAAGATGCACAAACTGGATTGGATAGATTCAAGTGTGGATTCTTTGTTGACAATTTTAAATCATATCTTGGTGGAGACGTTTCAAATAGATTATATAGATCAAGTGTTGATACTTCATTTGGTCAATTAAGACCAATGCATTATACAACTTCTATTGACTTACTTCTTGGTTCAAGTAGCATCATTGGAATTGGAACTATTTCAGATCCAACAGCAGATTTAAGATTTGCTAATGATCTTGGTAATCCAAATGCAAAAAAAGTTGGAGATATCATATGTTTGGATTACTCTGATGTTGTATTTACCGAAAATAAATTTGCAACAAGAACAGAAAATGTTAATCCGTTCAATACACCAACTTGGATTGGTTCTATAGAATTAAATCCATCTACAGATACTTGGATTGAAACAAGAAGAACAGAAAGAGTGGACGATATAGAGGGAAGCTATACATCTTCTATACAACAATTGGGTGTTGATACCAATACTGGTTTATCTCCAGTAAATTGGAATGCTTGGGAAACGAATTGGACGGGAACCTCTATTGTTGAAGGACCAGTAATTGCCAGATTGAATGAAAGAACAAGAACATCATCTACTGTTCAAAATAATTGGGTAACTGTAACTACAGAATCGCAATGGACTGAACTTAGAAATGACACTATAACAACTACAACAAATCAAAGTAGACAAGGAATTCAATTCGGAGTTTCTGAAAGATTTGATACAACATCATTAGGTGATAGAGTTGTTTCCAGAGCAATCTTGACCTTAATGAGATCAAGAAACATTGAAGTTGTTGCAAGAAGAATGAAACCTTCTACTAGATTATATGCATTCTTTGATAACATTGATGTTACTAATTTTATCGTTCCAAAATTGATAGAAATTAGAATGGTTAGTGGAACTTTCCAAAAAGGAGAGGTAGTAGTTGGAACTATGCCTTCTGGTGGAGCAAACAGATCAATAAGATTTAGACTTGCAAGACCAGATCATAAATATGGTCCATATAATTTCCCAACAAACCCAGGATCTGCAAACCTTTCAATTTTGCCATTTTTTGATATTTACAAAACTAATCCTTATAATCCTGCAAATTCCATAGGTACGGAATACTCATCAACATCTACAATATTAAATGTTGATACTGCAAGTTTAGAGTTACAATCACAATCAGACTTTTTTGGATGCATTGCACCGCAAATGCAACTTGTTGGTCAGACAAGTAATGCAGTTGCAATAATCAATGACATAAGATTAATTACAGATCAATCTGGAACTTTCATTGGATCATTGTTTATTCCAGATCCAACAATCCCTTCAAATCCTTCTTTCCAAACTGGAACAAAGACTCTTACATTAACAACAAGTCCAACTAATTCCAGAACATCTGCACCATCTGATAGTATTGGTGAAGCAAATTTCACTGCTAGTGGAACAATTGATAATGTAGAAAATGTTACTTTGAGAATCAGAAATGCAGAGGTTGAAAGATTGACATTCTCTGAGGCAAGAACACTTACAGAAACCGAAGATAGATTAGTTGCACAAAATAGATCAGCTAGAACAACTAGAACATATTATGACCCATTAGCACAATCTTTTGAGGTGACTGATGTTAATGGTGTATTTTTAACAAAATGCGAAATTTACTTCAAGACTAAGGATCCAACCGAAGTCCCTGTTACAATGCAGATTAGAACAGTTCAATTAGGAACTCCTACTCAAGAAATTTTACCTTTCTCTGAGGTTTCCTTAGAACCAGATAAAGTTTCTGTATCTGATGATGCTACAGTCCCCACTACATTTACTTTCCAAGCACCTGTTTACCTGGAAGGTGGTGGTGAATATGCAATTGTATTGTTGTCAAACTCAGATTCATATAATGTATGGATTTCCAGAATGACTGAAGTTGATATAACTTCACAAAATAGACCAGAATCTGAAAGAATTATTGTCTCAAGACAACCAACACTTGGATCATTGTTTAAATCACAGAATGCTTCTACTTGGGATCCTTCACAATTGGAAGATCTAAAGTTTACACTTTATAGAGCAAACTTTACAACCAACGATGCTATTGTCAGATTCTACAATCCACACCTTGGTATTGGAAATAGACAAATTGTTTCACTAAGAACAAATCCGATTGTTGCATATTCACAAAAGATTCTTGTCGGATTAGCACAAAGTATGAGTCAATTTGACATTAATAATTTAACTCCAGGTGTCAAACTATATCAGAATAATTATCCAGATTTTTCTGGTAATTTAGTAAGTATAGTTGGTTCAGTTGGTATTGGTTCAACCTTAGCAATAACCAATGTTGGATCTGCATACACTGCAAACAAAACTTATAGCAATATTCCCGTAACAACTTTATCTGGAAGAGGTTTTGGTGCAAAAGTTAACTTGACAATTCAAAATAATATCGCAGTTGCTGCTACAGTTTCAGTTGGTGGAACTGGATATGCTATTGGTGATACAATGACAGTACAAAATCAATATACTGGAGGATTTGGTAAGAATTTAATATTATCCATTCCGAATAAAGTTGGAATATTAAGTTCATTTAATTCAATGATAATTGAAAATGTCCAGGACAATATTAATACTTCTGGGGTATTGAATCAAATTCAGTATTCTGGTGTTGGAAATACTGTGACTACAGTTACAAATGGATTTGTTGTTTATAGTGAAACTATTGATGATGGACTACATTTAAAAGTAAATCACAATAATCACGGAATGTATTCCGATTTAAATTATGTAACTTTATTTGATATTGAATCGGATGTACCACCATCAACTTTAACTGCCGAATACAATCAAAGTTCAACATCAAACATACAATTGGCAAATGTTGGTATTTTCACTTCGTTTGAAAATGTAGGAGTATCTTCAGACAATCCTGGATATGTTAAGATTAACAATGAAATAATTAAATATACTGGAATCAATACTGCTTCAAATTCTTTAGATGGTATAACGAGAGGTATTGATATTATTGATTCAATAAATCCAAATACTAGAACATCTCTTTCTATAAATTCACATCCAGTTGGATCTCAAGTATTTAAATATGAGTTCAATGGTGTATCACTTAGAAGAATCAATAAAACTCATTATTTTGGAGAAGTTGATTTGATTAGATATCCAATTCAACTTGATAGTTATCATGTAAAACTTGATATGACAAAATCAGGAAAAGATAGAAAATTTGGAACACCTAGATTGTATTTCAAAGAAACCAAAACTGGAGGAACTTATCAATCAAACTTAATTTCTACCGGTGCTAATACATTAAGTGGACCAAAGGCAACTCAAAATATCCCATATAGTATTATTAGACCAAATGTTCAATTTATGACACCGGAGACAACTTCTGTTGATGCTCAAATAAGAACTGTTTCTGGATCTAGTATTAATGGAAATGAAAGTTCATTCGTTGAGCAATCATATATTCCAGTATCATTGAACTCTAATAATTTCTTATCAACACCTAGATTAATTGCATCAAAAGTTAATTCTGAAAAGAATTTATCAAATAATCAAGGAAATACTTCATTTACTATGGAATTAAAACTTTCTACAACTGATAGTAAAGTTTCTCCAATAATTGATTTGGATAGGGTCAATATTATTACTTCTATGAATAGAATTAATTCTCCAATAACAAATTATAAAACTGATTCTAGAGTAAACAGTCTGTTTGATGATCCAAATGCTGCGATTTACATTTCTAAAGTAATTAGACTAGAGAAAAATGCGGATAGTCTAAAGGTATATTTTGACGCATTTAGAGATGCCTCAAATGAAATTGTTGTTCTTTATAGAATATTACGTCCAGATACTCCAGATGATCAACAACTTTATGAGTTGTTCCCTGGTTATAATAATATTGATGATTTTGGCAATACTATTGATCCAAAAGAAAATAATGGTCTATCAGATAAATTTATTTCGGAGTCATTGGCATTAGATGATTTTAGATCATATGAGTATACTGCAAAAAATCTGCCATTATTTAATGGATACCAGATAAAAATTATAATGACAGGGACAAATCAGGCAATAACACCACTAATTAAGGATCTAAGAGTAATTGCAACAATATGATACCAGTAAAAGAAAATAAGGGTCTTTTCAGAGATGAAAAGACTAATTCAATTATAAATTGTGATGATTTACAATATGAACAATATATGAAGTTGAAAGCAATTAAAACTAAAGAACAGAATGAATTGGAAGAATTAAAGTCTGATATAAAAGATATAAAGGCTGTATTAAAAATTCTTCTAGAAAAGATAAATAACTAAAATCCACTTTCAATTATCTAATGTCTGCGAAGCAAATAAATCTGGTAATAGAACAGGGAACGGATTTTGAAAGTACTTTTACAATTTACAATGAGAATGGAACAAAATTAAACTTAACCGGATTTACTGGTATGAGTTTAGTTAAAAAAAGTACATATTCATCAACATCATATCCATTTACTGTAACTTTTCCAAATAGAATAGGTGGTCAAATTAGTGTTTCTATGGGAAGAAGTGATACTTCTTTAATTGAAGGTGGAAGATATGTTTATGATGTTGTTATTACCTCACCAAATAATTATAGAAGAAGAGTAGTTCAGGGAAGTGTTTTAGTAACACCAGGAGTTAGTCTATGACAAATTATGATGTAAGATTAACTTCTCAAGATAGGTTTTCAGTAGATGTAAACTACGAAATACCATTAAAACAGGTACAATATAATAATCTTATTATTGATGACATCTCAAGTCAATTCAATAATACTCAAACAAACTTCACTCTTTATGTAAATGGTGAAGAATATTTCCCAATTAACGAGCAGCAACTTTTAATATCTATTAATGATGTTTTATTAGAACCAGTAGTAGATTATCAAGTTTCTGGTAGTACTATTACTTTTACTATTCCTCCATCAATTGGAAATACTTTTTCTGGAATTGCATTAGTAACTACTGCAGATTTAACTAGAACAATAGTATTTCTAATTGATAATGGTTCATTAGATATATCTCCAGGGAGCAAAGGATATATTTCACTAGATGTTAGTGGAACAATAGAATCTTGGACAATTTTATCAGAAGATACTGGATCCATCGCAATAGACATAAAGAAGACATCATATTCGGATTTCCCAAATAATTTTATTTCAATAGTTGGAGGAGAAATTCCCGTCTTAATTAATCAAAATAAAAATAAAGATGATATCTTGACAACTTGGGATAAGTTTTTAAATACTGGTGACATTCTTGATTTTGATGTCCTTAGTTGCTCTGGAATTTCCAAATGCACGTTAACATTGAAATTAAAAGTATGAGAACTTTAGATTATAAATAATCATATAAAACATTTTTTAATTGTATATTCCAGGAGATTAGTAGATGGCACTTTTAGTACCAGATAGTGGAGAACTACAGTCATTAAGATATCTTGTAAATAGCAACCATCAAATTCCTAGAAATTTGATCTTAAAACTATTTTCAAGCAATACTACACCAGCAGAAGGTGATGTTCCAAGTCAATCTGCATATTATGAACCATATGATGCAACTGGTTTGGTTGGTTATGGAACAGCACCAAATAATAGTTACCCACTTTGTATCAATAACAGATGGGATCAAGATTATTCTCAACAATATGGTATTTTACTTAATGGAAATCTCTGGAATGTAAGAACTATTTTAACCCCAATTGCAACTACTACTGGTGGTGGAACAACTGGTGAATATACAATTACAGTAGCAAGTACATTAAATATTGCTGTTGGTCATTATGTTAGTGGTGGAAATGTAGGATCAAATGCTGTAGTTGCTGCAATTGATGGAAATACAATTGTACTCACAGTGCCAAACACTGCAACATTTAGTGGTCAGACATTAGAATTTGGTGTAGGTACAACCACAGCATCATATCCAGAGCAGACATTTACATTTAGTGATGCAGGTAACCAACAGTATGGATATTATCTGGCAAGAGCAAATAATATGCCAGTTCAAATCCATGGTGTTGCAAATGCTGCGACAATTTCTGTTAACGCAGGAGTAGCAAAATCACAAACTATTGGTGTTATTGCACAATCATATGTAACACTATTTGAAACAAAATATGAGCCAACTGCTACTGGAACATCTGGTCTTTTCTCATTTACTGTAAGTAATATTGCAGGAATTAATACAGATCAAAGAGTTATTGGCACAGGAATTGCAAGTGATGCAAGAGTGGTTGGATTTACTACTGATACAGTTTACGTAAATAAGGCAAATACTGGAGCAGTTTCTGGAGTTGCAACATTCTTCAAAAATGTTACTGAAGATGTAACTATCGGTATGGGTGTAACTCACTCCAACCTTCCAGGTGAAATTAATGCTATCCCAGCAAATACAAAAGTAACAGGTATTGATGAAAAGAATAGAATTGTTTACTTGAATAATGCCTTAGTAAATAACATTCAGTCTGCTACTGGTGATACTATTACTTTCGCATCAAGCAAAGTAAGCACAGGTTCAACTGCACACGGATTAGTACCAGGTGATGTAATCTACATTGCAGCAGGAACAGGAAATACTACAACTACTTCGTCTACATATACAATTTTTGAAACTCCAAATTCAACAACATTTACTACAACCCCAGCATTAAATGGTTCTGGTGCTTCAACACTTTATAGCAGCATCTTCTTCGCAGAAAGATTCACAAACGGTCCTTACAATATTCAGAACAACGGTGACCAAATTAAGGTTACCTTGAATATCAGCCTCGACTGATTTTTTGAAATCAATATCTTTATTATGGAGGGGTTGCAAGAGCGGTCCCTCCTATTTTTATCGAATATAAGAGGTCAATATGCCAGCACGTAATGTCGGTGTAAATTCTACTTTTGAGGAACAACGTCAAGTTATAAATCAACTTGCTGGAGATGTATTTTCTTTTGAATCTCCTAATTATGTAAAACTCGCAAGAACAACAAACCAAACTATACCCAATGGTGCTGACACTTTAATTGGATTTTCTGTGGTCAGTGATCCGAATAATTGGTATAGTGGGATTACAACTCGCACCACACCAACCGTTGCAGGAACTTATCACATCGATGTGATGTTAAACTGGCAATCAGGATCTGTTGTAAACAATCAAACAAATATTCAAATTAGAAAGAATGGGTCTACATTTGCATTAAGTCAAGTTGGTATAGAGACCAATTTTGCATATACTCAAAGTGCTTGTGGAATTGTTACAATGAATGGAACAACAGATTATATTGATTTTACAGTATTTACAGGAAATCCAACCAGTCAAGTTGTTACTGGAACTGCTGACGGGGCTTGGACGAAAATGGAGGTATATAAAATAAACTGATGGCAATTTTCTCATATTCATCAGGTTCAACTTTACCACAAATATCAGAATATGCTGACCAACAAATCAGCCAATATTCTAATGAGGTTGTATCTGTTTTTGGATTGAGAAATAAAAATTTATTTAAACTTACATCATCATCTGATCAATTATTTTTATCCTTTTCCTTTTCATATAATGAATTATCTGATAATTATTTTATTAACTATGATTATGGGAATATTGTAGATTCAATTGATGAATCTGAAGACTATGGAAGTATAACAGATGTTACAACAACATTTGAAGAGTATGGATATACAACTGAAAAGAATACTACTGCATTCGGAATAGTAGGAAATATAGAATCTGCTACCGAATATTCTATAATTAGAGTATCTCAAATACAAGGAACTACATTCTTATTCAATGGAAGGTCTAATATTTATATTAATTCTTCATACATTGGATATGGTTTACTATCTACTAGTGGAACATTAAGTTCAGAAAAAAATACCGAATCTTATGTAGGAACAGGAAAAGCATTTGGTTTCGGAAGTAAGGCAGAGAGAGTTGTTGCATCTTATAACAACTCCTCTGTCGTTTCTTATGAAAGCATTGACTATGGTTCTATAAGTTCTGTTATTGATTCTACAGAAGATTATGGTTCTATTCTTGATACGGAACTTTATGGACAGCAAACAGATAATTATGGACTTATTACTGGTCGTGGATTAAGACCATTTGGAT
>JACCDG011355826.1_pt1 | contig 37171 bp, 31 predicted proteins | sample 7442471 | NCBI WGS metagenome assembly JACCDG01 (sample SAMN15323444, study PRJNA562643) | freshwater metagenome | isolation source: river surface water | place: USA:Blue River Watershed | collected 2017-08-17 | reverse complement strand
TTACTTCCCCCTAAATCAATAAACGAGATCGTTGATTTGCTAAGGAATTTTATTAACTGCGATCTATTTGATGATTTATTTTCTCATAATATTGAATGTGAGCTAGAAATTTCTGGCTATTATCAGAAGGAATTAATCGCCAAAAGAATTGATCTATTGATAATTAAGCAAAATGAGATTATGATTATTGACTACAAATCTGACGAGATTGACCAAGAAGATCTAAATAAAGAGCCGCCAGAACAGTATTTGAGACAGTTAAAAATTTATCAGAAATTACTAGCAAAAATTTATCCAGATTATAAAATCACCACTGCCATTTTATGGATAAGATTCTTAAAACTAATTAAAATAAATCTGCTAAATGATCAATAAGCTTTTCGGCCAGAAAAAAATATGGCAATTTTTTACCTTGAGCGCATTATTAATATCGGTATTTTTACTGCTTAGCGCCTGTACTGATAACAAAGATTCCAACCAAATAAAATTTGCAACTAATGCTACTTACCCTCCTTTTGAATATAGCCAAAAAGGCAAATTAGTCGGCTTTGATATTGATTTGGCCAATATGATCGCAATTGAGCTTGGTAAGGAGGCGGTATTTGAAGATATGCAATTTCAAAATATCCTACCGGCAATTGATAGGGGCAATGTTGACGCTGCAATCGCAACTATGACTATTAGCGAAGAAAGAAAGCAAAATTTTGACTTTTCTACTCCTTATTATTTTGAAACTCTGGCAATGGTTTTTTCTAAAGATAAACCAATTACTGATATTTCCGAATTGGATGGCAAAAAGGCTTCTTGCCAAATTGGCACTACTATGGAAATTTGGTTAAAAAAACACGCCACTAAAACCACAGTAATTACAGTTGATGATAATAATCAGGCAATAGAATCACTAAAGGCCGGTCATGTTGATTTGGTTTTAATTGATGGCACCCAAGCGGTAGCTTTTACTCAAAATAATCCCGGTCTGGAATATAAAATAATTGCCAAATCAGAAGATGGTTATGGTATAGCACTTAAGAAAAACTCACCATTAACTGCCGAAATTAATAAGGCACTTAAAAATCTGGCTACTAAACACAAGATTAAAGAGTTAGAACAAAAATGGTTTTCAAGTTTAAATGGCAATAATTGAAAGTATAACCTTCATTGGCACCGGTATTATTATAACCTTAGGGCTGCTTTTTGGCGGCTTGATTTTGGGATTAATTTTAGGAGTAATTTTATCTTTGCTTCGCTATCTTAATTCAAGTAAAAATTTTAGCGATAACGGCAAGCAAAATTATAAAAATAAAATTATTTTATTTTTGGTTACTCGCTTTATTTCGATAGTGCGCGGCACGCCATTACTTTTACAATTAAGCTTAATCTATTTTTGCGTCCCTGATTTATTAAAGATTAAATTAAATATTTTTCAAACCGGCATTGTTGCTTTTGGCATTAATAGCTCAGCCTATATTGCCGAAATTTTACGCTCCGGTATTGAAAATATTCCAAAAAGTCAGTTTGAAGCGGCAACAACATTACAAATTCCAAATTACTATATGTGGAAAGATATAATTTTACCGCAAGTAGTAAAAAATATATTACCATCATTAATCGGCGAGACTATTGCGCTTTTGAAAGAAACCGCGATCATTTCAACCCTTGGCGGCATGGATTTAATGCGCAAAGCGCAATTAGTTGCAGCCGAACAATTCACCTATTTTCTGCCAATTATTATTGCCGGCGCCTATTATTACCTGCTGATTTTATTGATTGAATATATTGGTAAAAAAATTGAAGAAAGGAGTAATTATGCTAGCCATTAATGAAGCTGCCAAAAAATTTGCCGGGGTTACAATATTTTCTGGCATCAATCTTAAAATTGAAGAAAATAGCATAGTTGGCCTTGCCGGGCCATCTGGTGGCGGCAAGTCAACTTTGCTACGCTCAATTCAAAGGCTAGAGTTGCTGGATAATGGCGATATCAACTATGAAGGAACAAGCGGCTTCATGTTTCAGGATTTTCAGCTATTTCCTCACCTGACAGTAATTGAAAATTTAACTTACGCTCCCAATTTAGTTTTTAAAAAAAACTGCAAAGAAGAAGCCTTAAAATTACTGCAAAAATTAGATATTGCAAGCAAGGCCGAATCTTTCCCTTCGCAACTTTCTGGCGGCCAAAAACAAAGAGTAGCGCTGGCGCGAAGCTTAATGATGAAGCCAAAATTATTACTTTGTGACGAGCCCACTTCCGGCCTTGATGTAGCAACAATTGAAGATGTGGTTAATTTATTGCAATCGATAAGAGAGCTTGGAGTAACCATGGTTATTGCCTCTCATGATCTTGATTTTTTAACTAAAATTGCCAGCCGAATTATTGTATTAAAAAACGGCATTATCACAGCTGACGCAATGGTTGCAAATCTTGATGACCCAATCCATTACCTAAAAGGCTTTTATTAATTTTTTAAATAACCTTCATGGAGAATTTTGAACAGCCCATTTTTGAAATAGCACAAATAAGAAAAATTGAAGATTATATTCAAAATGAAATGGCAATTTCTGGCCATTTAATGATGCAAAAGGCAGCAGAAGCTGCTTTTAAATTTTTAAGCAATCAAACCGATATTAAATCAAGACCGATCTTTATTTTTTGCGGTGCCGGCAATAATGGCGGCGATGGTTTTTTACTCGCTAAATTAGCAAAAATTAACGACTTGCAGCCATTAGTAATAAAAGTCGGTAATTTTAATAAGCAGTCAGAATTATGTCAAAAATCAGAAAGAGCAGCTTTAAAATCAGGAGTTGAAGTTATTTCTTATGATACTAACTTAAATTTTCCAAAAAATATTATTATCATTGACTCAATTCTTGGAATCGGGCTGAAAGGAGAAGTAAGAGCAATGGAGTCAGGTGTTATTGATAAGATTAATAATTTTAGAAAAAATAATGTTAATAGCTTGGTAATATCAATTGATATCTCGTCAGGGTTATGCCCAAATAGCGGCCAAATTCGTGGTAATGCCATAATTTCTGATTTTACTATTACCTTTCTTGGCTTAAAAGCCGGCTTGTTTTTAGGTGAAGGCAAAATTCACAATAAAAAAATAATATTTAGCAATCTTGATATTGATTATTCAAAAATTATCAGCCAGATCAGCGCCAAATATTATAAATTTGATGATGATAATTTTTCAAAATTAATCCCTCCAAGAAAAATTACTGCCCATAAGGGTGATTTTGGCCATGTGTTAATTGTTGGCGGTGATTATAATATGGGTGGCAGTGTAATTATGGCAGCAGAAGCAGCATTTAGAGGTGGTGCCGGAAAAGTAACGGTATTATCACGAAGAGAGCATTTTATAGCTTTGCTTGCCAGACTGCCAAATGTCATGACTTGTGAGGCAAACTGCGAAGATGATTTAATCGAAATTGTCAAAAATAAAACTGTGATTGCCTTTGGGATGGGAATTGGAAATTCCGGCTGGGAAGAAGAGTTATTTAATTTTTTTATGAATTACAATCCCGCAATACCAAAAATTATTGATGCTGATGGGCTTAATATTTTAGCCAAAAAACAAATAAACTATAATCTTGAAAACGCAATCCTAACTCCCCACCCTAAAGAAGCCGCAAATTTACTTGCCACCACCACCGAAGAAATAAAAAATGACCGCGAACTAGCAATAAAAAAACTGCAAAAAAAATATCAAGCAACCATAGTCCTCAAAGGAAATAACAGTCTGATTTTAGGCGAAGAACAAAAATTATATCTCTGCCCAAGCGGCAACCCCGGAATGGCAACTGCCGGCACCGGCGACATATTATCCGGCATCATCGCCGGCCTAAAAGCCGGCAGCAACCTAAACAACTCCCTTACCGCATCCTTAGCCGTCAACATCCATGCCAAAGCCGGCGATTTAGCCGCCAAAGAAAATGGCGAAATCGCAATGATGGCAACCGATCTAATCAAATATATCGCAAAAGCCTTTTAAGAAAGCCATTAATATTTATTTTCATTTTCTAAACTAGACCCCAATCCAGATTACTGCGTCACTTAATAATTCCTAGAAAATAACAACTATACGCTTTCGTCATTGCGAGGAGCCATTAGGTGACGCGGCAATCCAGAAAGCCCTGCTACCTTGTTGCCGCAGCAATGATTCTGTTGACTTAATTCCTGACTTTGCTATAAGTTGCTAATCAGTAGCGAAAATAATTTTTATTAATCATCTCCGTTGGTTGATATTAAAAGCAAGTATCATTTAAATTTATAAGTTGATTCAAACCTTAAGAAGGGGTCAGAACCCTTATTGCGGCGGCGGGGTCGCATTTAGGCAATAAAAAAGGGGCCGGATTTTTAATCCGACCCCTCCTTCTTTGTATTTTTTACTAAAAATTAGCTGTTGCTAATAATTAGAATTTGTAAGCAACGCCAAATTGTACTGCTTGAATTCTGTTTGAGTATTTCAATGCAGCTTTAGCTGAGTCTTTAGATTTTTTGTTACTTAAGTCGAATTTTTGGGTAGTATATTCGAAGCTTAAATCCATATTATCAGCAATTGCTACTTTAACACCAGCACCCATTAACAAGGTATTTCTGTTAAAGCTTTTTGCTCTAGAAGTGTCTGAAAGTTCTAGTGATTTAACATTAACGCGTCCAAGACCAACAACCAAATATGGAGCAACCTTGTCATTGATATCGTAACCAAGATCAGCTCTAACGCCGTAACCATACTTAGAACCTGCGTTTTTATTACCAATATTATTATAGTTAGCATAAACTCCAGGAGCAACAAACATGCCATTCATATTGAAAGCATATTTATAGTTTAAACCGGCACCGTATGAATTACGTATAAAAACGGTAACGTCTTTAGCTGGCTGAGTTGGTTTAGAAGAATATTGGCTTTGGATTAAGTTAAATCCAGCAGAATGACCCTCAGTCTTTGCGTAAGCCGCAGAAGATGCTAAGATAGCAATGATTGAAGCAGTAGTAAAAAGTTTATTTTTCATAACGATTAATTAATTGATTATGTTTTAAGTAGATTATTAAAAACTTTCCAGGCGAACCAAGAAGCTTGGATCATAATCTAATTTCACAAATGCCAAAAAGCAATAGTATTTTTTGTTACAAAATATTTCATTAAATAATTTGTGTTATTTTTAGGATTATCTTCTTTCTTTTTAAGAGTTTGCCCCTTAATATCTTAAAACTCATTTTTTAAAAGTTCCTTACAAAATAACTAAAAATCATTAAAGCCAATATAATTATGTCGAAAGAACAAGAATTGTCGATTATTAGCAATGACAGCCAAAATGAACAAAACAAAGAATATAATGCTGATTCAATTAAAGTTTTAAAAGGGTTGGAGGCGGTTAGAAAAAGGCCAGGTATGTATATCGGCGACACTGATGATGGTAGCGGTTTACATCATATGGTTTATGAGGTAGTTGATAATGCAATTGATGAAGCCTTGGCTGGATATTGTAATGAAGTTATGGTAACTTTAAATGTTGATGGCTCGGTTACCGTTAAAGATAATGGCCGGGGTATTCCAGTTGATATTCACGAAGGAGAAGGAATTAGCGCTGCTGAAGTTATTATGACCCAGCTTCATGCCGGTGGTAAATTTGATCAAAATTCTTATAAAGTGTCAGGTGGATTGCATGGCGTTGGCGTGTCAGTAGTAAATGCTTTGTCTGATTGGCTGGAACTTACAATTTGGCGTGATAATAAAAAATATTCCATGCGTTTTGCAAATGGTGATTCAGTTTCTCCTTTAAAATTAATTTCTGAAAATGAAAAAAATCGCGGCACTCAAATCACTTTTCATCCTTCAGCAGAAACCTTTGCCATCACTGAATTCAACTTCGCTACTCTTGAACATCGCTTAAGAGAATTATCCTTTTTAAATTCCGGAGTTAAAATTGTTTTAACCGATCTTAGAGAAGAAGAGCCTAGAGAAGCACTATTATTTCATGAAGGCGGTGTTACTGCTTATGTAAAATATCTTGATAAAAGTAAAAATGCTTTGCATCAAACCACCTCAATTATCGGCTCTGATAAAGAAAGTGGAATTAGCGTAGAAATTGCCATGCAATGGAATGATTCTTATCATGAACATATTTTATGCTTTACCAACAATATTCGCCAAAGAGATGGCGGCACTCACTTGGCAGCGCTTAGATCGGCACTAACCAGAACCATCAATAATTACGCCGCCAATAATAAATTATTTAAAAAAGAAAAAATCATTTTAACCGGTGAAGATGTGCGCGAAGGTTTAACTTGCGTAATTTCAGTTAAATTACCGGATCCAAAATTTTCCTCTCAAACTAAAGATAAATTAGTATCAAGTGAAATCAGGCCTTACATTGAGGGCTGGGTTAATGATAAATTATCACAATGGTTTGAAGAGCGTCCAGCTGATGCTAGAATTATCGTTGGTAAAGGAGTTGAGGCAGCACAGGCAAGAGAAGCGGCCAGGAAGGCACGAGAATTAACCAGAAGAAAAAGCGCCTTAGAAGTAAGTAATTTACCTGGAAAATTAGCTGATTGCCAAGAAAAAGATCCGGCTTTAAGCGAGTTATTTATCGTTGAAGGAAATTCTGCCGGCGGTTCAGCAAAAGGTGGACGTAATCGTAAATTTCAGGCAATTTTACCAATTAGAGGAAAAATTCTTAATGTCGAAAGATCGCGCTTTGATCGCATTCTCTCTTCAGTTGAAATCGGTACCATGATTACCGCGCTTGGCGCTGGAATCGGTAACGAAGATTTTGATATTGCTAAAGTTCGTTATCATAAAATCATCATCATGGCCGATGCCGACGTTGATGGTTCCCATATCAGAACCCTGCTTTTGACTTTCTTCTTCCGCCATATGCCTCAAATTATTGAGAGAGGTTATTTATATATCGCCCAACCGCCGCTTTATAAAGTTAAAAAATCTGGCAGCGAAGTATATCTAAAAAATGAGCAATCATTACAAAATTACATCATTGATAATGCTCTTGCTAATAGCGTTTTACACTCTGCAGGCACCATGAGGGCCGGCGCTGATTTGCTTGATTTTGTCCAAAAACTCAATAAATTCTCACTTCTGCTTAATAATATTTCTCGCTTCATGCCAACCAATATTGCCGAAAATATCGTCTTGGCTGGTGCTTTTAATCGCGATTGGCTCGATAATCAGGATGCACAAGATACTCTAATTACTGAAATTGAAAAACATTTAAATTCTAGCAGCGATTCAGAAGTTAAATGGGATGTAAAAATTAGCGCAGATAAGGATATTGAAATTATCAAAAAAACCAGAGGCGTAAAAACTCCTTATCTAATTAAAAGAACCTTACTTGATTTACCTGAAGCCTCAGCAATTAATCATGTCAAAGAGCAAATAATTACTGATTTTAACAGCGAAGTTAAATTTATTAAAGCTGATGAACAATATCAAGCCTTCAAGCCAAGCGAATTACTGACAATCATCATGGATATTGGCAAAAAAGGGCTGTCAGTTCAAAGATTTAAAGGTTTGGGAGAAATGAATGCCGAACAATTATGGGAAACTACTCTTGACCCCGCTAACCGTACTTTGCTACAAGTTAAGGTCGATAGTTATGACGAAACTGATCAAATCTTTTCAATTTTAATGGGAAATGTGGTTGAACCAAGAAGAGATTTTATTCAAGAAAATGCTCTTAAGGTAGTGAATTTGGACGTTTAGTTTAATACAACCATCCACTTTGTCATTGCGGCACAGGCCGCAATCCATCTAGAGGCGGTAAAGCTGTTGCAAAATCGATTCCAGCCGCAGCCGCAATGACAAATGGAGGCTTAATAAAAAATAAAAATAATATGTGCGGAATTGTCGGAATTGTCGGTAGTCATAATGTGGTACCAAAAATTTTAGATGGACTTAAAAAACTTGAATATCGCGGCTATGACTCAACCGGAATCGCCGCCCCATCTATTTCATCAAAAACTGGCCACAATAATTTCCAAATCATAAAACAAGAAGGAAAAATTGCCAAATTAGAAGAATTAATCAATAAATTACCAAAAAATAAGCAAATCAATTCTCCAATTGCAATTGGCCATACCAGATGGGCTACTCATGGCAAGCCAAGCAAAGAAAATGCTCATCCTCACGCTACTGCAAAAATTTGCGTAGTTCACAATGGCACCATTGAAAATTTTCTAGAAATAAAAAATAAATTACAAAAAAACGGGGTAAAATTTTTAAGCCAGACTGATACTGAAATCATTCCCCATTTAATTGAGTTTTATCTAAAACAAACCAAAGATCTTTTTTTAGCAATCACTAAATCAATCAAGGAAATTAATGGCAGCTACGCGCTGGCAATAATTATTGCCGACAATCCTGATCTGATTATCGCCGCTAAAAAAGGTCCGCCATTATTAATTGCTTATGGTGATGGTGAAAATTTTGTTTCCTCTGATTATTACGCAATTCAGGATCATTGTAATAAAGTTACTTATCTTGAAGATGGGCAATTAGCTTTTATTACTAAAGATAAGGTTGAAATTTTTGATCATAATAACAAAAAAATAACTGCTAAAATTAAAACCGTTGAAAGCAACAAGCAAAATATCGGCAAAGAAAATTTTGCCCATTTTATGCTTAAAGAAATTCACGAGCAACCAAGGGTAATTGAAGATACCATTCAAACTTACGTTGATTTGAATAATAGCTCGATTTATTTGCCGAATTTTTCTTTTGATTTAAAAAAGATTAATAAAATCACAATCGTTGCTTGCGGAACCTCTTTTTATGCTGGTCTGTTTGCTAAATATCTACTTGAAGACATTGCTAAAATTGAAGTGGAAGTTGACATCGCTTCTGAATTTCGTTATCGCAGTCATCCATTTCGTAGCGATAATTTAATGATTTTTATCTCTCAATCTGGTGAAACTGCTGACACTATTGCCGCTTTAAAATACGCTAAAAGTAACCAGCAAAAAATTCTGGCAATTGTTAATTCAAGCCAAAGCAGTATGGCTCATTTATCTGATGTAATTATCAGGACGGTAGCTGGCCCCGAAATTGGCGTCGCTTCTACCAAGGCCCATATCGCTCAAACCGCAACCTTAGCTTTATTTGCAATCGAGCTTGGCTTCATCAGAAAAACAATTAACCTCAAACAAAAAACAGATTTTTTAGCGCAGTTAAATTCATCAGCAAATCTGATGGCTAAAATTCTAGAACCTAAAAATTTAGATCATATTCAAGAAGTTGCGAGATTCTTACTCGATAAAAAAAATATTTTATATATTGGTCGCGGCATTTCTTATGTTAGCGCTTTAGAAGGATCACTAAAATTACGGGAATTATCTTATATCAATTCTCAAGGCATTGCAGCAGGAGAATTAAAGCATGGCAGCATTGCTTTGATTGATAAAAAGGTACCGGTAATTGTAATTGCCCCCCAAGCTAAATATAATCACAGTTTATTTGAAAAAACTCTTTCTAATGCTTTTGAAGTGGCCGCAAGAGGTGGCAAGGTAATATTAGTTAGTGATAAAAAATCTGCCGATTTACAAAAATCTATGATTCATAGTAAAATTGTCATTCCAGAAATTTCAGGAATTATACAAGAAGCAATCGTGCCAATTGTAGCGATGCAACTTTTATCCTATTATATTGCTTTATTTAAAGGTAACGATGTTGATCAGCCTCGTAATTTAGCTAAATCAGTAACGGTAGAATAAATGGATATCAGAACTAAAGAAGCGCTAAAAATTATTAATTCACATTTTTTAATTAAAAAATTTTTAATTTCTTTTTCTTATATCTTAATTTTTATCAGCATCGCAGTTTATATTTTCTACGGCCTAAATCAAAAAATTAAAAACATTAAATTAGTCAATAATTACAAGGAAAATAGCGATCAGTATAATATTGAAAAAATCATGATTAACCCTCGCATTAAATTTCAACATAGCGACAATCATATTTATAAAATTGAAGCCAAAAAGGCAGTCGATATCAAGAAAAACAACCAGTATATTTTATATCAAGTCTCAGTAAAAAGCGATATTGGCAGCATTACTTCAGGCAGGTTAAAAATTATTGAAAATGGCAACCATCTGATATTTTATGATAACCCAATATTGATTATCAATTCACTAGATTAAATATATGACAAATAAATTCGGCAATCTTTTTTCTTTTACCAGCTGGGGAGAAAGCCATGGCGAAGCAATTGGCTGCGTAATTGATGGCTGCCCTTCTCTAATTGATCTTGAAGCTCAAGATATCCAAAAATATTTAGACCAAAGAAGGCCCGGACAGTCAAAATTTACCACTCAAAGACAAGAAAAAGATGAGGTTAAAATTCTCTCTGGAGTTTTTGAAGGCAAAACTACTGGCGCTCCAATTTCTTTGATCATCTATAATCAAGATCAAAAAAGCGCCGATTATAATGAAATAAAAAATAAATTTCGCCCCTCTCACGGCGATTATGCTTACTTTAAAAAATATGGCATCAGAGATTATCGCGGCGGTGGCCGCTCTTCGGCCCGTGAAACCGCAATGCGAGTTGCGGCCGGCGCTATTGCCAGAAAAATTATCGCCAAAGAAAATATCGAAATCACCGGCTATTTAACTGAACTTGGCGGCATTAAAATTGACCCAAAAAAAATTGATTTTAACCAAATCAACAAAAATGACTTTTTTTGTCCTGATGAAACTACCGTTATTTTATGGCAAGATCATCTGTTAAATCTAAGAAAAAACGGCGATTCTGCCGGCGCCATCATTGAGGTGGTTGCTAAAAATGTTCCAGCCGGATTAGGCGAGCCAATTTACAATAAATTAGACGCCGCAATCGCATCGGCAATGATGGGAATCAATGCCGTAAAAGCGGTAGAAATCGGGCTTGGCTTTGATCTCGCCAAAAAAAGCGGCAGCCAGGTCGCAGATGAAATAATTTTTGAAAATGATAAAATAAAATTTCTAGCCAATTTTTCCGGCGGCACCACTGCCGGAATTTCAACTAGCCAAGACATCGCTGTAAGATTCGCTGTCAAACCAACCAGCTCAATTCTAAGTCCCAAAAAAACCATCGACCTTGAAAATAACAACACTGAAATCACCACCAAGGGCCGCCACGACCCTTGCGTTGGAATCCGCGCCGTTCCAGTGGGAGAAGCAATGATGGCCTGCGTGCTTGCTGATTTTTTACTGCTTAGCAAGGCCAGGAAATAATTCAATATCACTTCCTTAAAAAATATTTCTCATTACTATTTGGCTCGCCCTTAATTACAAATAATCTTTTATCTGCGGTAATGCCAATCAGAGTCTGAAATATATCGGTTAAGATTTCTCTTGAGGAATAATAGCCATGTCCGAGTCCGAAAGTTTTATTATCGACCAAACTAACATTGATCATGTCAAGTCCTTTGGAGAAACTGCAAGAGCCAAGCCTTTCGCTATCATTGACAGTTTTAGAGGCGGTCATGGCCTTATCGTTGCTTGAGCAATAAAGAGTGATATTTTTGCTGGTTGCTTGTATATCTTTGGCTAATTTTTTAAATTCACTTACTTCAAAATCGGGAGCATTTAAAATTAAATTATTGATTAAAATTTTATTTGGTTTTACTTGGTTAATTTGTGCCAGCGCCCGCAACACAATTTCATGACCCATTGAATGAACCATCAAATTAATTTCAATATCATTTGCTTGCAATTTGAGCAGCAGATTCTTAAAAATTTCAATTGATTGGTAGGCGGAGGTTAAATTATTATTATAGGTTTTATTTACTAATGCCCCTTCTAATATTCCCTCTTTAGAGCCGGAGGGCCAGCTAAATAAAATGACCGGGCCCTGATATTTTAAATCATAGGCAAGGCCAGCAGCACGCAAAACTGCTTCCTGATATCTAACATTAAAACCATGAACAAAAATTAAAACCGGATATTTTGACTGCTTTAAAGATTTAATTATTTCTTCCTCACTCAAAGACTGACCATTTAGAATCTTAAAATAATTATTAGAAGATTTTTGACTATCCTGGCTAAAAGGTATTTCGCCATTAGCATGATTTTTAGGAACATTAATTGTACAAATACCAAATTTTAATTGATTATTAAGCTCAATACCAAAATTTTCATCTTCACAACCAAATGAATCATTCTTTGTTCTTCTATTGGTTGCAACTAAAATATCCAAAGCCTCAGTTTGATTAAAATCGCGCTTAAAATACTCTCCCCAAATACGCTGTAAATGTTGCTGCCTGACTTGACTCGAACTTTGACAAGCTTCTAAAAATAATAAACAGATTATAATAATTTTTTTCATATTTTTATTATCTGTTATTTAAGTGTAAGTTGAGAGGCGCTGGCATAACAGGAAGGCAATTTCTCACCCTCGCCAAAAATGATGGTCTTATTGGCTGATCAGGAGCTACAGCTACTGCATTTAATTGCTGATTATTATTTAATTGGGCTATTACTGATATTTGAGCTGGAACCAGAACATTTTTTATACGATGCAAAATTGCAAATATAAAAGTAGCGATTGCTATACAGTAAAATAGGGTCGAGCTAAAATCTGGATCTTCACGATTAACATTAGCAGCATAGATTGCGGTAGTAGAAAGGGCGCTAGAAGCAATAATGGCCAAGTCAAAGGCAAACCGTCCAGTCTTATGTGCGGGATGAGGATCTTTTATAGCGTTAGTAGTTTTTTTGACCGCCGACCACATAAAAGGAGTCCTGGCAGCTATAAACAAACCAGATGGCACTTTATCTAATTTGGGAAATTTTCTAATTACCGATACATATGACATAATATAAAGCACTCCCATCGTCAATAAAATAGCTTCAGCAAAAGCTTTTCCCTTATTTTTATATAAATCACTTAATTTATCTTTGCTAAATTTATAAATACCATTTGTTTTTAGTTCAAAAATACCTTCTTTAAGCCCGCCATCCCATAATTCTTTAAAATCATTACCATATACCGGCAACAATGCTAATGTAGTAGCGCCCATTAGATAATTATTAGCTTGTGGCAATATCGTTGAAGTTAATCCTCGAATTGAAGATGGTATGGTAGATACCAAGCCTAATGTAAAATAAATTACTGCTGATGGCGCCTCTGCACGCAAAGCAGCGCTATCAGATCGAAATAAGAAATTAGATATTTTATTTAATAAAGCCGATAATTGAGTAACAAAAACTATATTTGAATAACCGCTAGCCGTCCCTAATATAGCGGCAGAACCGTAAGAAATAACAGAATTATTAAACCTAGGATACATTGCTGCTAACCTCATAATATTAGATGCTGTGGTTACTAGTCCTACGTAGGCATATATAACTCCTAAGGTAATTGCTAAATAATTTCTATCATCAATATTATCAGGCTGGTTTTCTAAATTAAGATATCTTCTTCTGCCAAAATACCTTCTTATGCGGTCAAGCAAATTCGGGTTACTTCCTTCAATCATATACTCAAATGATTATGTTTTTACTAATAAGATTAAGTCTAGATGTTGCATTATTTGGAATCTATTATAGATTATTTTGCAATAGGTAAATATAAAGCAATTAATTCTTTTAAAAATTTCCTTTAAATAAGTATAAACGCTTTAAAGAATTTAATCAATCAACTCGTAACAAAAATGCATAAATATCGCACTCATAATTGCGGAGAGCTAAATAAATCTTATATCTTAAAAGACGTTAAATTATCAGGCTGGGTTCATTCTAAAAGAGACCATGGTGGCTTAGTTTTTATTGATTTGCGCGATCATTTTGGCATTACTCAATTAGTAATTAATCAGGCCGACACTAATTTAAATTTAGACCAAATCTCGGCAATCAAATTAGAGTCAGTAATTACAATTGATGGTAAGGTAGTTGAGCGTAGTATTGAGGCTTATAATCCTAATATTCCAAGCGGTGAGATTGAAGTTAAAATTAGCAATTTGAATGTTGAATCAGCTGCTAATCAAATTCCATTTCAAGTAAATGAAAAAAATGAAAATTATCCTGAAGAATTAAGATTAGAATATCGATTTTTAGATTTAAGGCGCGAAAAAATTCATCAAAATATTATCCTTAGAAGCCAAGTAATCAGTTTTATTCGCAGCCAAATGATTGCTAATAATTTCCTGGAAATTCAAACTCCAATTTTAACCGCCTCTTCACCGGAAGGGGCGCGAGATTATTTGGTACCGAGCCGTTTACATCCAGGTAAATTTTACGCCCTGCCCCAGGCACCCCAGCAATTTAAGCAATTATTGATGGTGTCAGGCTTTGACCGCTATTTTCAAATCGCTCCTTGTTTTCGTGATGAGGATTTAAGATCGGATCGCACACCAGAATTTTATCAGCTGGATTTGGAAATGTCTTTTATTACCCAAGATGATGTTTTTAATATTGTTGAACCAGTTTTAAAAAATGTTTTTGAAAAATTCGGCAGTAAAAAAATTCCTGACGCTAAATTTGAAAAAATTACCTATGATCAAGCAATGCTAAAATATGGCATTGATAAGCCGGATTTAAGAAATCCAATTATCATTTCCGAAGTCAGTGAAATTTTTGCCGGATCAGATTTCTCAATTTTTACCCGCGCAATTGAACAAGGCTCAGTAATTAGAGCAATTCCGGCACCAAAATGCGCCAGCCAGCCTCGCTCTTTTTTTGATAAAATGATTGAATTTGCTCAAAGCGTTGGCTCTAAAGGCTTAGCTTATATTATTTTTGATGAAAATGGCGAAGCAAAAGGCCCGATTGCTAAATTTTTAAACACTGAAAAATTAAATCAGCTAAAACAAACTGCCAATTTAAATAATGGTGATGCGGTTTTCTTTGCCTGCAGCAAAGTTAAAGAAGCCGCTAAAATTGCCGGCTTGGTACGGATAAAATTAGGTCATGATTTGGGATTAATTGCTGATGATATTTATAAATTCTGCTGGATCATTGATTTTCCAATGTATGAATTAAATGACGAAACTGGCAAAGTTGAATTTTCACATAATCCTTTTTCAATGCCGCAAGGCGGGCTAGAAGCCTTACAAAATCAAGATCCGCTTACAATTAAAGCCTATCAATATGATATTGTTTGTAACGGTGTAGAATTATCATCTGGCGCCATTCGTAATCATAAGCCAGAAATTATGTATAAAGCCTTCGAAATTGCCGGATATGGCAAAGAAGTAGTTGAAAAACAATTTGGCGGTATGTTAAATGCCTTTAAATATGGCGCCCCTCCTCATGGCGGGATTGCGCCAGGAATTGATCGCATGATCATGTTAATTGCCGATGAGCCAAATATTCGTGAAATTATTGCTTTTCCGATGAATGGTAAGGCTCAGGATTTGATGATGAAGGCTCCAATTCAAGTCAGCGAAAAGCAATTAAAAGATTTGCATATTGAATTAAATCGAAAAGCCAAAGATGCACTTAATTAAAAAAATAATGATTTAAAAAAATGCAGGAAGAATTTTATCTGACCAAAAAATTACCACCCTACATTTTTGCCGCGATCTATAAGTTAAAGCAACAAGCAATTGCAAATGGTACCAAAATCATTGATTTTGGCATGGGCAATCCCGACTTGCCACCACCAAATCATGTAATTGAAAAATTAGCTGAGCTTGCTAAAAACCCTGATTTATATGGCTATTCAGTTACTGGCGGCATTGAAGATTTAAAAAAATCCTTTAGCAATTATTATCAAAGAAGATTTGGGGTTGATCTTGATTACCAAAGCGAAACTCTAATTACAATTGGCGCTAAAGAAGGAATTACCACCTTGGCTACCGCAATTTCAGATAGCGATAATTATATGATTATGGCAAGCCCAAGCTATCCAATTCATACTTTTGCCTTTGTAATTTCTAAAAGTAATGTCATCCATCTAAATGCAATTACCGGCAAAGAATTTCTGGAGCAATTTAAAAATTACGTCTCAAAAGCCGCTAAAAAACCACTAGCAGTGATTGTCTGTTTTCCCGGCAATCCGACCTCTGAAACTGTTGGAATTGATTTCTATGAAGAGCTGGTTGATTTTTGTAAGAAATATCAAATTTATATTATTTCTGACCTTGCTTACGCTGAACTTTATTTTGATGAAACTGATAAACCATTTTCAATTTTACAAGTAAAAGGCGCCAAAGATTTAGCAATTGAATTTAGCAGCGTCAGCAAAAGTTACTCAATGGCTGGCAGTAGAGTTGGATTTGCCGCCGGCAATAAAAATTTAATTGCCGCTTTATATAAAATAAAATCCTATCTTGATTATGGCTCTTTTATACCCTTACAAATGGCAACAATTGAAGCGCTAAGCGAAAAAAGTGATGATTATTTACAAAAATTGCGTCTAGAATATAAAAATCGCAGCGAATTTTTAGTAAATTTATTAAAAGATGAATTAAATTGGGAATTTAAAAAACCCAAAGCCAGTATGTATTTATGGGGCAAATTACCCAAGGAATTTTCCAACCTTACTTCTTTTGAATTTTGCCAAAAATTAATTAGTGAAATCGGAGTAGCAATCTCACCAGGCAGCAGCTTTGGAGCAAATGGCGAAGGCTATTTAAGATTTTCCTTAATTCAAAAAAATCAGCAAATGATTGAAGCTGCCGCTAAAATGAAAAAATTGTTTAAACAATAATATGACAGATCAAAATAAAAATTTCGGCCAAAAATTTCTTGAATTAGCAAAAAGCAGAAGCTCATTTTGCTTAGGCATCGATCCAAGCGAAGAATTAATCAAAAATTGGGGCTTAAATTTTGACATCACCGGCCTTAAAAAAATGTGCGAAATTATCATCGAAGCCGCCGCTGACAATCTCTCAATAGTAAAACCTCAAAGCGCTTATTTCGAAAGATTTGGGCCTGAGGGCATGGAAGTTTTGCAAAACTTAGCAAAAGAATTTCACCAAAGAGGAAGCTTGGTGTTACTTGATGCAAAAAAAGCCGATATCGATGCCACCACATTATCTTACGCCAAAGCCTATCTAGGCAAAGATAGCCCCTATAATTTTGATGCCATCACCGCCACCGTTTATATGGGATTTGAAGCATTAACGCCAATGCTAAAATATGCTAAAGCACAAAATTGCGGCGTCTTTATCGTGGTAAGATCCTCAAATATCGAAGGATCGCTGATCCAAAAAGCATTAATAACTGATAAGATCTCTATCGCCGATTATTTGGGCCAAAAAATCAATGATTTTAACCAACAAATTTCAAATCAATTAATTGGTCCAATTGGCGCAGTAATGGGGGCAACGCTAACATTTGAAGATATAAAAACTACAATCTCAAAACTAGCTAATTGTCTAATACTCACCCCAGGAATCGGCCATCAAGGAGCAAATTTTCAAGATTTAAAAATTAACTATCAACCAATTCTAAAAAATCTAATCCCAACCTCCACAAGAGCCGTGTTATTAAAGGGCCCAAATGTTATAAGTTTAAGGCAAGAATTAATCAAAAACTGCCAGGAGTCTTTAAGGCTAAACGGATTTTAATCTAAAATAAAATTGCGCCATATAATTTTACGAATTAATGATTTGCCCTGCCCCTATTTTTTTAATCACACCCCCCCCTTTTTTTTCCAGGCAGAATTATACCAAATCCATATAAAATACTACATGATGAAGCTATATGCAGTATTTTATATGGAATTTGGTATTAGTGATTTAAATATTATAATCTCGCGCAAGTTATTGCCCTTTTTGCAAACATAACTAATCTTGCTGGAGCTTGATTTTTATTAGTATTTTTTGGCTCTTCGGCTATAATTGCCCAAAATAGCGCTTTCATATTTTGTTCAGGTTTTGAATCTAATTCTTTGATCTTTTTTTCATATGTGGAAAAATCAAATTTTACCGTCTCTTTTTTTTCAAATATTGATTTAGCGCAAAGTGCAAAGGAAGTCAGGAAAATACTAATCAGAATCAAATAATTTAGAGAGTCAGAAAGGCAAACATTTCCAATTCCATTAGCAGCAAGCGAGACAAGAATAGCTGGTGTAAAACATTTACTGTAATTTTTGCCATTATTATTACCAGTAGATTGTGGCGACCATAATTGGTTATTTTCTACATCTATTTGCTCCTTATATCCCCTTAATTTTTTGTATAATTTATTACCGTGATTATAAAAAAAATCTGAGCATCTCCAAGCTGAAAGTCCCATCAGCGCAATCATTGGAGGCATTGAAGAATAAGCGGCAATTTCCGACAAATTGTCATTTACTTTATCAAAATTCAAATCATCTCCATAAACTTTTTTAGCAATTTTTGAAAATTCCCAAACTCTTATCACCGCCGCACTAACCAACAGAAATCTTGCTGTATTTTTGATTTTATATTGAGCGCTAATTTGATGGTCACTTAGCGACCCTTTGTTACTAACAATTCCAAATAATGACTTCACGCTATCACGATAAATTATTGCAAATGCAATTAAGGTTGCAATTGACTGAATACCGCCTTCAAACTCGATTCCCATTTCATTTCTTGCTTTAACTGCAAAACTAGTGCCAATTCCACTTGAACTAAGAGCCAAAATATCTGCTACCATCTCCATGATCGCTCCCACCCAGCAATAGCCAACATTAAAAGAATCAGCTATATCGAGCGCCAATATCGGAATTAATTTCTTGATTGCTTGCAAAATAAAAAACAAATTTGCAAAACCGCTATTTGCTCCCAATATTATTGCCATAATAGGTGAGTCTAATTTTGCGACCGCACCTTTATGAACTGAAGTTGCGCAACCAAGCGCCTGACCGATGGCCAACATTGCTGATAAAATATAAAATATCAGAGCGGCATTAGCTGGTAATTCTGCATCAAGATCATATTTTTGATCATTTACAATCATCTCGTGAATCTCTCGATAAAGCTGCTGATCCGGCGCTAAAATAAAATTTGGATCAATTAGCCTGTTATCTTCAATCTTATCAACTATTTGGCGTAATTGCCTTTTTAATTTATTTTTTTTATTTTGCTCTAAATTTGCAGCTACCACCAACATCGCAAATAAAATTTGTGCCTTTTTAAACGACATCTCATAATTATAATTTTTATGTTGAAATAATAAACGTCTTGCTATTTGCCTGTTTAATACCTTAGTCATACGAGACATTCTTTAATAATTTTTAGCATTTTAGCTTTAGAGGTTGATTTTTCTATATGATGATTAATGCCGCTATCAGTAGATTTTTTAATAGTTTTTGCATCTGATGAAGATGTTAGGGCGATGATTGGAATAGTTTTATAATACTTAAATTTTTTAAAAACACTGCCTTTGCGGATTTCTTTTGCAGCCTTATAGCCATCCATAATTGGCATCTCGCCATCAATTAAAATCAGATCAAAATCTTCCTCGTCAAGCATTTCCAAAGCCTCCCGACCATTTTCTACATATTGAACCTTATAGCCTTCATTTTGCAGAATTTTAGAAGTGATTTTAATATTTACCGGATTATCTTCAACCAGAAGAATAGATTTACCTTGCTGCGTTATATTATCCGATATTTTATTTGCCAATTTTGCTAATGAATCTTTTCGTTCAATTTCTTGCAAGCCGACATTAAAATATAATTTTACCCTGGTTCCAACCCCCTTCCTCGAATCAATGTCAATTTTGCCATTATGAAGCTCCACCAGCCCCAAAACAATTGTCATACCAATTCCATATGATTCTACTTTTTTACTGATATTTGATTTATCGATGCCCTTTCCCCGGCCAAGAAGCAGCATTTTTATTTCTTCTTTGGTCATGCCAACACCGTGGTCGGCAATCTCGATATAAATTTGATTTTCTTTTTTAAGATATTTAGCAGTTATTTGCACCGCTGTTTCTGCTTTACTGTATTTAATGGCATTAGATATAAGATTTGCCATAATTTGCTTCATTCTCCTAACATCACAACTCAATTTCGGCAGATTATTTTCAATTATTATCTTTAAAGAAACATCATGCTCAATTGCAAAACTACGATTTAGCAAAACCATTCTTTGGAGCAAATGTTTAATATCGCATTTTTCAATTTTTCCCAAACAAAAATCACCACTTTCAACCTGATTAGTATCAAGCAAATCTTCAACAAAATGTAATAATTCTTTGGACTGATCAGAAATCGCTTCCACTATTTGCACGTCCTCGCTCTCAGATATTTTAGACCGTCCGCCATCTAAAATAAGTCTGGATAGACCAAAAATACCAAGAATATAATTTTTAAGATCATGCGAGGACTTGCTAAGAAATTCACTTTTGGCGGCGTTAGCTTTTTCTGCAGCTTCTTTTAAAATAATGATTTTTTCTTGTTGTTTTTTTTCTCTTTTATAGACAAAAATCCATAATATAACCGACAAGGCAAGAATGACTATTATTTCAACCAGCCTAGAAGTTAACACCCCCCATAATTCATTTTTTAAAAAATCATCATCACAATTAAAGACTAAAAAATAAGGTAATTGATCTAATTTTTTTATCAGATACGCATGTCTGTTTTTGACGAGATTTACGCTAATAAGAGAATTATGAATTTCTGATAATTTAATTTCCTTTTTAATGGAATCAATTGCGTTACTTCTATTTTGAAGATCTGATATGGCGTATCTCATTTCAGTAATTGATAAACCACTTTCTTTTACCAGTTGAAATTTAATATAATTTTCTTTTATAGAATTATTAAGCGACCTCATTAAGGATTCTATTTCAAACCCAATTGATATTGTGCCAATATAATTACCATTTTTATCAGTCAAACCAACCCCTCCAGGAATCATCCATTCATTACTAGTTGAGCCAATTACTGGAACTCCCAAATAAAATTTTCCGGGAGTAGCTTTAGTTAAAGACATATAATCACGAGATGAAAGATCAATAGGCTCTTTCATTATGCCATATTTAGCATCAACTATGAGATTATATTTGTCGTCAGACCAAGAAAAAATTGTCCATGAGAAAATATCATTTAATTCTGGGGCGGTCCTGAATTTTTGTAGAATTTGATTAATATAATTCTTATTTTTATAATTTTTTATAATTTGCAGTTCCATACTCTCAGCAATACTGGAAGTATCGCTTATTCTGTTTAAAAGAGCGGTTTCAACCCTGATTGCTTCTGCCTCTATAGCGGTTTTAATCTTTTGCTCTTCGATATAAATTATATTAACATAAAGCCAAACTATCAGACAAGATATGGCTATAAGAAAGATGACGGAAATTACCAATTTCTTCTTGTAAGGACTTTTTAATTTATATAAATCTTTCATCAGACCTATTTAATTTCTATTTTCTTGTTTTGAAATAATCTTTGCAACCTCCATCGCATTACCAAAGCAGTAAAAAAGCTTCATCGATGCATTATCAATCCACCCAATTTGTCGCTCCTCAACTCCGCTATAATTTCTTTTATGAAAGGAACTATCTTTATTTCTCAATTCAAAGGCACCTTTGGATTTAACAATTCCTGGCATTATTTTGCGCAATTTGGCCTTTGCCATTTCAGGAATATATTTACTTACGCCTTTAATTATTTTTTCTCCATACTCCCTTTCTTCCTCTTTATTTAGACCATCAGACAGCCATTTTTCATATTTTTCTGGCATATAGTTTTTTGTGGTTACAAAATGATTAGTAACATCTGCATAGGTAATTCTAGCGATTCCATTTCCTAAATTTGAAAACATAGCATGAGCACCAACACAAAAAAACATTGAATGTTTTTTCTTTAAAGATTCCGGAAGTTCAACCTCAGCCAAAAGCTTTAATCTTAATGTCATTGGTAGTTTTGCATCACCTTCAAAATCAGATCTAATACCGAATTTCTCATTTAAAAATTCAATATTTTGCCATGCGCAATTTACAACATAGTCAACTTCTTGGCTTCTTAAGCCATCTGATAATATAAAACTTCCATTATTACCATATGACAAATCACTAACTTTAAAATTAACTTTAATTTTTATGCTTTGATAATCAGCAAGCTCTTGCCTCAAATATCGTCCAAATTTTTGCCAATCAAGCAGTCTCTCCTTGGTTTCAATTGCGAGAGTGATTATTTTTGTATTTACATCATTTTTATATTCTTGCAAATCTAAATCCCGGTGTAAAAAAACAGTATTAAAAATATTATTGGATTTATCACTTAGGCACATATCTTTAAAGCGACTAAGTATTTTATCATGAGTGGCAATCAGATCTTTTGGCGCTATTAATGAATCTTTAACGATAAAATACCTGCCATGTAATAAATAAGATTCTTTTATCTCATCCCCAAGAAAACAATCGGGATAACGCTTCATAAAAGCAATAGTTTGTTCCATATAAAATATTGCCGTCTCAAGGTCATAATAATGATATCCAAGCCCCATCCTGCCAGGAGTCTTGGCGCTGGTACCAGAAAGTATATCTTTATTTTGCTCAAGAACAACTACCTCATGACCATATTTAGCGAGTTCCAATGCCGTTGCGCAACCGGCAACTCCGCCACCAATAATTGCAATTCTTGCCATATTTAAAATTTAAGTTCAAATCTTTTATTTTAGTTAATTATTAATACCTCGTTAACAGGTTTTAGCAAAATATTGCTGGTTATAGTGAAGGCAAAATCAATCAAACAAGCTTTCTCTTGAGTAAAGCGCTCTTTAAGCGACAAGATATCGCCATTATCGCTACTCCCTCCAACTAAATGACCGCCTTTTATCTCTTTATCAAATAACAATTGAGTCGAATTTGTCACATTATCTTCAGGAAAGACTCCGTTACTTCTGGCAAAAAAATCACCTTCAAATTTTGCGTCAAAGACTGCAACAAATGCCCTACCGCCAGATTTATCTTTTAAAATTCTTAATAATTCTTTTCTGCCTTTAATAATTTTACGGTCAGCATCAAAGATTTCGGCGCCATTAAAATCAGCAACTTGAAAAGTCCAATATCCCTGATCATTTAAAGCCTTAAAAACTTGATTTCCTTTAGTGATACGAAAATTTTGCAAGTTAAATAGGAAGCCCTCACCACCACCAATAAAATCACCTGCTTGCTCATTATTTCCACGAGCAGCAGCGCCAATTCCAATTTGACCGAATTTTTTTATCTCACTGGCCAAAACCTTAACCGATCTTACATGAACATCCTTCTGCCACAACGCCCCCCACTGAAATAATGAATAATTCTTGCTCCTGGCAGCAAGAGTTTTGGCAAATTCATCAATTGTTGCTATCAGATCTGATTTTAGAATATGAATGTGAAGATATTCACAAGAGACAGCCTTATCTTCACCTTTTATTGAATCAAGAATACAAATTAAACGATATATTTTAGACATAATTGCGGTTTATAATAGATTTCATTATCTGTTTTTCATTGCTTATAGCCAATTTTTTAGCTATTGATTTGGCAACTTCCGGTTTTGACGTATCTTTTTGAATCAATTGGACATTTTTTATAGGACCAGCAAAAGACCAGGCCTGATATTAGTTTTTTTGACGCTTAAAAACCGCCATGTAATTGACGTCAACATTATCACTAATTTTAAACTCATCAAAAATGAGATTATATTTTACGCCTTTTAGATCACTTAAAATTAACTGATGATTAGTAGCGATTTTATTGATTTCTGAGGGCTTAAGAAATTTTTTAAAATTATGAGTACCAATATCTAGCCATCTTAAAATATATTCTGCGCCAATGATGGCAGTAAAAAAAGATTTCAAATTACGGTTTATAGTGGCAATAAAAATTAGGCCATTTTCTTTTAATCGCAGTGAGGCATTTTTGATTAATTCTTCAGGATCTGATACATGCTCTATTATTTCTAACAATAAGATTACATCGAATTTTTCTCGCTTACCTAAATCTTCAATTGGAATTGCCTGATAATTAATTGCTAATCCTGATTTTTGCGCATGAATTTTAGCAATTGCGATATTTTTGTCAGAAGCATCAATTGCCACCATATCAGCGCCCATTCTGGCAATTGGCTCAGCAACTAAACCGCCACCACAGCCAACATCAAGAATTTTAAGATCGCTAAATGGTTTAGCTGCTTTTTTATCTAAGTTAAAATGATCGATAATTTTAGATCTGATATAAGAAATTCTAACCGGATTAAATTTATGCAGAGGTTTAAATTTGCCATTTTCATCCCACCAGCTATCAGCGATGGCTGAGAATTTTGCTACCTCTTTTAAATCGATGGTTGAATTTGTTGCCATATAATTTAAGCTAATTCACAATATGACAAAAAATCTCCATTGCTGGCCTTTTGCCAATTAAATCTTCAAATATTCTGATAATTTTTGTCCTTAGAGATTTTTCAATTTCAGCGGCAACTTTACCTTCCGGTAGATTTTTTCTTTTTTTGGATAAAAAAGGAATTTTTAATCCACCACCCAATTTGAGATCTTTGGACTTGTGCTTTAAAAGCATGGTGATTTCTTTTTGGATCATCTCTTTTACTACATAATCATTTTTGAGATCGTAGCAACCAACTGCAATTATTTTAGCTTTTGAAATTAAATTTAAAGAATTATCAAGCACCAAAGAAATTGTCACAATACCCGCTGATTGCAGTTTTCTTCTTTCCTTGATAACTTCGCCTTTTAAATCAAGCAATTGCTTGCCATCAACTCCAAAATAGCCAGCCTTTACCAAGCCAATTGACGCCGACTCGGTCTCAAAATTTTCCTTCGATAATTTAACTACCAAGCCATTTTCAACCTGAATAATTTTTGGTACCCCTACAGATCTTGCTAAATCGCCATGGGCTTTGGTGTGAACAAATTCACCATGAACTGGAATTGCAATTTTTGGCTGCGCTAATTGATACATTTCTCTTAACTCATCTTGCGATGGATGGCCAGAAACATGGACAAAATGGTCTTTTTCAGTGATAACCTCAATTTGCTTTTTGGCTAAAGCATCAAATAAAGCAAAAATTTTCTTTTCATTACCAGGAATGATTTTAGAGGAAAAAATCATCATATCACCCTTGCTAAATTTTACGGTTGGATGAGTATCGGTGGCAATTTTTTTAGCCGCCGCCAAAGGCTCGCCCTGACATCCGGTTGCAATAATTAAAAGCTCGCTTTTTTTATAAGATCTAATCTCATGATCAGAAATAAAATCAAAATCTTCCCTAAAATAGCCGCTTTTTTTGCCAACCTCATGAAGCCTACGCAGCGAATAGCCGGCAAGCACTACTTTACGCCCTACCTCTTTGGCAATTTTGGCAATGGTATGAATTCTAGCTAGATTAGAAGCAAAACTTGCCACCCCAACCAGCCCCTTACAAGGTAAAATCAGGCTTTTTAATGATTCATGTAATTCGCCTTCTGATCTTGAATGACCAGCAGTTAAGGCGTTAGTTGAATCACAAACTACCGCTAAAATTTCACCCTTATCGCCATAGGCTTTAATTTTTTCTTTTTCTGAAATATTACCAACCACCGGATCAGGATCAAATTTCCAATCGCCAGTATGAAGAATATTGCCTTTTGGAGTTTTAATCAACAAAGCGTTCATTTCCGGCACTGAGTGCGTAAGCCCAATAAACTCAATCTTAAAAGGATCGAGATTTAAATCTTTTGAGCCATCAATAATATGAACCTTGACTCTCTTATTGAGATTATATTCCTCCAATTTCGAATATAAAAAATTAGCCGCTAATTTTGAAGTATAAATCGGCATTTCAAGCTCCTGATAGAGATATTGCACCGCCCCCAAATGATCTTCATGAATATGGGTAATGATAAGCCCGATTAAATCCTTCTTATGAGCCTTAATAAACGAAATATCGGCGGTAAGCATGTCAACCCCCGGTACATCACTAGCAAAACCAACTCCCAAATCAACCATCAACCATTTACCATTCAAATGATAAAGATTTACATTCATGCCAATTTCATTAGCGCCACCCAAAGCAACAAACAACAAATCATCCCGATGTTTTTTTAAATTTATATCCATTTATTTCTATTAAAATTTTTTAAAAAAGAAGTGAAAAACTCCCTATAATCACAACCAATCACGCTTCCGCGATAGCAAAAGCTTAACTCATGGATCGCTAAAAACAAGCCATTTTACCAAAAACTAAAGATTGATATAATGCTTATTTTTTTAATAACACACAATTTTAACCAAAAAATTTTTACGATATCTCAAATTCCAAAGCGAATTTTAAGACCAGTATTTTATTTGCACCAGTTAAGCACAAGAAAATTTTTTGACCTTCCAATGCTTAAATCCAAGGCTATTAATGTTAAATGATGAGTTTCATTGCCAGTACTGAATGCGCCGGCAGGCAGCAAAATATTACACCTCCAATAACATGCGATACCAAAATCCATATAAAATACTGCATATAGCAAAATCTTTTTGAGGAAAAATTAATGCTTTTAAAGCCTTGTTTATATTGATATATACTGGGCTTTAAAAGCATTAATTGCTACCAAAAAGATGAAGAGCTAATGTAGTATTTTATATCGATTTTGGTATTACATTAAACATTTAGAAAGCTAAATTTGGAGATATTAAAAAATGAAAGGTTTCGCCAAATGATAATGAAAGAAACCTTAAGCTTTAAGGGTTTTCTTTTTTTACATGGTCAAGCAAATCTAGTAACTATTTTCGACATAAAAATTTGCGACAAAGACAAGATCGTAATTAAAAAGAGGAACATTTTCCTATAGATCCCAATCTAGCAAATCATTTAAACCATCTGAATTATCTTGCCGTAGTTTGTAAAAAGGTACCAGGTACCTTTTTTATGCCTTTTAAACAAAATTTCAAATCAGATAAAATTGCCTGATAATTGGCATTGGCGATTTCTTTTTTGGCAATTAATATGTAATCTCGATTATTGACTAAATCTTTTGACAGCCTCGACATTGCTGCTCTAAATCTTCTTTTAACTTTATTTCTAATTATCGCATTGCCAACTTTTTTACTCACAGTTTGGCCAAAGCGGCAAAATTCAGTAATTTTAGCTCTTGGAGATTTTTGATTAAGCAGGTAAAATTCAGGAGTTGGAGCTGAAAGTAAAAGAATAGTTTTTGAATGAAATTTGACGCTTTTTTTACTGATTTCTTGAAATTCTTTGGATTTTTTGATACGAAAAATTTTCAAAATCAATACCGATTTTTTAAGCGCTTAAAATTGCGCGACCTTTTGCTCTTCTGGCATTAATAACTTTTCTGCCACCAACGGTTGCCATTCTTGATCTAAAGCCATGTCTTCTTTTGCGCACGATTTTGCTTGGCTGATATGTTCTTTTCATGTTTTAATATAATTTTTGAGATTTAGTTAAATATTAGGGGGCGGATTATTAAATATAAAAGCCTTAAATGCAAGCGTTAATTATCAATTACTACCAAACGATATTTACTTCCTTTTTAGCACTCGTCATTGCCGCAAAGGCTGAAATCTCCTAGTTGTGATAACAAAAGGAAAGTGCAGCTACCAAAAAGGTACCTGGTATCTTTTTTGTTTGTCAAATATCAATTATTTTTGAGCAATTCGATTTTTTATTTCATCAATCATATATTGCTGCAAGTTTCCCTGGAATCGCAATATTATTTTTAGATCGGGGCCAATTAATAAAGTCTCTGGCACTGCTTTAAGACCGATAATTTTGGTAAAAAAACCTTTTTTATCAACAATAACTTTAACAAAAGGATTGCCGTTTTTTTCAAGATATTTTGTGGTATTGGCATCAATGTCATGCCAGGCAACACCGTATAAATCAATAAAATTCTGCTCTTTAATATCAAGCAAGATTTGATGCTCATAAATACAAGTCACGCACCAAGAGGCAAAAATATTGATTAGCGAATATTTTTCCCTTAAATCATTAGCGCTAAAAACTTGATTTGGATCATCGATGATTGGTAATTCAAAATTGGGTAAAGTAATGTCAATTTTGCTGAAATCATTATTGCTGACACGCTGCTTTTTATAGATTTTAAAAATGGCAATGCTAATTAAAATTACCACTACCAAAAGCGCTATTAAAGGTATAAATTGTTTAATCTTTTGCATCTTTTAAAGGCTAAATTTTCTTATAATCTTCAAGACTATATTCATCAACTAAAACCGCATCTGAAATTGCTGCAAAAGTTTCAGTCAAAAGATTTGCCTCTGCTTGATTAATCACTGATTTTGCTATAGCCTCAGTAATTAAATTCTCAATTCTTTCTTTAGGTAAAATTTTACTTTTAACTGCCAGTTTAATTTTTTCAGTTATGGTAGCTGATTTTTCATAAAGCTTAAGGGCATTTTCTAGCCTTGCCAGTGACTGATCTTTTTGACTTGGAACAAAAATTCCAGCAGTTAAAGAATCGCGAAAATCATGATTTTTGGTTAAATTTTTTGCAACTTTATGGCTAAGCTGATCATTTGCTGGACATAAAAAGGCATTAAATCTTGCAAAAAAAGCAAATGGCAAGAAGAGATATTTAAAAAAGCCAGAAAAAATATTTTGGTAAATTCCCTCAAAAGCCAATTGCATATCAGAAAATAAACTCTTCATTGCATATTCAAATAACTCAATATCTTGTGGCTTTTGACCATCATGATCAAATTTTTTAATCAAGCATATTGCCATATACATGCCAGATAAAATATCGGCAAAGCGACCATTTAGCTTTTCTTTTCTTTTTAAATCACCACCAAATCTTGCCATTGCAATATCAGCAAGTAAGGCAAAGCTGGCTGAAGCCCAGGCAATTTTTCTTTCATATTTAGCAATTACACCTTTAGTAGTTGGCTTTAAAAGATAGCCTCTGCTGATACTTAACAAAATTGAGCGCGCTAAATTTTGCACTAAATGACCAATATGGCCAAAAAATGCCCGGTCAAAATCAACCAGATTATTTTGCTCTAATGCCACTACCTCTTTATAAGCATAAGGATGACACATTATCGCGCCCTGACCAAATTGAATTAGGGTTCTAGTCATAATATTGGCGCCTTCCACCGTAATAGAAATTGGCGCTGAAAAATAGGCATTAGCAAGTAAATTTCTGGGGCCCCTGATAATTCCACTGCCCCCCGCAATATCCATGCCATAATTAATTGTCTGACGAAACATTTCAGTTGCATGATATTTTGCAATTGCACTTATCACTGCCGGCTTTGCCCCCAAATCAACCGCTCCGGCACTAAAGCTTCTTAAAGCATCGACAATATAAGCTTTGCCGGCAATTTTTGCCAAAACCTCTTCAATTCCTTCAAATTTAGCAATCGACAGCCCAAATTGCTGACGAATAATACTATAAGCACTTGCAACCCGAGCCACTAATTTAGAACCGCCAGACGCAGTTGAAGGGAGCGAAATCGCCCTGCCAGCCGCTAAACATTCCATCAACATTTTCCAGCCCTTGCCAATACCATCCTTAGCACCGATAATATTATCAAGCCCGATAATGACATCTTCGCCATTAATTGGCGAATTAATAAAAGGAGTAGCGAGCGGGTCATGGCGCCTGCCAAGCCTAACGCCTTTGGCATTATGAGGAATTAAAGCGCAAGTAATACCAACCTCCCTTTTATGATCAAATAAAATTTTATCGGGATCACGCAACTGAAAAGCAAGACCGATAATGGTTGCAACCGCACCTAAAGTTATATATCTCTTAGACCAGTTCAGTCGAATTTTTATCTCACCTTTATCATCTTTAAACAGCACCCCACTTGCAGTAATTGAGATTGCATCACTACCCGCCCCCGCTTCAGTAAGCGCAAAGCAAGGAATTTCAAGCCCAGCAGCCAGTCGTGGCAAATAATAATCACGTTGTTCTTTGGTGCCATAATGATGCAATAATTCAGCAGGTCCCAAAGAATTAGGCACCATCACCGTTATTGCAAGCGGTACCGATCTTGAAGCTAATTTTTGAATCACCGAACTGTGAGCAAATGCGCTAAAACCAAGCCCACCATATTCTTTAGCGATAATCATGCCAAAAAATTTATTATCCTTCAAATATTGCCAAACTTTTTCAGGCAAATCACGATGATGATAAACCTCATAATCAACGCACATCTTGCAAGCTTCTTCAACCTGATCATTCAAAAAATTCTCTTCTTCTGTACTTAAAACCGGATATTTTTGTGACCATATCCATTTAAAATTGGGCTTACCAGAAAATAACTCACCATCGACCCAAACCGTTCCCGAAGTTAAAGCAATTTTCTCAGTCTCAGAAATTTTAGGCAGTAAATCCAGCTTCTTAATCGCTAACATAATAAATCTGGTAAATAAATTCTGCCGCAAAATAGGAAGCAATAATATCGCCGCCACAGCCAAATAGACAGCCCAAAACCCAGCCTCCAATTTTAGCGATAAAGCATAAATTGTTACCATCCCAAGAAAATAACCAACCCCAAACCCCCTATAAGCAAAAAATAAGATCAAAATCAGCAGATAAAAATTTAAATGACTGATATTACTGATATTATCGCCTAGATTTGAAATTATATTGATCATTTTACTATTTAATTATTTGTTAATGATAATTGGCAAGATTGTTTAACCAAATCGCGTACCCTGGCAATATAGGACGCTCTTTGAGTGGTTGAAATTAAGCCAGCAGCATCGATTAAATTAAGTAAATGACTAGCCTTTAAAGCCTGTTCATAAGCAGGAATTGGAAGATTTTTTTCAGCTAGTAAATTTGATTGAGTCTCAGCATCACTAAATTGACGAAACAGGATCTCGGGACTAGAATTTTCTAGAATAAAAGCTGAATTTTGCTTTTCATTTTCTAAAAATATATCCGCGTAAGTGATTTTTTTATCTCCTTCTTGCCCATTCCAATTAATTGCTAAAATATTATCAACGCCTTGAATATGCATGGCAAGACGCTCTAAGCCATAAGTAATTTCGCCAGCAATTATTTCGCATTCAATGCCGCCAACTTGCTGCATATAGGTAAATTGACTAACTTCCATACCATTAAACCATACCTCAAAGCCAAGGCCCGAGGCTCCAACTGTAGGATTCTCCCAATCATCTTCAACAAATCTAATATCATTATTCTTAACATCCAGGCCAATAAATTCAAGGCTTTGTAGGTATAATTCTCTAATATTACTGGGTGCTGGTTTAAGTAAAGTTTGAAATTGATAATAATAGCTAAGTCGATTAGGATTTTGCCCATAGCGCGCATCACCAGGACGTCTACAGCCTTGCACATAAGCCACATGCCATGGCTTTTTGCCAAGCGCTTTTAAAACCGTCGCTTGATGCAAAGTTCCAGCTCCGACCTCTAAATCAACCGGCTGTATAATCGCACAACCCTGATCACTCCAGAATTTTTGTAGTAAAAAAATAATCTCTTGGAAAGATTTCATAAGTTAGTTTTGTAAATATGCCCCCTTGTCATTGCCAAGAAAGGCGGCAATGACAAAAGAAGAGAAATGATTAATATGCAAAAGCCAGCTAAAAAATATTTCCTTTTTAAGAAATTTGAAATAACTTATCAGCAGGCTTGCAAAAGGGACCAGTCTTGATTTTTTTAGAAAAAAAGCAAGTAATAATTAAATTCTAAATTTTTAAAAAAAATTTATGTCAATTGCAATATTAGTTTCTTTGCTTTTTTCCTTGGGATTTTTTGTTGAAAGTATCGCTGGGTTTGGCAGTGCTTTTATTGCTTATCCGGTTTTAGGAATTTTTATTGATATTAAAAAATTAATCTTAATTGCTCTTTATATTGGAACTTGCGCCAGCAGTTATATAATAGTTTCTAGCTTTAAATCTTTTACTTTAAAAATATTCCTATCAAGCCTACCAATATCGATTGCGGGGACTATTATTGGAGTAGTAGTTTTTAGCGAATCAGGCTCACAATTTTTACTAATTTTATTTGGAATATTGCTGATTATTTTATCAATGAAAATGATCTTTTTTGATAAAATAAAATTTCCAAGATCGCTTAAAAGTACCCTACTTTTGATCGGCGGAATTACTCAAGGAATGTTTGGCATGGGTGGCGCCTTTTTAATTGCCGCTTTACAAAATGACTTTAAAAATAAGTCACAATTAAGAGCAACCATGGCAGCATTTTTTGTTACCTTTAATTTGATTAGATTTATTCAGTTATATTTAGGCAATAAGCTTGATTTAGAATTTTCTAAAATATGGTGGGCGCCAATTCCAGTATTTATTGCAATTCATATTGGCTATAAAGTACATCTAAGAATTAGTGAAGGGACTTTTAAAAGAATAATTGCAACAATTACTACCATTGCTGGCATTTATTTTATGTTTAAAGCTTTAAATCTTTAATTACTAAACATTGAAAGAAGAGCCGCAGCCGCAACTTGAAGAGGCATTAGGATTTTTTATTTTAAATTCTGAACCACCAAGTTCTTCAATAAAGTCAACCTCGCTATTCTTTAAAAATTCTTGCGACATTTTATCAGTCACCGCAATAATTTCCTTACCTTCTTTGTAAATTATAATGTCATCTTCATTGAATTTATCATCGAGATTAAATAAATATTGAAAACCGTTGCAGCCGCCACCGCTAACGCCAATTCTCAAGAACTTACCTTGATTTTGCCCGGAATTTTTGACATTTTTTACCTTTTGAATCGCTTTTGGTAAAATTTTAACCGAGATTTCGATATTGTGATTTAGACTTTGATCACTCATTATTAAATCCTCTTAATATTAAATTCTTTTCTGCTTCTCAGTGCCAGCTCTTCTAATATAGAATTGAAATCAATTTTTTTATGAGCAAGCAAAAGAAATAAATGATAGATCAGATCGCAACTTTCGTCAATTAAATGTTGTTTGGTTTTAGGGCTATTTTTATAACTATCTTCAAATGCCGCAAGGCCAACCTCCATAGCTTCTTCAGCAATTTTCTTGACAATTTTTTCTACCCCCAAACTGGTTAGCCAGCAAGTATAAGAGCTTGGATCATTTTGCATCATTCTTTCTTTGATTAAAGAGGCAAATTCCTCCATCGTAAAATATAATTTAACTTTCTTTGGTTTTTTGATAGGCTTAGGGGTAATTTTTTTTATTTGCCTATTCATACAAATTTTTTAATCTCACTAATTAAGTTACTAAATAAATCAATCTGATAATTATCGCTCACCCCTTGAATAACCGAAGTTATACGCTCAAGCCCCATACCAGTATCAATACATGGCTTTGGTAGAGCAACTAGGCTTTTATCAGCTTTTTTTTCAAATTGCATAAACACCAAATTCCAAATTTCAACATAACGATCGCCATCTTGGTCTTTACTGCCTGGAATGCCACCAAAAATTTTCTCACCATGATCATAAAAAATCTCTGAACAAGGCCCGCAAGGACCAATTTCGCCCATGGACCAAAAATTATCATCACTGGCGATTCTGATAATTTTTTTCTCATCAAGCCCGGCAATTTTTTTCCATAAATCAAAAGCCTGATCGTCACTATGATATACTGTCACTAAAAGCTTATCTTGATTGATTTTAAGCTCTTTAATTAAAAAATTCCAAGCTAGCAAAATTGCCTCTTCCTTAAAATAATCACCAAAAGAAAAATTACCAAGCATCTCAAAAAAAGTATGATGACGCGCAGTATGGCCAACATTATCAAGATCATTATGCTTGCCCCCTGCCCTGACACATTTCTGAGCGCTTGCCGCCCGTTTGAATTTTGGCTCTTCAAGACCAGTAAAATAATTCTTAAACTGATTCATCCCGGCATTAGTAAACATCAGAGTCGGGTCATTATATGGCACTAAAGATGATGATGGAATAATCTGATGATCATTTTTAGCAAAATAATCTAAGAATTTTGTTCTAATTTGATTAGTTGTTAGCATGATTTGATTGCTAAATTTAGCTTGTTAATTGTTAGTTAATAGAAATGGGTCAGCCCCATAGCGGGAATGGATCAGCGCCATAACGGGAATAGGTATTCCTAACGTTTGCCTCATTTTCCGATAGCTATACCGATTCTTAAAGCTTGATGACATCAATATAAGCAAGGGGTCAATAGATCCCCTCCCGCATCTTCATTTTATTCCTGCACTTTTATTTTATTCCTACGCCTTCATTTTATTTCCACACCTTATTATTTGCACTCTCGCACCTTCATTTTTTAAATTGTAAGACAAGGAATAAGCCGGATTCTGTTCTTTGATAAAAATATTACTATATCATCAAAGCGACAATCATTCATCTAGGACTAGCATCACTACTAGCCTCAAGCAACCTACCCGAATGGTAATGATTAAGGGGCATTTGATTTAGCAAGCTAAATCGCACCATTCCTATTTGGTCTTGCTCCTGGCGGGGTTTTCCTAAAATTATGTTACCATAATAGCAAGTGAGCTCTTACCTCGCTTTTTCACCCTTACCGAGCCTAAAATAATCAAGCCAGGCGGTATATTCTCTGTGGCACTTTCCCTTGAATTTAGAACGATTAAACTCTAAATCCAGCCAGCTCTTAACTGGCACCATCCCTTAAAAGGAGTCCGGACTTTCCTCTTATTTTCATTATTTAAAAAAATAAAAAATAAGCGATTGTCACTCTTGCCTTACAATTTTTGAGAATTTAAACTATAAGCCTCAGCTTAGCAATTTATTTTTTTTTAAATTTATGACCGATAATAATTCAGCAAAACCAAAAAGACCTGAAGCAGTTGAAAAACTTCCACCCGATGATCAGAAAGCAATTGCAGAAATGATCAAAAAAGGCGGGATAGTTTCAAGTAAGCAATCTGGGCATAAGGTAGCACAATCACTACCAAACCAACCCCAAAATCAAGGAAAACAACAATAATGAAAACAGTATTTTCCGGCGTTCAATCTTCCGGTAATTTGCATCTTGGCAATTATTTGGGCTCAATTTCTAATTGGATTGATTTACAAAATCAGCATCGCTGTATTTTTGGAATCATGGATTTGCATGCAATTACTACTCCTCAAAATCCTAAAGAATTAGCAAAAAATATTATTGAGGTTGCAATTTGCTATTTAGCTTCAGGGCTTAATCCCGAGCAATCAATTATTTTTCAGCAATCAAAAATCAGTCAGCATTTGGAACTGGCCTGGGCTTTTGCTTGTATTACACCGCTTGGCTGGCTAAATCGTATGACGCAATTTAAGGATAAAGCGCTAAAACAAGATGAGGCTACTAATTTAGGCTTGCTTTCTTATCCAGTGTTAATGGCGGCTGATATTTTGCTATATAAATCTGATTTAGTACCGGTTGGTGAGGATCAAAAGCAACATTTAGAACTCACTCGTGATATTGCCGCCGCCTTTAACCACAAGCTTGAAAGGCAATATTTTAAACTGCCAGAACCGATGATTATTAAAGGGGTGGAGAGAATAATGTCATTAACTGATGGCACTAAAAAAATGAGTAAATCTGATGCTAGTGATTATTCAAGAATCAATTTAGATGATAGTGCAGAAGAAATCGTTAAAAAAATTAAAAAATGTAAAACTGATTCAATCAGCGTGATTGCCTATGACGAGCTTCGTCCCGAAATCTATAATCTCTTAAATATTTTTGCTGCGGTAACCAGTAAAGATCCAAAAGCAATTGCCAAAGAATATGAAAATTCTGGCTATCACAAATTCAAAACCGACTTAGCTGAGGCAATAGTTGCAAAATTATCTAAAATAAGTCAAAATATACAGCATCTCAGAAATGACATTGGCTATGTTCGCAATATCCTTAGGCGAGGCGATGACAAAGCTTTAGAGATTGCCGCTAAGACCAAACATGAAGTTTTTAATTTATTAGGCCTATAATTTAGATATGTTACCATTAAAAAAAGAAAGCCAAATTAGCACTACTGCTTTAGCTAATCTTGACTTAGAAACAGAAATTTTAAAACTTAAGAAAGACCTAAATGCGGTAATTCTTGGTCATTTTTATCAAGATTCAGAAATTCAGGATATTGCTGATTTTATTGGCGATTCTCTTGATTTAAGCAAGAAAGCCGCAGCAACTGACGCTGATGTGATTGTATTTTGTGGCGTAAAATTTATGGCCGAGGTGGCTAAGATTTTATCTCCTGATAAAAAAGTTTTAATCCCTGATTATAAAGCTGGATGCAGCCTTGAAGATTCTTGCAAGGCTAGCGCATTTGCTGAATTTAGAAAGAAAAATCCTAATCATATCGCTCTGACTTACATCAATTGCTCAGCAGAAGTTAAGGCTTTGTCGGATATTATTGTCACCTCAAGCAGCGCCAAAAAAATCATTGATCAAATTCCAAAAGATCAGCCAATTATTTTTGCTCCTGATCGACATTTAGGCGGATATTTAATTAGAGAAACTGGCCGCGATATGTTGCTTTGGCAAGGAAGTTGCATAGTTCATGAACAATTTAGCGAAAAAGAATTGGTAAAATTAATTACTAATCACCCAAATGCTAAAATTATCGCCCATCCTGAATGCCCTGAAAATCTATTAAATTACACCCATCATATCGGCTCTACTTCATCCTTGCTTGAATATAGCAGCAAATATCAAGGCGCAGAATTTATTATTTTAACCGAGCCATCAATAATACATCAAATGCAACAAAGAAACCCGACCGCAAAATTTTATAGCTGTCCCTTTGTTGATTCTGCAGGATGCGTTTTATGTAACACCTGCCCTCATATGCAGCTAAATAATTTAGAAAAAATCTATTTAGCAATGTTTGATTTAGCTAACAATTGTAAAAACAGCCTTTATGGTGGAGAACTAATTTTAGATAAAGATTTGAGAAAAAAAGCCGCAATACCATTAAGAAAAATGCTAGCAATGTCATGATAAAAAAAAGCAGCAATAAAACAGCCTTAATCACCGGCGGAGCAAAAAGAATCGGCGCTGGAATTGCCGCTAAACTTGCCAAAATGGGCTATGATTTGGTAATTACTTACAATAATTCAAAAAAAGAAGCTGAGATTCTACAAAATTCAATCATCAGCAAATACTCAGTTAAATGCCAGATTATTAAATGTGATTTACTCAAAGTTACAGAGGTAGAAAAATTAGTAAGCTATCTTGAAAAAAACTTGGATAATTGGAATTTGCTAATTAATAATGCCTCAATTTTTAATCAATCAAAATTTATTTCAAGCAACTCTACAGATTTAATCAATAATCTGCAGATACATCTTTTATCACCATTAATTTTATCTCATTTTTTTGCTAAAAATGCCATCAT
>JACCDG011094461.1_pt1 | contig 37184 bp, 40 predicted proteins | sample 7442471 | NCBI WGS metagenome assembly JACCDG01 (sample SAMN15323444, study PRJNA562643) | freshwater metagenome | isolation source: river surface water | place: USA:Blue River Watershed | collected 2017-08-17 | reverse complement strand
GATACTCTACCATATATCAGCTGTTCATTCTTTTCCAATACGGATAGTTTGACCTGCTATAATCTACAGATGCCACCAGAGAAAGTAGATACCCACGAAGAGCTTCTCCGTCTTACCCGCGAGAATAATGAGCTCATAAAGCAGAATCACGAGTACCTCCGGAAGATGTATCGGAACGATATGATCGGTATGACGCTTCGTATCGTTTGGTACAGCCTTCTTATCGGGCTTCCTTTTGCCATGTATTTCTATGTGCTCCAGCCTTATTTCGAGGCTTTTGGATCAAATTACGAGCTTTTTAGGCAGGGAATAGCTGAAATACCAGGTCTAAAGGGCCTTGAGCACTTTATGCCACCTTCTGGTGGTGGAACGCCACAATAGTCATTGGTTTCGTCTTGTCGTGCGTTGTGCACGTATTGAAATACAACACGAAAACGCACCACAAGGGTGCGTTTTCGTGTTTTTGTGCTGAGGGGCGGGCTCGAACCGCCGACCCTTTGTTCTTCAGACAAATGCTCTACCAACTGAGCTACCTCAGCAAATGAGGGGTGAAATGGATGCTTGCATACATTTCGTCCGAATGCAGCTGCGGAAAGATTCCTCTTACCTCAGTGATTGGGGAAGCTAAGGAAAGCTTTGCTCGCCTCGGCTACTGAATGTTGGATTTCAGCTCGGAGATAGTAGCATATTCTGTTCGGGTATTCAAAAGTGCACTTTTGCTCAATTTGGTATAATTCGTCCACATGAAAATACTCTCTCTTAATATCTGGGGTGGTAGAGCAGGGAAAGAGGGGTTACTCAATTTCCTAAAAGAACAGTCGATGACTGTTGATGTTTTCTGTCTTCAAGAGGTGTGGTCAGCACCGTATGAACACTATGAAGGTGCGAGTGCTGGCGGGCTTGTTATACAGCATGGCGATGTAATGACGAACGGTCTCCATGATATTGCATCGTCACTCACTGACTTTGAGTACTTCTTTCACCCACACTTCATGGATAACTACGGGCTCATGATGCTTGTTCGAAAAAGCATTGACGTACTCGGATCTGGCGAATACTGGGTTCACAAGCAAAAGGGGTATATACCAGAAGGAGATATCGGGCATCACGCACGTAACATGCAATATGTCACACTGAGACACGGTGTTAGAGACTATACGATATGTAATTTCCACGGGCTCTGGAATGGAAAAGGGAAGACAGATTCTGAAGACAGAATACTTCAATCAAATAGAATCGTAGCTTCACTGAGTGCACATAGAGGGGAAGTGATACTTATGGGTGACTTTAATCTTCTTCCTGAAACCGAGAGCATCAAGCTCCTTGAAACTGCAGGGTTGCGGAATTTAATAACTGAATACAAGGTCACTTCGACACGGACAAGCATCTACACGAAACCCGAGAAATTTGCAGACTACGCGTTTACAAGTAGTGGTGTAATGGTAAAAGATTTCACGGTGCTTTCTGATGAAGTGTCTGACCATGCACCGTTGCTTCTTGAAATAGCATAGAAAAACCCGAGCGAATGGCTCGGGTTTTTCTATGCATTGTTACTTCACATTCAAGTGATGACTCTTCACTGAAAGCTTCGCGCTGCGCTCTTTATCGAGTTTAGGAAGGACGATTTCTAGAAGGCCATGTTTCTCCTTTGCTTCCGCTTCATCGATAATGATTTCCTCTGGAAGGAGAATGGTGCGGGAGAATGAACCCCAGAAAAGCTCCCGGTGGTAGTAGTCTTCGTCAGGAGCCTCTTGATTTTCCTCACGGCTCCCTTTGAGTGTCACCATGTCTCTGGTGATGGCGATATCGAGGTCTTCAGGGTTCACACCAGCAACAAGCGCACGAATGACAATCGAGTCACGTGTCTGGTACATATCAACAGGGAGCTCGCCCTCTTGTGCGTCTCCTTGTTCGTCGCCCCACGCGCCACCAGCCTGTGGTGGTTCCATGTCAGCCTCAAGCATGCCCATCTTCACATCGGCCGCTTCGTCAAATGAATCGTCTTGTGCTTCTAGTTTTACGCCACCGGTAAGGCGCTCGAGGAATGATGGTTTCTTTATCATAAGACTGTACGATGAATTCTTTCAATAAGCTTCACTTTCTCAAAGAGGAGGAACAGCATAATGATGCCCATCCAGACGAACATGAAGACACCGAGTACGGTATCGCCACTTGCGTCCATTATAAAAAAGTTGAATAGTGCGTGCAATACGATGGCAATGCATAAACCAATTGTTGCCGCCATAATACGTATAGTATCACGCTGGTAGTAGGCAAGTGCCATGAAAACCCCAACTGTCCCGGAAGCGAGTACGTGGAGAAGTGTTGCACCAAGAAATCGGAAGTTGCCAGTGAGGAGCGAATTTAGGTAGTCGCCACTCATGAGCGGGTTATAGATGAAGAGCGTGTTTTCGAGTGCAGAAAAACCGAGTGCAATCGTGATCATATAGATAATAGTATCGATCGGTTCGTCTATCGCTTTGTTCCAAAAGACAACCATGAGTGCAGCAACGTATTTCAGCACTTCTTCAATAATGACCCATACCAGTATGAGTTCGTTACCTTCAAAGCGGCTCATGGCAAATTTTTGCATGGGGAGCACGAGTGCAACGATCAGCATTCCAGAAATAAATGCTGACGTTATGAGTGCTCGTGGTTCGGGACGAATTTTGTCTTCACGAAGCCAAAACCAAAGCCAGAAGAGTGCAGGAATGAGACCAGCGAGAAATGCAATAGCAAATACAGTTGGGTCAAAGAATATCGAATTCACGTATTCTATTGTAACAGGGAAAAACGTTCCGTAGGTCGACTTCCGGGGGTTTCGGTACTATTTCTGTGTCGGCCAAGAAGCAACAATGAGCATGTCTCGTTCATTGCCCCGGATATTTCCTGGAAGATTTTGCCAGATAGCTTCGGTTACAAATGGCATGAATGGATGGAGCATCTTGAGAGAGGTAATGAGGCATTCGCGGAGGACATACTGGCGCGCAGAACGAGCGTCGGTGTCAGTTCCTTGGAGAATTGGCTTTGACTCTTCAAGAATAACATCTGCAAGTTCACTCCATACGTAGTGGTAGATTTTTTCACCAGCAAGATAGAGTTGGAATTTTTCTATATCACCACTCGTTTCAGCTACTGTTGCCGAGAGTTTTGCGAGTATTTCTTTGTCTCGGTCACTCAGTTTTGGTTCCGTTGTGATTGTGTCATTTTCAATCCCGCTCAAAATGAAGCGACTGATGTTCCATATCTTGTTTGCAAAGTGTTTGTAGCCACGAACTTTATCTTCAGAAATCGGCATGTCGTTTCCAGGTGCAGCACCGATGATGAGCGAGAGGCGTGTAGCATCAGCGCCGTACTTCTCGATCATGTCGAGCGGGTTGATGATATTGCCGAGAGACTTCGACATCTTGCGACCCTTTGCGTCACGAACGAGTCCGTGAAGGTAGACGCTCTTGAACGGAACTTGCCCAAGGTGGAATGTGCTCATGAGCACCATACGCGCAACCCAGAAAAAGAGTATGTCATAACCAGTCTCAAGTACTGTCGTTGGATGGTATGTCTCAAGATCTTTAGTTTTGTGTGGCCAGCCAAGCGTTGAGAATGTCCAGAGCCCCGATGAGAACCAGGTATCGAGCGTGTCTGGGTCCTGCTCCCATCCGTCTCCTTCTGGTGCGGTGATATCACAGTAGACTTCGCTTCCGCGGTACCAAACAGGGATTCGATGCCCATACCATATTTGTCGGGAGATACACCAATCACGGAGATTGTTAATCCAGTGATCATATATTTTTACAAAACGATCAGGCAGTATAGAAACTCCGCCATTATCAACGGCAGCGTGCATGAGTTGTTTAAGTGTTACTGTGTCACCCTCTTTTACACCTGGGATTTCAGAGTGACCCATGGTGAACTCTTTATTTACATCGATGAACCACTGCATTTTTACTTGAGGTTCGATAGTGCCACCACCGCGGCTATTCGTTGCAACGTTGTGTACATACGCTTCCTCAATTTTTGTAACGAGTCCTTTTGCGGTGAGCTTTTCGATAATGAGTCCTCGTGCCTTCTTGATGTGCTGACCAGCAAATTCACCTGCAATAGGGAGGAGGAGACCACGCTCGTCGATAATTTGCTCCATATCGAGGTTGTGGCGCTTTGCGATATCGTAGTCAATTTGAGAGTGCCATGGGGTGATGGTCATGACACCTGTTCCGAACTCCATATCGATAGATTCGTCTTTTACCACTGTTGCTGTAATAGGTCCGTTTATCCATTCGAGCTGAATCTGCTGACCATGCGAATAGTCTTTGTATCGAGCATCATCCGGATGCATGACAACGTACTTGTCGCCAAACTTTGTTTCAGGACGTGCGGTACCGATTACAAATGGTCCGTATTGGAGGTAGTAGAACTTATCAGTTTGCTCGACGTGCTCTATTTCATCATCTGAAACAGTTGTCTGGAGATTTGGATCCCAATTCACAATACGTGAACCACGATAGATAAGACCTGCATCATACATACGCTTGAACGCAGTCATCACTGCTTCATAGCGCTGTTCATCGAGTGTGTACGCGTAGCGGCTCCAATCAAGACTCGAACCCATCTTCTTCGTTTGGCCGATGATGGTTTCCTTGCTCTCTTCCGCATACGCAGTAATGCGCTTGAGTAATTCTTCGCGACCAAGATCATGGCGAGTCTTTTTCTCGGTTTTGTAGATGATATCTTCGACCTTTGACTGAGTAGCGATTGCTGCAGAGTCGGTCCCTGGTATCCAGAGTGTCCGCTTACCTTGCATGCGATTGTATCGAACAAGAATATCTTCGATAGCGAGCATCGCTGCATGACCCATATGAAGGGTGCCGGTTACGTTTGGTGGTGGGAGGACAATAGAGAATGCTGGGGCATCAGGCGCGGTAATACCTTTTTCTATACAGGTGTCTGGATTGAAATACCCTTCCTTTTCCCAATGCGCATAGAGTGCGTCCTCATGTACTTTTGGCTCGTACGGTTTTAGGAATATTTCGGGAATATTTGGCGGGGTGAATACCTTCTTTTCGTCACTCATACAGTTGTTGCTTATATGGCGATACTACCACGAATATGAGCCATTTTAAAATGGATTACAAAGCCTCACCAAGTGCAAGATTGCCATTCGCGTGGAGAAGGGAAAGGTGGGATGGTGCTTCCGCTAGATCTTTTTTTGAATGACCGGCAAGCGCTATCATGACACTATTGTCGGTAGAGAGGTTTCGAGGTGGTACATACACGGTAACCATCGGGTATGCTTCCCGGAATGAAGTTCTGAAGCTCTCGCGAATAAATGTATTTGCAGAGACACCTCCGCCAATGATGACGGTTTGTGCACCATATCGCTCGACTGCTTTCATAGTTTTTCGGAGCAGCACGGTAGTTACTGACTCTTCAAAATCGCGTGCAATACCCAATTGTTCATCTTTACTCAGTGTTCGTTTTTCGATGGCGTAGCGAACAGCAGTTTTGAGTCCAGAAAATGAGAAATCAAAGTCAGGCGAATCGAGCATTGGTCGGGGGAGTTGTATTGGTGTAGGAATCTGTCTTTCCCGCGCTTCTTTCGCGTACTTGCTAATTTCAGGTCCTCCGGGATAGGGAAGTCCAAGCATGCGAGCCACCTTATCGAATGCTTCACCGACAGCATCATCGCGCGTTTCACCGATGCGTTCATACTGACCCCACTCTTTCATGAGAATGAGTTCTGTGTGACCACCTGATATGAGGAGTGAAACTGCGGGGAATGCAAGATCAGGGATTGTCTCTCCGTCAAAGATGGACGAGAGCACGTGTCCTTCCATATGATTCACAGAAACAACAGGTACATTCCATGCTTGCGAGAGTGCGCGTGCAAAATTGATCCCTACCCAGAGTGCTGGCTCGAGTCCTGGTCCTGTGGTGACGGCGATAAGATCGATATCAGGTTCACGGTATTGTTCGAGGAAATGTGTGAGTGCTTCACCGAGGCCTGGCTCGCGTACAAGAGTTTCCATGAGATCACTCTGTTCTGCTCCAGAGAGCACTCGTTCCTCTGGAGTGAGCATGGACGCTTCACCGAGTGCGCGCTCGAGCATGGGAACGAGTGTCTTGGCATGCTCGCGCTTCGCGAGCATTGGAAAAACACCACCATACTCACGATGTATGTCGATTTGGGAAAAGAGTGCGTTACCTTTGATACGGTATCGAGCGTGAGGGAAAGTACCTTGCGCCTCGACGATGCTTACAGCTGTTTCGTCGCACGAAGTCTCAATACTGAGGATATGCATTGTGTGCCCCCACCATACCAGAAATGAGATCCTATTTCCAGGTATACGTGAAAGTATGCGCTATACTCTACGTCATAGAGAAGATATACAAGTTTGTATGCATGAAATAAATACTCCTGAGAAAAATATTCCGAAGACCCCGTTGCGATTCATCCTGTTTCTGACACAACAGTTTAAGTTTGTCGGCCTTGCTTCCATTTTTGTGGTTATTGTTGCATCTGCGCTTTCGCAGGGCTCAAGTTACTTCTTCAAGTTGATTGTTGATGCCTCTGAGGCAGGGGATATGCATGCTGTTGTGCTGTACGCGACACTCTATCCGGTTGTTGTTTTTGTGATACAGGGACTCTATCGAGCGAGTGGTTTTTTGGGTGGATATTGGACAACTGCAATGAAAAAGCAAGCGAACGACGTACTCGTGCGTTACCTCCTTAGCCACAGTCATGGGTATTTTTCTAATCGTTTCTCAGGCTCACTTCTCAGCAAGGTAGGGAATGTAGTCGGTGCCATGGATCAGTTTGTTCCGGATATTCTTTGGACGCATCTCACCGCTCTCGTTTCGTTTCTTGTAACTGCCTACTTTATTCTTGATGCTGACCAGTCCTCCGGATTACTTTTTATTGGTCTCGTGATTACTCTCATTCTCGTTAACAGACTTTTTGCAAAAGAGAAAAAACGCATTTCATATGAAGCTTCCGAGCTCAGCACGAAACTCCGCGGTCTTGTTGTTGATGTTTTTTCAAACATGTCAGCAACACGTCAGTATGTTCGTACGAATGATGAAGTTGATCGCATAGAAGGTGCCTCAGAGCGTGTGCGTAAAGCAAGTGTATGGAATTGGCACTATACAGAGATAATGCTTCTTACCAATACGGTTCTTATCTTTATCTTTACGTTCGGTATTTTCAAACTTCTTGTGGGTGAATGGCAGAGTGGAGTTATTAGTACAGGTGATTTTGTGTTTATACTTGCGCTTTATTCACAAATTACCGGTACACTCATGTTTATTGGTCGAGCATTTAATCATATGGCTCGTACCTTTGGGGAAATGGAAGAGGGACTTGCGGAGATTCTTTTGCCGTATGAAATAGTCGATAGACCGGATGCTCATGAGCTTCGTATATCAGACGGAGTCATTGCATGGCAGGAAGCAACATTCACGTACGGAGAAGGTGATGTTTTCAAGGATTTTAATCTCACAATACATGGCGGTGAACGTATTGGGCTTGTCGGTGGAAGTGGAGCAGGGAAGAGTACATTTGTTTCACTTCTCCTTCGTCAGCATGAATTAACCGCAGGACAAATATTTATTGACGGTCAGAGTATTCAATCAGTGACTCAAGATTCACTTCGTGAGCACATCGCCGTTGTGCCACAAGAACCGATGCTCTTTCATCGTTCTATCAAAGACAATATTGCGTATGGAAAACCCGACGCGTCAATGGAAGAAATTATTGCTGTAGCAAAAAAGGCAGAAGCACACGATTTCATCATGTCGCTTAAAGAAGGGTATGAGACGATGGTTGGAGAACGTGGAGTGAAGCTTTCGGGTGGACAAAAGCAACGTATTGCAATTGCACGAGCGATATTGAAGAATGCGCCAATCCTTATTCTTGATGAAGCAACGAGTGCGCTTGATAGTGAGAGTGAGGTTGCTATACAGAAAGCGCTTCACGAACTGATGGAAGGGAAGACAGTTATCGCTATTGCGCATCGACTTTCTACACTCCGCGAGATGGATAGGATCATTGTGCTTGAAGACGGTAAGGTGGTAGAAGATGGTACACATGCAACACTTTCAAAGAAGCGAAGTGGCATTTATGCCCGTCTATGGAAGCATCAGGCAGGAGGGTTCTTGGTGGAGTGAGAAATGGGATGGGACCCATTTCTCAAGAGGTTGTCGATATTTTGAGTTTACGAAAAATAGCATACAACCTGAACAGCCGCTGTAAGCGGGGATTGGCGACTAACTCTAATTCACTACGTTCATAAGAGAATCGCGTGGTGGTGTCAGGTTACTAATTCGCTCACGCTCATAAGTACCTCCTACCCGGGCTCGACTGTTTTGCATTAGGAATAGCAAAACATGTCTCCGCCTCGCACAACGACACGGAAGCAAAATTATTTGCTTCCTCAAATACAAAAGCCGGTTTTTAGAAACCGGCTTTTGTATTTGGTCGTTGTGCGCGATACAGGACTTGAACCTGTGACCCCCACAATGTCAATGTGATGCTCTACCAGCTGAGCTAACCGCGCATGTGATTCCTTTGTTTATTTTACTACTGCTTGGTGCTCAATGTGAGTCCTTACAGGACCTGTTCAGGTTGTATGACAATTTCTTCCTGCGGTCGAAATTGTCGACAACCTCTTGAGAAATGGGTCCCATCCCATTTCTCACTCCACCAGCTGAGCTAACCGCGCATATGTACAACTTTTTGTGCTTCGGTACTATACCAGAGACTACCGTTGTCGTGAAGGAGGTTGGAAACGCTTTAACTGGTCCATGATAACGCTATACACGTGATCATTGTGTACTTGTTCCATTCTACTTTTATCATCCGAGAACCCATTTCGTGTTGAGTGCATTCTTCTCACGGTATTAAATGCTTGTGTGTACGAACGTGCGGCATTCTGCTTACCTATACTCTGAGCATAGAGTAGGAAAGTTCGAAGCTGCTTCTCTATCTCATTAGCGATAATATCTTTTGCAACGTGGCTTCCAAGAGTCTTATTCTCCTGTCTTTCCCAATAACCTGCGATCGCTATCACTTTATCGATATCAACACCAACAACAACGCGCGGCAGTTGTTTTAGTGAGCCTTCATATCCATGCGCTCGAAAGTACTTCACTTGTGCAAGCGTATCCTTTTCGATCTCATCTAAAATTCGATCAAATTTCTTTTGTATGGAAAGAGTGCCAAAGGTAACATCAATCCCTAGTGCAAGGTGCCGGGTAGTGTCATCCTCATTAAACTCAACCACCAAGTCGATGCCATTCTTTATATCATCATATCGTGATGCACGTATGGTTTCTGCATTTGGTCCGAGCTAATTGACTAAGTTCGACGTGCTGATGAACTATCGCCTCAAATACCTTTGATGCAGTGTCTGAACCATCATGTTGAAATTGTTTTTCCAAACGCTCTACTTCATGCAGGTCTCGCTCCACAGCATCTTTACCGTAATGATCAATGAAGGTTATTTCGTCAAGCGCGTCTTCTTTGAGTAGATGCGCAGCTTCAGGCAACATTTTTTTAATAGCGGGTGCTCAAATTTATTTTGAGAACGATCTATAGCACTGTCTATTCGTTTGCTGTAACCGCCTTCGAATCCCATGTTTGTTATGATATCACGAGTCTCTCGTGATGGTAGCCACAACCGCAGCGTGGTCGCTTATACCGAATTCAAGACGAACGTCCTCTGCTCCATATGGCTCTTGCACGAGAACGTAGTCGACCATGTAGTCGGTAAAAAGGTGGCGTTTATCTGGATCATTGCCGAGACGATGCTTAGTAGGATCAAGACTTGATGCGTATGTTTCAGGTACTGCATCCTTGTAGTGCTGAATAAGTTCACCATAGAGTGGGTTGTGGTGACGGGGGATATTAAAGTCTCCCGATATGACATGCGCAGGAAGAGTTTTTATATGCGCAAGAAATGCTCGCATCGACTCACGTTGCGCGTCAGAAGGAACTGCACCATCCGGAGTCCAGGTGAAGTGTGTCGTTGCTATCTGGTATGGAGTACCCTCATGATCCACAATTGCTGATAGCACACCGTATTTTACCTCTGAGATACTTTCACTCCTTTCTGCGTTATCAAAGTGAGGAAGCTCATTGCTACCATTGAGGTAGTACGCAGTCTGTATTGCGCGCATTCCTCCTCGCGAGCAGAGGAGTGTCCCGAACTCACTCCATGTTCCGTCATGCATTTTTTGTGTCATGGGAAGAAATGAGCAGGTGTAGCCAAGTGATTGGAATCGTGTCTCGTCTTTGCGAAAAATTTCCTGAAGACAGAGCACATCTGGCTTTTCTTTTTCAATAAAAGGAATAACGGTATCAAAATGCTTGTCCCCTTCGATATTGATATTGATGAGCTTCATACGAAGACTGTAACACAGCGGCGAGCAGAATAGTCGTAAAAGGACCTACAGTATTGCTACTGTAGGTCCTGTGACTCACGTGCGAGTCGGAGTTTCTCATTTGCCACTACACGCATGAGTCTCGTATAGAGCGTTTGCGGGAGATGCAGCTTGTGAGGCGGGATTCGTCCCTTCTCGGACTCCTCGTAGAGGTTCTTGAACATTGCATCTCTCAGTGGTAGTGCAAAGCCCTCGGTCTCCCTGATTTTGGCGAGCTGTTTCTCACGAGACATCGCCGAGAGGGTGCGCATGTTGTCGGTACGGTCGATGAACTTGGCACCTTGTGGCCTCCAGTACCCACACCCGAGAAGATCTGGGATGTAGTTCTCACGCTTTGTTCCAAAGACCGTGCGCTTCGAGAGATAGCTGACCTCCTGTGCAGTTTCGAATCCCATCCGCATGACAATGTTCGCATGCGTGAGGAGTCGACTCCGCCCAGCCTCAGGTGCATCTTCAACAACATCGTGCAGGATGAAATTGACGAGCCATTCGAAGTCATTGAGCTCAAACTCCTGCATGATCTCGATGATGTCAAAGGCACCTCGAAGGATGTGGAAGATGTACGCTTCTCCACTTGCTCGAAGCGGCGCGTGCTGATGTCCTTCAAACGAGATGTCGAACGCTCGATGGACTCGCCTACGCATCCTTCCCGAAGGTTTGCGTAGCTCAAGGCGATGCATGAGGAGTGCCTCGAGCACGTGCTTTGGTGGCTCAACGAGGTCAACTGTCCCCATGAGCCGGTAGAATTCCGGTAGTTCCATGGGGTGCTCCAGTTGGTTGGTGGGGGACAGGAACGCTGTCTATCTGGACTGTACTATAGAAAAACTGTCTTGGGAAGAGTGCGAGTATTAGGCAATATCGATGAGTGCAAGTCCGATGCACTCATCAAGTTTTCGCTCGAGAGTACTCTCGAGAGGTGTGAGTACGACTTCCAGTACGACACCTACACGCATCTCGACGATATGGCCACCGAATGCGCTATTCTTGGTGTCCGTAAAAACGCCGTGGACGTGAATAAATGGCTTTCCATCCTTAAGCATCACGTTTCCGGTGAGAGAGACCACCTCGATGAGCTCGTTGTAGTCCGTGAAATGATACTGTTTTTCGTCGAGTGCATAGTATCCGCAGGTGAGGTGCTCTACGGCACCAATACCAGTGAAGGTGGCGTTTGTAATATTGTTCTCCGAACAGAAATCAGTGAGCGACTGCACAACATTTTCACCTTTATCAAGACGAATGATACAGAGTTCCTTTTCTCTTGTTTGGATAGATTTCATTTCAGGTATTCTAACGCATCATTCAGCGTAGGTGCCAACAACAGGATACTTTGCTTTGATAGTACTTCCTCCAGCTATCCGAAGCATGGTTGTCCCGTCTGTACCAGCAAGGAAATCATACGCACCGCCGGGTTCATAGAAGCGTTTTCCTTCAGTCACGTCATACACGGTTCCTTCAAATGCGATGTAGATAGGGAAGGAAGGATCGGTGCCGTTATATTGCGCGAGTGACTCTTTGGTAAAGACCGGGAGTGTTTCGGCGGTGGTGGGTACCGGTACAACTTCTGTAGATGCTTCGACTTCTAATTCTTTTTCCGGTACTTCAGCTTTAGATGCAGGAGTCACAGCAGCCTCTTTGTCACTTTTATAAAAAGGGAAGGCAGTAAGGATGAGTGCAAATCCTATTGTGGCCAAAATACAAGAGAGTAGTGTGCGGTTCATAATTATTTACTGCGGAAGAGGAGGGATTCGAACCCTCGATAGGGTTTCCCCTATGGCGGTTTTCGAAACCGCTGCCTTCAACCTCTCAGCCACTCTTCCAAAGAAAGGTAGGATATAAACTAGCATTTTTGTCCATTTTTCGGTAGTATTGCCAGGTTAAGAAGTAAACAGACGGCCCCATCGTCTAACGGTTAGGACAGCGCCCTTTCACGGCGTAAATCCGGGTTCGATTCCCGGTGGGGTCACTTGAATAGAAAATACCAGGTCTTGTGCCTGGTATTTTCTATTCAGGTCCAGGGAATCGAAGTTGTTCAGAGATAGTTTTGAAGGCGATAGCCGAACAAAAATATCCTGAACGGATACTGTTCATGTAATGAAAGATTCCCGATTAGACAATCTCCTGACACCTTTCACCCATAAACCGAGTTCCATCTCATATGCAATGGAATCCGTATCTCAATGCGCTTGGTATATCACTCTATATCTTAGGGCTTGGTCTTCTCATTAATCACATTAGTTCACTTCACCACGATACGCCCGATAATCTCATCGGTACTATTTCTGCATTCTCGCTCTTCACCTTCACTGCTGCCGTGATGGCGTTCCTCTTTTTCTATCGACCAGTCGCGCTGCTTATTGAAAGTAGGAAAGAGGAGGCGATCATGTTTTTCCTTAAAACACTCGGATCGTTCGGCGTACTAACCGCGGTTGCACTTTCGTTTATCGTGTAGCGAGAGAGAATGTTACATCACTCCCGAATTTTCTTTGAAAATTCGGGGTCGTTTGCATAGGTTGTTGCACGCTCATTGATACGGTATTTCTCACGAGCTTCGTCGATTGTCATATCGGGTGCAATAAAACCGAGTTCATGGGCGAGCACGTCAGAATCTTCTGGAAAGAGCATGCGACGATCCCAGGAGAGCGGTTCATCACGTAGGGTATTGATGTGTGCAACGATATTTGTCGTACAGTTGTTTGTGACAGTATTGTAAAACTCGGGATACTCATGGAGCGAAGAGGCACGTGTGAGCATATGGACAAAGAGTGCTCGAGCTTGTTCTCGTGATGCGGTGGTGGGGTAGAGGTACACATCGTGTTTACGGTGGTTTGCTCGGAGATCAATCACATCACGTTCGTCTGCGATCACATACATAAGCTCGTATTTCCGGAATAGTCCTTTCCATGGTGAGAATGTCTCACCAACTTCTTTTCGGATTTCTACCGAGAGCGCAAGGTAACTCCCATCATCAAATCCAAATGAGAGAAAGGTATGTGCTGCACCGATAGAGCCGAATTGTTCGACGATGAAGTCGACAGAACGTACCGAGTCAAGAGCAACACGCTTGTTGTAGTAGGAGGGAGTATACGTGCTTGTGCTTGTATAGCTGAAGTTACGAATATTCTCGATATAGACAGCACTCTCTTCGAATCGAATAGTGGGGAGAGTTTTCTGGTCGGTATTCCACGCGCGTTCATTTGAGGGAGTTCTTGTTATGAACCAGGTAAAAAGAACGAGAGCGAGAAAAGTAATTCCGAGTAAGACACGTTTCTTTGGTGATGCGCACAACATACGGAATAGTATGACATGTGCAGGTATTTATTTTCTATGCAGGTGTTCAATGACAATAGCGGTATATGATGGAAACGCTCCTAGAAACACTGATAATTTGTATGACATTTTTGAATGAAGCCTGTGATACTATAGAAACATACTATGACACTTGAAGAACGATCTCGGGAGCTTGAGCAACACATTAAAGAAGAGCATAAGCAGTCACCATTTGCTTCCTATCTCAAGGAAATTATCTATGGTGGTGTTGATGGTATTATCACGACGTTTGCTGTGGTTGCAGGATTCTCTGGTGCCGCTCTTGGTGGAGGTGCAACTGCTGAACTCACGTCTATGGTCGTGCTTCTTTTCGGCCTTGCAAATCTTTTTGCGGATGGGGTTTCGATGGGGCTTGGAAATTTTCTTTCCATTCGCTCTGACCAAAGTCTCTATGGACATGTTCGAAAAAAAGAAGAACATGAGACGCGTGAGAATGGGGATGTTGAAGCAGAGGAGACGGTTACCATTCTCATGGAGCGTGGCTTCATCGAAGCGGATGCGCGTACCATCACCGCACTCTATCGCAAGAACCCACAATACTGGGTGGACTTTATGATGAATAACGAGTTACAGATGCCGGATCCGCGAGGCGATCATCCGGTCTATGGTGGGCTTGCAACATTTTTTTCGTTTGTCTCTTTCGGCATCATTCCGCTGCTTCCGTTTCTTGTCTTTGAATCATTCACCGCGCATACCCTTTTTGAGATATCATCTGTCGGCACAATTCTCGCACTTGTGGTTCTGGGACTCTTTAAGGCTGAGGTAGTTGGTGGAAAAACATGGCGTTCTGTTGGTGAAGTAGTACTCGTCGGAGGTGCCGCTGCACTCGTTGCATACATTGTTGGAACGTTTTTTGCAGGATAGGGTTTTCGACAGGGTTATGAACCGGGTAACCCACTAGCTTGTGCACTCACTTATCCACCCTTTTTGCACAGAAGTGTTGTTCTAAGCCATGGTATAGCGACTATTTTTGCGCATTGACGTAAAAATGGGGGAGTGAGAAGCTATACATGTTCTTCCTGGTGTGGTGATTTCTTCACATATTAGTACTCGTCATAGGGTACCAAGTGGCCAGGAGGGGCATGCTCTACGTTGTATAAGGAAAAAGCACCGAGCCGTCGGTGCTTTTTCTGTTTTAGACTTATTTCATCTTTAGCTACTGCGTCTGAACCGTCGCTCAAGCATGCGCCGTATGTCCATATACGTCTTATCCTTTCGCTCGGTTCCTCCTTGTTTCTAAAGCGAACTAAATCTAAAAAACAAAAAAGATACCACGTAAGCGCATTCAAAAATTTCCTAGATACGCGAAGCACAAGAAAAAAGACCCGAGGCGTACTGGGTGTACGATGAGGGTCTTTTTACGTAGTGCGACAAAGTAGATAGAGATTTTGGGATGTGCGACTACTTTGCCTTGAGGGTGACATATATATCCTCAAGCGCCTTCACACCATCACCTGCAGTAATGTTGTTCTGGTGGTACTTTACGTTGGTACAGTCACCAGCTGCCCAGATGCCAGGGACGTTTGTCTTCTGTGTCCATGGATCAATTTTTACACGCTTGTACTCATCGAGCTCGACGAGTCCATCAACTAGATCGGTTGATGGTACCAAACCAATTTCAACAAAGATACCACCGGTAGGGAGGGTAACTTTTTCACCGTCCTTCTCGTAGACAATTGCGGAAACAAATTTGTCGCCTTGTACTTCTACTGTTTTCGCACCAGTGAATGCCTTCATGTTTGGATGTGCAAGTACCTTTTTTACTGTAACCGGGTCTGCCCTAAAAGCGTCACTATGGTGGAGCAGGGTAACACTCTTCGTGTATGCAAGGAGCTGAGCAGCAGTTTCGAAACCTGCATTGCCTCCACCTACGACAACTACGTCACGACCAGAGAAAAGTGGCCCATCACATGAAGCACAATAGGTAAGACCTTTGTGTTCAAATGTATCTGCACCGATCGCCTGGAGTGTTCGACGCTTTGAGCCGGTGGCGATAAGTACTGCCTTTGATTGCGCGGTCTCACCGTTGTCGAGTGTAACGGTAAATATGTCACCGTCTTTAGTTACTTTGCTCGCGAGACGGCCAGCTGTAATCGTAACAATATCACCTGCATATTCTTTAAGATGCATCTCAAGGCTTTTTGCAAGCGCGTCGCCACTGATGTGTGGTGTTCCAATCCAGTTCTGAATATCAGGTGAGACAATACTTTGTCCGCCCCATTCCTTTGCAATGAAAAGCGTCTTGAGTTGCTTGCGCGATGCATAGACACCAGCAGCAACACCAGCTGGTCCTCCTCCGATGATTATAAGATCGTACATGTCGTTTCGAATTGTGTTAGCTAGTGTTTGCTATTCTAGCATATTGAAAAAGCCCGTCCTTTGGACGTGCTTTTTTAGGAAAAAATGCTGGGACCGGTCACAAGTTTCTAAGTTCACTACGCTCACTAAGAACTCGCAACCCCTCACCTCGCTTTTCCGGGACAGTATGAATAGTCCCTCATATTGCTCCGGTTCGCAGGGCGTCAGGTTTGTAACTCGCTACGCTCCTAACGACCTCCTGCCCGGGCTCGACTGTTTTGACATTAAGAATAGTCAAAACATGTCTCCGCCTCATAAAAGCTAAACGACCTGAAGCAGTTCAGGTCGTTTTTGACGCTTTTATGCCCCATTGGGGTGCTGTCCCCAAGGTTACATAACTACATGATCTGTTTTAGATTGCTTTCTACTTGAGTTTAGATCTTCTTAGAAATGCTGGGACAGCACCCCAATCCTCATCGCTCTCTTCTTCGTCGACAGGGTCAACAGGTTTTGGTTCTTTTACAACCACGGGTGCTGGTTTTGGTTCCTCACGCACCGCGACAGGCGCCTCTTCTTTTGGTTCTTCGTTCCCACGCATGATGCCGATAGAGTTGAAGATGCGACCACGCTCTGGAGATCGTTCCTCACTCGTGACAGCGCGTTCAAATGAGCTCAGAGAGTGAGTTGCATGTGATGGTGAACCATCTGATTCTGGGAATCCAGTTGCAATGACAGTAACGCGAACTTCGTTCTTCTTGAGTTTTTCGTCGCGAATAGTACCAAAGATGACCTTTGCATGAGGATCAATTGATTCAGTAATGACGCGAGCTGCATCCTGAATTTCAAGCATACCAAGGTCATCACCACCAGCAACCGCAAAGAGAACACCCTTTGCTCCTGTGATTGAGACTTCAAGGAGGGGAGAGTTGATTGCGCCACGTGCAGCTTCTTCCGCACGCTTCTCGCCAGCAGAGAGACCGACACCCATGAGTGCTGATCCAGCATTCTCCATCACTGATCGAATATCAGCGAAGTCGACGTTGATGATACCAGGCATTGTAATGAGGTCAGAGATACCCTCAACAGCCTGCTTCAGGACGTTGTCACAGAGTGCGAATGCAGCCTTAACGGTTGTTTCGCGATCGACGATAGCGAGGAGACGGTCGTTTGGAATGGTGATGAGTGCATCGACTTCACGCTTGAGTTCGTCGATACCCTGCATCGCGAGGCGCATACGCTCCTGTCCTTCAAAGAGGAAAGGTTTTGTCACCACGCCTACTGTGAGTGCACCAGATTCACGTGCAATCTTTGCAACGACAGGTGCAGCACCAGTACCAGTACCGCCACCCATACCACAAGTGATGAACACCATGTCGGAACCTTTGATGGAGTTTGCGATCTCTTCACGGGTCTCCTCTGCAGCACGGCGACCCTGGTCAGGATTGCCACCAGCACCAAGTCCGCGTGTGAGATTCTTTCCGATGTGAATCTTTTTCTTTGCGAGTGAATTGTGAAGATCTTGTGCATCAGTATTGATTGCAATGAATTCAACACCTTTCACTTTTTCACCCACCATGTGATTCACTGCGTTTCCACCTGAACCACCAACACCAACGACGCGAATGCGCGCGAAGGATTCAACATCTGTTTTAATCTGTTCCATACAAATAAAAAGTTACCGTTCCAAAAAACATACATCAGTCTCCTCTGATGAACGTAGGGGTATGATACAGGGGTACGGAGTTGCTGTCACTATATTGACAAAATTGTGTTCCGTGCGATTGAAAATTTACGGGAGTGTGATGGAAAAAGCTTTGTTTTCCAATACATTCTCACTCCGTGAGTTCATGCGATAGGTTTCAAAACCTATGGAAGAAATTGCTTGAACCAATTGAGAAGAACATTCCCCGTATGCTTTGCGAGATTAATACCACTCTCTTCTTCTGTGCCAGAAAGACCCCAGATGGTAAGTCCATACGCAACCGCCCACGATGCATCACGCACCTTTCCGTTTTGTCCAGGATCGAGGGTAGCTATTTTTGATGGGAGACGAAGCGATGCACGAGCAAGTTCCTGGATAGTGGCAAGACTAGATCCGCCGCCAGTGAGAACGATGCCGGCAGGGAGGAGACCGTCACGTTTAATTTTTTTGAGGTGTGCGTCAATGAGTTCAAAAATATCTGAGAGACGCGCGTTTACAATTTCGTCGAGTTTACGCTTCGAGTATGTTGATGAAGACATGCCACCTCGCTTCACTTTCTCTGCTTCATCGAGAGGTATCTTAAGCCCGAGCGCAATGTCGTTTGTGATGTCGTTTGAGCCAAGCGGGAATACCTTGAGTGAGACGGGTGTGTTATTTTCAAACACAACGATCGATACTGTTTCTGCGCCGACGTTTGCAAGGACGCATCCAGCGCGCTTCTGTGCCTTGGTGAGCATGACGAGGCTCCCGGCGAGTGGGGAAGCCATAATGTCGTCTACCGTGACACCAATCGATTCAATGGCAGAGACGAGGTCGTTTAGGTGTTGTTCAAATGCGGTAATAAAAAGAGACTCAACTTCAAGTTTTGTCCCTTTGAGTCCATGTGGCCGTCCGTGCACCTTCTCACCATCAACAGTGAAGGAAAGTGGTATTGCATGTATAACACGTCGATTTGGAATTTTGTCCTGGATAGATTCCTCGCTCGTCTGCATAGCATGATCGATATCGACCTGGCTTATGACTGAGTCAGCGCGTGAGGTGATTGCTTCACCATGGGCATGTATTTCATCGAGACCGATACCTCCCATGGAGATGTATGCATGACGCACTTTCACTCCACTCGCTTTCTCTGCTTGGGCGATAGCATTTCGGACGCTCCGCACGACGTCATTCTCGTTGATGATATATCCGTTTCGAAGTCCACGGCTTTCCGCGTATCCTGTCCCGATAATTTGGGGAAGTGACTTTCCATCTTTTGTTTCTGGTTCACGCGCAATAACCACCTTCACATGATAGGTGCCTACGTCGATGCCGGTGATGTATGAATGAGCCATGTGAAAAGAGCGAGCCGTCGCTTTGTGTACAAAAAATTAGTTCAGCCGAAATTGCCGAACATATTTTTGCTCGGCTTTCTCCATTGTAGCCCCATGGTCGTACCCTTTCAAATGGAGACACCCGTGGATAAATAAAAACCCGATGTATCCATCGACACTCATATCAAACTTTTTCGCTTCTCGCTTTGCAACTTCCGGACAAATATATATTTCTCCCGTTTTCGTATCGAGCGGGAAGGAGAGTACGTTCGGTATGTAGTCCTTGCCCCGGTGTGCCTTGTTGAGTGCCTGTGCTCGTCGTTCACCAATGAATGCGAGGGTGAGTGTATATGACTTTCCAAGGATATGCTGCGCCATCTTTTCGTATGGATGGGCAGGGATATGATGGGCAATACGAATGATGTCGAGCATAGATACTAGTATACCGTCATTCTCCACGAAAAATGCCCCGCGTGGGGCATTTTTCGTGGAAGCGATTATCGGCGACCTGTTGGTTCCTGAATCTTTCCGAGCTTGAGGAGCTTCTCGTAGCGAGCCTTCTTCGCGAGTTTCTCGAGCTTTGCAGCGCGGTTCACGAGTGATGACTTTGTGCGCTTGAAATAGCGCTCCTTTCTAAGACGCATGAGAACGCCTGCGCCTTGCATACGCTTGGTAAAGCGACGAATAAGATTCGCGGTGCTCTCTTGGTTATTCTTCTTAACTTCAACGTTTGTGTTCATAGGTGGGGAGAGAATACCACGCTCGCCTGGGAAGTGCAAGCAAATAGGCCAATTACTGCCAAAAATGTATTACGCGGTTACTTTTCGGAGGTGATCAGCGAGAAGGGGGAGAGGAATCGAGGTTTGCGTTTGAAGGCGAAGGTTACGGAGTATCACACGATCTTCAACAAACTCTTTCTGTCCAATAATGACAGCATATTCAGCATTTCTCGACTCAGCAAGGCGAAGTTGCTCGGAAAGCGAGTCACTCATCACATTCTGTTGAACCTGTACTCCTGCACGCTTGAGTTCGTCGATAAGAAGGAGTGAACGAATCTTTGGTCCAAAACCAAGTTGCACAACGAAAATTGATGGTTCGGGTCGGGCACGCGGAACAGAGAATGATGGTGGTGACTTTTTGTCTTTGAGCACAATGACTGCACCAACAGCAGGTGTTTTTGCCTTACTCATTTTCTGAACGAACGCATTGTATCGGCCTCCACGAATATAGAGTGGGGCGTTTTGGTATCGCTCCCCGGCGTCATCGATAAGATCAAATGCAAAGAGTGCGTCCGAGTAGCATTCGTGGTGTCCAATGAGCTTTGGATCTATTTCAAATGGCGTACCGCTCTGGTCGAGAAACTCAACAATCTCACGGAAGTGCTTACGGCTCATGTCAGTGAGGTATTCAAGCGGATTTGGGCTTCGCTTTACCAGATCATGCTCTTTCTCAATGAGGTGCATGAGCGCGACGAGTGCATGCTCTTTCATGAGTTCACGAGCACTCCCTGGCATATCCTCGACGCGCTTTTTGAGGAAGTTAGTTAGTTCGCGGATATAGCGAGTCACTGAATCCTGGTCACCAAGAGAATTAATGCGCACAACGTGATTTGCATGCCCAATATCGTTAAGGAAAGATCGAATAGTTTGGATAAGGAGCGCTTCTGCGATTGATTTGCGCACATTGAATATCTGGAACGTGATTGATGGCTCACCAGTACGGGGAACTTGGTCAATTGAGTAGAAAAGTGTTGGTCCTTCGATGGCACTCAATTTATTGTCGAAGAACGCGCACATGCCGCCGGTCAGCATGCCATGGAGTGCGTCAGTTCGTCGGTCAGCAGCGGTGTCTTTGTGCTCTATCTTGTCTGCACAACTTTTGCAGGATGGATGATCACGGAGTCGTTCTATCGGAGCGAAACCAAAGTGATGTGCAGTATGCGTCGCTTGGCGGATGAAATCCTGTGTTCCGATTGCTGTTGGCATATAGAATGAAGAACTAATTACTCTCTACGTTTGTAAGGTGTGCACCGATGTCGTATTCGCCCGGGAGAATACCGAGATGATCGAGTGGGAAGAGACGAACAAAAGCTTTTCCTACGATTTTGTCGCGTTGGAGCACTCCCCACATACGTGAATCTGAGCTCGCATTGCGGTTGTCACCCATAACGAAGTATTCATCGTCACCAAGCGTCTCGGTAAGTGTGGTGTTGGGCGCCATTTCCCGAATATAAGGCTCAGTAAGGACTGATCCTTCAGGATGTTCTTGATTTGTGAGGGTGATCACATTTCCCTTGATTTCTATGGTGTCGCCTGGAATACCAATGATTCGTTTAATGAAAAATTTTGAAGGGTCTTTTGGATATCTAAAGATAATGACGTCCCCACGCATTGGTTCTTCAAAACGGTACGAAACCTGATCAACAATAAGGTACTGACCTGAAGAAAACGTTGTTTCCATAGACGCGCCTGAAACAATGAATGGTTGCGCTATGAACATTCGAATGGGAAGGACGATAAGGAGGGCGATGAGGGCAAAATTGAGTATCTCACCGATGAAGCTTTGCTTGGGTGTGTGTGACGAAGACATGTTTGTGTCTTCAACTGAAGGAGTCTCGTTCTTATCGGTGTCAAAAGTGCTCATACGAACGTTGATGGTGAGTATTATAATCGCGTGTCGCGCGCATTACAAGTTTCTCGCGAATGACGAGTACAAATTGATGTTCGTGTATTCCAAAGTGAGATACAATGTACGAATGGAACTCATTGTTGCACTCGGAAATCCAGGGAAAGAATATGAAAACACACGTCACAACGTAGCGTGGATCATCATGAATGGCATTGTGAAGGGTGCATGTCTTCCCGAACCACATACATCATCAACTTTTTCTGGGTATGTCTCTGTCGGAAATCTCCATGGTCGTGAGGTACGTATTCTTTTTCCTACGACGTACATGAATAATTCCGGAAGTGCGGTAAAAAAAGCAATTGACTGTGAGCCAGGAGCGACACTCATTGTTGTACAAGACGAAGTCGATCTTCCGTTTGGTACGATTCGTGTCACAGAAGGACGTGGTGCTGGTGGGCACAATGGGGTGAAATCGATAATAGACGCGGTTGGCTCCAAAGATTTTATTCGTATCCGAATCGGTGTCGCAAAAAAGAATATCTTTGGCGTGGTGAAGCGACCCAAGGGCGAAAAGCTTGGAGACTTCGTGCTCGCAGAATTTTCAAAGAAAGAACAGGAGATGCTACCCGAGATAGGGAAGAAGGTGATGCGAGCGATTGAGCTGATGTATACGAAAGATGTTAAGGTCGCGATGAACGAAATCAATTCCTGAATCACATTCTCGAGCGTCTGCATCGTTGCACCGCAGTAACATGAGACTCATCATACGGTTATGTATGCCTCTCCTCATGTTCTTTGTGCGCCTTGCATACATCTCAAGAATGCGATTCAGGTCCGAAGTAAAGCATTGAAAATTGTATGTCAATTTTGCAGGCACGAAAAAACTGGCGGTGAGCCAGTTTTTTCGTGTGTATTCTGTATTTGTTACTTCGTTTCTTCCTTCTTCTTCCATGAGAGCGTCATACGCTGATCCTTTGGCTCAAAGAGCGTGATCGTGAATGGGTATGACTGTCCAAGAAGCAGTGTGTTGCGGAGCTCTTCTTCAGAAGCAAATTCTGAGATGTGTACGAGTCCTGCGACACCTTCTTCGATAGAAGCGAGTGCACCGTGCTTGTTGTACTTGATGATGACACCCATAACCTGTTCATCCTTCTTGTACTTCTTCGCTGCTGCGTGCCATGGGTTTTCCTTGAGTTGCTTGATTGAGAGAGAGATCTTGTCATCCTTTACCTCAATAACCTTTACAGAAACCTTGTCACCAACCTTGAAGCGAGCACGTGTGTCCTCAACGAGACCCCAATCGAGCTCTGAGATGTGCACGAGTCCCTCGAGACCTTCTTCAAGCTTCACGAAGACACCGAAGTCGACAGCACCAGTGACGGTACCCTCAACCACTTCGCCAACTGAGTACTTGCTGACTTTCTCCTCCTTCTCCTCTTTCTCCTGTGGTCCCTTTTCAGAGAAGATAAGCTTGCCTTCCTTTTGATCTGCCGTAATGATCACAACAGAAAGGAGCTTGCCGACGAGGTCGTTGAGTGCTGAAAGGATCTTGTCCTTATCACCATCCTCAACACGTGGGTAGTGCTCTGCACCGAGCTGTGAAGCAGGAAGGAATCCCTGAACACCTTGCCACTCGATGATAAGACCTCCTTTGTTTGCCTCCTTTACCGGGAGATGCATGATGGTCTGCTTCTTCTGCGCCTGCTCAGCGTCACTCCAGATGAGTGCCTGACGAGCCTCCTTGAGTGAAAGTTCGATGTATCCATCTTCGTTTCCTGCGTCAACAACCTTCGCTGCAATGGTGTCTCCTACAGAAACCTTGCGAAGGATATCGCGTGCATTCATGAACTCGCGGCCGTAGATAAGACCTGTACCGAATGGTGTGAGTTCGACATATACACGAGCGCGACCGATAGCAGATACAGTTCCCTCAATGAGATCACCTTCCTTTGGTGGAATTGGTGAAGACTCGACGAGCGCGTGCATCGGATGATTTTCGTTCACGCTTGGAGCCGCCTCGTTTGCCTCATCGGCATCTGAGTCGGTGTTGGTAATGGTTGCAGTGATATCTTTCACTGCAGAAGTGATACGGTCCAAAACCGATCCTTTCTCTTCTGACATAAATGATTGTTATATCGGCGATGGGTGTCCGCACAAACCGTGTCTCGTAGCCGTATGCTTGAGCGCGGGGTTACCCTCATGCCGTTAGAACTGTTAATACCTTATATAGGTGAGGGGAGTGTACTATGAAAACAATGGGGTGTCCAGATGAACAGTAACGGCCGCGAGCAGTGCTCGCGGCCGGAATATCAGGCATGATTACCTGATCTGAATCCTCGAATACCCTCACGAATGCTTCGCTTGAGAAGCATCTTCCTGTTCATTTCGCTCAGAAGCCATTGTGAGAGACGAAGGTAATGTGTCCCGAGGAAAAGCAGGTACGCCACGGTGAGCACTGTTGGGCCGAAATTCGGCATGGTAGTTGGCAGGGCGCCCAAAACTGCAATTGTTCTCCAAAAATCTCCAACGATGTGATCAAACGTGAATACACCCGATGAAGACTCTTGTGTGACGACCCAAGAAAGCACCACTCCTCCGGCGTAGTGAGCGAGCCCTAAAACGCGGGTGGCATGCCTTGCGCCGGCATACCCCATCATCTGGATCAGTCCGGTGAGATTTGGTTGTATCACGCAAACAAGAAGAACTCCTGGAACGAGAATGATTGTGAACAGTACCGTCATGTTTTCCATGATGACTCCAGGTTGTTGAGGATCCTCTGCCACGGTAGCATGCATTCCTACCCAAAGAAACCTACACATGCTTTGCGCAGCACCGGTTCCTTTAGTACTATACTCACACTATGGTTATCACACATCACGGCGGACAGTGCTTCAAAGTAAGCTTCGGCGACACAACAATTGCATTCGATCCTATTTCAAAGAAGTCAAAACTCGCTCCTGTGAAATTTGGCGCAGATATCGCATTTATTTCGATCAATCATCCCGATATGAATGGTGCGGATGAGGTTGCGTTCGGTGCAAAGCAACCATTCGTCGTCCATGGTCCAGGGGAGTACGAAGTCGGAGAAGTGACAGCACGGGGGTATGGTGTCGAGACGATGGTTGATGGAGTGAAAAAGTGGAACACCATCTACCAAGTAACCCTTGAAGGTATCAATATGGTATTTCTCGGTGCACTTGGGAATGAAAACATTGATCCGCAGATACTTGGTGAACTCGGTGACATCGACATTCTCTTCGTACCTATTGGAGGAGGAAATGTGCTCGATGTTCCCGCTGCATCAAAACTCGCAACCAAGCTCGAGCCGCGGTGTATTATTCCGATGCACTACACGGATGTAGCACTCAAAGCATTTCTTAAGGAAGAGGGAAGTGAGAATGGGAAACCACAAGAGAAACTTACGGTGAAGAAAAAAGATCTACTCGAGATGGAGTCAGAAATCGTGATACTGAGTGCATAAGAAGGTAAGGAAGAGGAGATATTTGAAACAAGTACGAAACCCGTGCGCGTATGCGCACGGGTTTCTGATACAATACAGCTATGAGTGTAATTGAACGACTCCGTAATAGACCTACACAGGAAAAAGCGCGATACGCATTCCTTGGAGCGCTCGTCACAACCCTTCTCATTGCCGGTGTTTGGGTGACGACTATCCCTGCACGTTTTACGCAAATAAGTGTCTCGGTAGATTCAGCAGAGACACAAACTGGTGCTGTCCGAGCCGGATTTGGTGATTTTATGAACGGCATTGATGATATCGTCACTGAAGCTGAGATTGATCAACTTGGGGGAAATACACTCGAAAACGAGGAGATTTCTCAAGAAACACAGGGGGCACTTGCAGGTCTCATGGAGTGGAAAGCAAACGAAGTGGCAACATCAACAGATTTTGTTGCCACTCCAACCTCAACACGCGATGTTCTCCCGCCCCCGCTCGTCTCTACTGGAACAGAAACCGTCACTGACGTCCCGGTAGCAAAGCCGCGCATCATCCAAATTGGTACCACCACAAAACGAGCTGAATAATGAAGAATAATCTGGTATACTGAGCCACATTAATTCATTTGTTTGCGCATGGCGGGAAAAAAGAAAGCTGGAGGACAAGAACCAGAAAAGAATGATGCAGGAGAAGTAGTGCAGGAGCATGTTGGTGTGGTAACACAAAGCATCACTGATGAAATGCGTACGTCGTATCTCGATTACGCGATGTCGGTTATTACTGCACGTGCACTTCCCGATGTGCGTGACGGACTGAAGCCTGTGCACCGCCGCATTCTTTACTCAATGCGTCTCAATGGTCTCACTGCGTCAGCAAAGTTTAAAAAGTCTGCAACGGTTGTGGGAGACGTGCTCGGTAGTTTCCATCCACATGGTGATGCTGCGGTATACGAAGCGATGGTAAAGCTCGCACAAGATTTCACTACGCGCTATCCACTCGTGCTGGGGCAAGGTAACTTCGGTTCGGTAGACGGCGACTCTGCTGCGGCATACCGATACACCGAAGCAAAAATGTCACGTATCGCAGAAGAACTTCTTCGTGATCTTGAGAAAGAAACAGTAAATTGGAGACCAAACTTTGATGGTACAAAGAAAGAACCTGAGGTACTCCCTGCAGCAGTACCAAATCTCCTCCTTACTGGAACACTCGGTATTGCCGTGGGTATGGCGACGAACATTCCGCCACATAACCTTCGTGAAGTGTCTGATGCCGTTGGCCATCTCATCGATAACCCTGATGCTTCAACAAATGATCTTCTCGGATTTATAAAAGGTCCTGATTTCCCGCTTGGTGGAATTGCATTCAACCAAAAAGATATCGGTCATGCGTATGCAAATGGCCGTGGTGGTGTTGTTGTGCGTGGTGAAGCCGAGATTATTGAAGACAAGAAGGGTAACTTCTCGATCATTATTACGTCGATACCGTACCGTGTGAATAAGGCGGATCTTCTCGTAAAGATTGCCGACCTCGTCCGTGACAAGAAAATAGAGGGAATTCGTGATCTTCGTGACGAATCAACACGTGATATTCGCGTTGTGGTGGAGCTCAAAAGCGGTGCACAACCACAGACAGTCCTCAACAAGCTCTACAAGCACACACAGCTCGAAGATACCTTCCACTACAACATGGTGGCGCTTGTTGATGGTGTACCACAGACACTGTCACTCAAAGCAATACTCGAAGAGTACGTAAAGCATCGAGCCGAGGTGGTGAAGCGACGCACTGAGTATGACCTCAAGAAAGCAGAGGAGCGTGAGCACATTCTCCTTGGTCTCAAAAAGGCACTTGACCATATCGATGCCATCATCAAGCTCATCCGTGCTTCAAAAGATGTTCCGACGGCACATGCGGGGCTCATGAAGGAGTTCAAGTTTTCTGAAATCCAAGCACAGGCGATCCTCGACATGCGTCTCCAGAAGCTTGCTGGTCTTGAGCGCAAGAAGGTAGAAGAAGAGCTGAAGGAAATTCAAGCGCTCATTAAGGATCTCAATGCCATCCTTTCGTCAAAGAAAAAGATGCTCGGTATTGTGAAGACAGAGCTTGCTGAAGTTGCGTCAAAGTATGGTGATGACAGACGTACCAAGATCGTGAAGGGTGGAGTAAAGATGCTCAACCCGGAGGATCTCATTGCAAATGAGGAGAGTGTGCTCGTACTCACACAAGGTGGATACGTAAAACGCACTAATCCTGGCGAGTACCGCACGCAGAAGCGCGGTGGAGTTGGTGTTATTGATCTCAATACAAAAGAGGAAGATGTGGTAACAACACTCCTCACGACTTCAACGCACAGTGACCTCCTCTTCTTTACCGATAAAGGCAAGGTCTACCAGTCGAAGATGTACGATATCCCTGAAGGTAAGCGTGCAACAAAAGGAAAATCAATTATGAACTTCCTCGCCCTCACACAAGAGGAGAAAGTTACCTCCGTGCTCGCGGTACGCAAAGAAGATTGGGAGGGTGACTGGTCGCTCATGATGGTGACACGCGATGGTGTCGCAAAGAAATCAGATGCAGCTGCCTTCAAGGACGTTCGCCGAAGCGGCCTGATCGGTATCAATCTCACAGACGGCGATGCACTCATCGCGGCACGCTTTGTTGGAAAGGGTGATGAGATGTCACTTGTTACAGCGAAGGGACAGTCCATTCGCTTTAAAGAGAGTGATGTTCGCGAGATGGGGCGCACCGCCGCTGGTGTCCGTGCAATGAAACTCAGTAAGGGAGATCATATTGTCTCAGCAGATGTTATTCGCAAGGATATGAAGGATTGCGAAATACTTGTTGTGATGGAACATGGATACGGAAAGACGACTCCGGCAAAGGAATACAAAGTACAAAATAGAAGTGGTTCTGGTATCAAGACTGCAAAAATAACTACTAAGACAGGAGAAATCGTTGGAGCGACCATTATCATGAGTGAAGATAGGGCAGAAGGCGAGCTTATCGTCATGTCAAAGAAAGGACAGGTTATTAAGTTGCCTCTCAAGGACGTTCCGTCACTTGGTCGTGATACACAAGGAGTTCGCGTGATGAAGATGCGCGAGGGAGATTCGATTGCGTCCATCGTTTACTTCTAGACATTCGTGTCAAATTTCATGTAGTTCTGTTCACACGTGTACACGGAGTGCTCTGTGTTCCTTTTGCTTCGTGGTTTACAATAGCGCTATATGCAACCCGGTGCGAACGCGACATTCATGGATCCCAGAATGGTGATTACTCATTTTCACCTACGCCCTGGCGACACAGTCGCTGATTTTGGTGCAGGTACAGGTCATTATCTCAAGGCGCTCAGTACCACGGTGTCTTCAAAAGGAACTGTGTACGCCTGCGAGATACAGAAGTCACTCGTCGAGCGTCTCACTACTCGTATTCGTGATGAGCGACTCCCAAATGTACATGCAGTCTGGTGCGATTTTGAAGCACCAGGCGGTACCAAGCTTCGTGACGGTCTTCTTGATGCTGGGCTCCTCATAAACACTCTTTTTCAAATCGAGAACAAGCAGGCCGCACTCACCGAGATGGCTCGAGTCATTCGAAAGGGAGGGAAACTCATTGTCGTTGAATGGTCTGATTCATGGGGAGGTATCGGTCCACACCCGTCACAGGTGGTGAAGGCGGATGCTGCAAAAGCACTCATGCAGTCATTTGGATTTGTGTTTGAATCCGAGTTTCCTGCCGCTGATCATCATTACGGTCTCTCATTTAAACGACAGTAAATTATTCGGTGCATTTATCCCGTTTGATGCTGACAGCCGTCTTAAAATAATTGTATACTTTTCATATATATGGTCGTGGCGCTTACTAGAGGTATTTTGAACAGTTTCGTCGCTGTTTAGTCCTTCTCATACGATGAACATTCGCCCTTTTGAAATTGCGCTCATTGGAATATTTGGTCTCGCTGCGCTTGGTGGGTTACTTTTTCTTGCGAACATGAAGGGTAGTAGTGAGGAAACAGTAAATCCATACGGAGAACGTGTCGTTATTTGGGGAACTTTCCCGAGCACAAAGGTAACGAGTGAGCTCGAAGAAATAAGTAAAGGCGATAAAGCATTTTCTGTGGTGACTTACCGTCAGATTGATGAGCGGAGTTTTGAAGGAGAGTTTGTGAATGCGATTGCTGAAGGGAATTCACCTGATCTCGTACTGATCCCGCATACACTCATTGTCTCGCTCCGTTCAAAGCTCACTGCTATTTCTCCTGAAAATCTTGACGACAGGACCTTCCGGGATACGTACATTGATGGGGCCGGGATATTTAGGCTCTCTGATGGTACGTACGCGCTCCCACTTGCGGTTGACCCGCTGGTACTCTTTTGGAATAGGGATATCTTCTCAAACCTTGGCATCGCAACACCACCAAAGACGTGGGAGATGCTTGTCTCTGAGACAACTCCACGGATTACCGTTTTTGATTCACAAAGAACCATAAAGCAAAGTGCGATTGGTATGGGCGAGTTTATCAATGTGAATCATGCGAAAGAGATACTTGCGATGCTCTTCTTCCAGGCTGGTATAAACATTGTTGAGGAGAGAGACGAGCGATATACGATAACGCTTGGTACAGGTAACGGATCGAGCCTCTCGACCGAGTCAGTACTTCGTTTCTACACGCAGTTCGCATCCCCGGGCTCGAGTGCATTTACCTGGACTCGGTCAACTCAATTTGATCGAAATGCATTTACCGCAGGGAAGCTCGCGATGTATATTGGTACAGGGAGTGAGATTTCCGCTATTGCCGATGAAAATCCAAATATGAATTTTGATATTGCGCCTGTTCCGCAGGCGCAAGGTGCAACGGCACTTCGAAATCATGGTACGTTCTATGGCTTTGGAATACCTAAAGCATCGAGAAACCTGAGTGGTGCGTATCGCGTTGCGCTAAAACTCACTGAGGCAACGACCGCTGGCCGCATGACGGAAGTGCTTGAACTCACACCGGTAGCGCGTGCACTCTATAGCACACCGTCGACGAATGTGTATGGCCAGATACTCCGTGATGCTGCGCTCATTTCTCGCGGATGGCTTGATCCTGCACCAAAAGAAACCACTGATGCATTCAAGAGTATGGTGGATGGTGTGACGTCCGGAAGGAAAGACATTGATGTAGTTATCAATGACATGGTGTACACATTAGAAGCATTATATCGATAAGCATATGACACAGTATATAAAAATAGCGTTACACCGGATGATTGCAGCTATCGCTGCATCGATGTTCCTCTTTTCAACTTCAGTTCTCATCGCGCTCGCACAAGGCTCAAGTGGAGGAGGAGGCCCATCGTCAGGAGGCAACTCTGGTGAATGTCTTCCAGGGCGACTGTGTAACCCACTCCAGGCATCTACTATCCAAGAGTTTCTGCTTCAAATTATTGAAATACTCATTATTTTTGCAACACCAGTTATCATTGCCTTTATCATGTATGCTGGATTCCTATTCGTGACAGCACGAGGCAACGAGAGTCAAATTAGTGATGCAAAGCATGCACTAACCTGGGCTGTTGTGGGTGGTGTAGTACTCCTTGCTGCACAAATGATTATTACCGTGATACAAAATACTGTTACCGCACTTAGAGCACCATAACCATGAAAAAACAAATCGCATACATAGTGGTGATTACACTTGCATTTTCTCCGCTTGCAGTAGTGTTTGCCCAGCAACCACCGATAACAACCCTCGGAGGATTCCTCGACAGACTTATAGGGATCATTAATATCCTCATCCCGCTTATTTTCGCTATCACCTTTCTCACGATTACCTGGGGTGCTATCAAGGCATGGATTATGGGTGATGCAACTGAGAATGATATCGATGCGGGAAAGAAAATTGTTTTTGTTGGGGTTATTGCGCTCACTATCATGGTGAGTATCTGGGGTATCGTTCGACTCCTCAAAAACGGTCTTTTTGGCGGATAGAACGTATTGTGCTATCCACAGAAAGCTACACAGTATGCATTTTCATTGCGTACAATAGTACTAAGGTCTAAAGTTATAGACGAAGAGCATTAATTATAGTCATTTCAATATGAATTTCGTAGCAAAATTTATTCCAGCACGTGTCGCTGCAACGCTCGTACTTCTCGCGCTCATTGCGCCTATGTTCGCGTTTGCGCAGACCCCAACTAACGCAGGTGGTCTTGGTTCAGTGCGTACCTTTTTGTCAAACATCATCACGTTCATCAACGGGACACTGGTGCCACTTGTTTTCGCACTTGCTTTCCTCGTATTTATCTGGGGAATGTTCAAGACGTTTATCCTTGGTGGTAGTGATCCAGGCAAGCAGGAGGAGGGCAAGCAGCTCATGCTCTATGCGATTGTTGGATTCGTTATCATGGTGTCACTCTGGGGTATCGTAAACCTTCTTTCTGATGGCTTCGGATTCAGAGCAACGAACATTGAATCTATCCCAAATACTCCAACAGTTCGCCCATAGTTTCTAGTCTTCAATGGTTGCACATGCAGCAGCACATGTAGACGCAGCACGATCGGTAGTATCGCGCATCGAGGAAGTTATCCTCTTTCCGATACTCTCGTTCATGCTCGCACTCGCGCTCCTCTACTTTTTGTGGGGAGCGTATGAGTTTGTGGCGAATGCTGAAAGTGATAGCGGAAGAGATACCGGAAAGACACATATGCTCTATGGCATCATCGGTATGGTCGTTATGGTTTCAGCGCTCGCAATACTTCGCATTGCAGCAGGCACCTTTGGAGTCACGGTGAATACCAACTAGTATTCGGCACACGTAAAAAAGCCCCAGCGAATGCTGGGGCTTTTCCGTACACCGCATCTAGCGGGTTACGAAAGAAGAACGTAAGAGCACATCAGTAGGCCCGCTTACGGCACTCCACCTTGAGGGTAAGTGTCGTCGGATGGTGTCCTGCCTGGAGTGGTACGATTCGTACCACTGACATGAACTCCGTGTGCTCGTTCATCTCGAGGCGCCTCCATTCAGCGCCTGGGTAGCTGTAGTCAACAGCGTAGATGACGCCTTGACCGGGCGTATCTGCGAAGTCGACATAGCAACGCTTCCCGAGCTTGATCTCACTCGAGGGCACGTTCTCCGGGGCGGTTTCGTCCTCCGCGAGCGAATCCCACTCCGGGACGACCGCGTAGGTCCTCTCCACAATGTGGGGGAGCTTCTTCACGAACGGGTTCTCTGCCGGCGCTTGTTGCAGCACTGGCGGGGGAGGGGTGTTGTTATCCGAGAGCTTAATTCCCGGTGCGATAGGCTTGCCTTCAAGTACTACTCCTGTGGCACCTTTCTGGACCTTCTCGAGGACTTCAGGGCTCCGTGCTCCGAAAAGCAGGAAAGAGAGTGCAAGCACCCCCAAGGCAATTTTTGCCCAGATGCCGCCCTTGCCGGTGAAGGCGAGGGCGGCAAAGCCAACGAGAACCCCAGCCCCAAGGACCAGATTTCGGTCCATGGTGAACCAAAGGATGAGTGCCACGAGGACACCGATCCATACGAGCGGGTTCTTGAGAGCACCCCCGCTACCTGCTTGTGCAGGTTGTGCGTCCGGCTGTGGCCGCATCCTTTGGAAGAGTACATACGCACCCGGGGCGACGAAGATGATGGCGATGATGAGCAGAATTGCCCCCATCCCAACAATGAATGCACTCATGCGTCCTTCCTTTCGTTAAGTTTCTTCAGTTCCGCGAGAATCGCGGCTTGAGTCAGGTCAGCGCCACCCCTGTTGCCTCCCGGCATGAGGAAGACGGATCCGTTCTTTCCAGCGGCTTCTGCAGCTCGGACGAGCGCCTCAGCTTCCATGGTGGCGATTGAATGTTCGCCTCCTGCCGCATTTGCCCTGTTGATCTCAGTGAGCGCATCGGCCCGGGCTTTGCCATCGATTCGAGTAGCCTTCGCCTTTTGAAGAGCGATTGCTTCCGCTTGGATGGCTGCGAGTCCATCGGAGTCAAGTACGGGATTGATCTCAAGGATTTTGAAGCCCTTGATTTCGATACCGCAAACCTTGGTATCCTCCGTGATACCCGTTGCTGCTTCCTGGATGGCGAGCGCCCCCCCGCCTGTGTCAGCCGTGAGGGCTTCGTCGAGCGAGAGTGTCTTCGTTTTCGCATTGATGGCGTCGGTGACCAGGTTGATCATCTTCTGGTCCCACCGGTCGGTGCCGAAAGCAGCCTTGTACGCGTTCACCACCTCCATCTCGGCGACGCCGATGATGTCGAGCGGGATCTTGTCCTTCGACTCGGCCGCGGTGATGTGCATCGGAAAGAGGAATTCCCGTGTCCGGTAGTGATCACTAATGTCAGTGTCGACTTCGAGTACGAGATTACTCTTTTTCCCGGTCGCTTGCTCGCGACCAACTTCGCTCCGACTCACCTTCGTTCGTTCCAGTGTGTACTCGCGCACACGCTGAAATGGGTAGATGCCAGTGAAGACGAGACCAGTCTTGTCGTAGACGTACTGTGCCCAGCCGCGAATTGGCTCCCATACGTCGGCAACCGGGTTCTCTTTCTCTCCGTCAATGAGTTCCCAGTATTCGTACGAGTTGTACTCGCCCCGACGAGCGAACCGCTTCCCTGGTGTGTCAGTGATCATGCGGACGAGTTTGTCGCCGCGCACAAGCGCCTTCACATGATTGGGTTCGAGTCGAGTGAAGAGATGAAAACCACTCTTGGCTTTGCCACCAGGCTTGTTGACGAATAGGTTGAAAGCGCCGTAGATCGGCAGTGCCACCATGAAGGCGACAATGCAGACCAGGAGGCCAGTCAGAGCCCCCAAAATACCCAGGACGATGTCCATGATGTGCTCCTGTCAAAGTGCATGCGCGTAATGCGCGGGTTTGTCTTGTGATAGGGAAGAGAATTCTTACCTATCTTCTGTTTCTATTATACTACAATATATGTGCATTTGTCAATATATTGCTGACGCTCAATACTGATTATAGCTTTTAAATAAGCCATATAATCAAATAAGTCGAAATTGTATGGCTTTGTTTAGCAATATGAAAACGGCTCATTTATTGAAAAAAGCACGCGTTTTCGTCTGTTTCTATGAGACAAAAATTATCTTCGCTCAGGTTCGTCAACCCACGGATCATGGAGTGGTGTTAATTCGTCCACAGTTTTATCAAGGGGTTTATCGAAATCACCTCTGATTATGCGTGCATTTCGAGCTTCAGCACTTTTCGCTTCAGCCTCTGCAACCATTCTAAGGAGATTTTCTTTTATCTTTGCGATAGATGCATCTTCCTTAACCTTTTGTGCACGAGCATCAAGCTCAGCTTGGAGGTCAGGAGCAATGCCATCATTTTCACTTAAGTTTGGGATGAAGGTGTTTGCAATATCTTCATCCGATTCTGCATTGATAACGACGTCAGGTGTGGGGATTTTTTCATCCTTTTGCTTCGAGAGTTCGTATAAAAATGCTTCGTTTTTCATAGTGTATGTAGTATAGCGCGTGTTTAGTTTTGTATAAAAGGAATTGTGGGATTACTTGCAACATACTCGGTGTATACAATTTATGAAAAATTGTTTCGTGCTGCCTCAACTGCCATTTTCGATAAAATACAAGACACCTTTTCGAGATTGTAGTTACATTGTATGATGCCAAATACCTTTTTATGAAGAAGTCATTCATTCCTAAAAAAGAGCTTAAAGCGCGAGTAATGGAAGAGTGTATTCCACGTACAACGCTCTCGTTCTATCGCTATGTGCGCATTCATGACCCGAAAGCGATGCGAGATGAGCTCGCGCTCACACTCGGTCGTTTCGGATGCCTGGGGCGCATCTATGTGGCTTCTGAGGGGATTAATGCACAAATGAATGTACCAACAGCACAGTGGGAACAGTTTGATGCATACATACAAGGCAAGAAAGAATTTGCCGGTATCCCATACAAGATTGCCGTTGAGGAAACAGATGTTGTTTCATTCTACAAACTCACCATCAAGGTGAAGTCAAAGATTGTTGCTGATGGGCTCGACGACAGTTCGTTTGATGTAACAAAAACAGGGGAGTATCTCACTGCGGAAGAAATGAATGCGTACATCGATGACCCAGAGGCAATCGTTGTTGATATGCGAAATGGGTATGAGAGTGAGGTTGGTCATTTTGAAAAGGCGGTAACACCAGACGTTGATACATTCCGTGAAGAACTCAAGGTTGTTCCGGAACTTCTCAAGGTGCACAAGAACAAGAAGATCGCACTCTACTGCACAGGTGGTATTCGGTGTGAGAAGGCGAGCGCGTGGCTCCGCCACAATGGATTCTCTGATGTAAAGCATTTGAAGGGAGGGATTATTGACTACAAGCGCCAAGTCGATGAAAAGAATCTACCAAACCGCTTTAAGGGAAAAAACTTTGTGTTTGATGAGCGAATGGGGGAGCGAATCAGTGATGAAGTAATTGCGCATTGCCATCTCTGTGCGAAAGAAAAGTGCGATGAGCATATTCACTGCAAAAATCAGGCATGTCACGTACTCTTCATTTGTTGCGATACGTGCAAGGTAAAAAAGAAAGGATATTGTTCGTATAAGTGCATGACCTTCGACAAACTTCCAGAAAAGGTTAAGAAAATCCTTACCCGGAATAACCATACGAAGAAGCTTGAGCAGTTCAAGAAACATCGCCTAAAGAGTGTTGTGCGGTAGATATCCAATAACTAATATTACAAGTTCGAAGTAGGTTTGCCGCAGGTTTCTAAACTCGCAACGCTCGTTAAGAACCTCCTGGCCTGTCTCGACTATTTTGACATTGGGTCCTTTTGCTTAGGCAAAAGATGCGCCTCTCGCGCTAAAACTCACTTCATTCGTTTGTGCGCGAGAGAGGACTTGAACCTCCATGCCGTGAGGCATACGGACCTGAACCGTACGTGTCTGCCAATTTCACCACTCGCGCATGTATACCCTGTACTTAGACCTGAACCGTCGTACCACTGTACCCCTAATACCCACAACTCCACCATATGCTCGCCACCCTTAAAACGAAATCCAAACATGTGTTTGGATTTCGTTTTAAGGTGTCCAGGGCGGGGATCGAACCCGCACGGTCTTGCGACCACAAAATTTTAAGTCTTGCGCGTCTACCAATTTCGCCACCCGGACGTGGCGCAATGATAGCACAAATTAATGTCTCTCCGCACGAACAGGGCTTGTCATTGTGAGCTACATTTAGTACACTCATGCCCATCCGCCCATAGCTCAGCTGGTAGAGCAGCTCGCTCTTAACGAGAAGGTCCTAGGTTCGATCCCTAGTGGGCGGACTTTCAGAAATGACCCGACTTTGGTCGGGTCATTTCTTGAGAGACTCCGCCCACTAGGGATCGAACGGTTTTCGATGTAAGTGACTATTCCTAATGTCACGAACCAGAAAACCGCGGGCAGGTAAATGTTAGAGCGTAGCGAGTTACATTTGGACGCCGATCCCTCTAAAACTATGATATATTCTTCTCACGCCCGGGTGGCGAAATTGGTAGACGCACTTGCCTTAGGAGCAAGCGGGGCAACCCATGAAGGTTCAAGTCCTTTCCCGGGCACAAAAGCACACAAACGACCTGATTAATTTCAGGTCGTTTCGCTTTTGTGAGTCGGAGACATATTTTGACTATTCCCAATGTCAAAATAGTCGAGACAGGCCAGGAGGTTCTTAACGAGCGTTGCGAGTTTAGAAACCTGCGCCCCAATTGGTCTAAGGACTTGAAGACCTTGAACATAGCTATGTGAAAGGTGTACTGAATCAGTATCATGCAAGTCCCCTCGTTCACAATTCTTTGTTTTGGGTAACAACAAATGGTACAGTATCGGGCACAGCCAGGTGGCGAAGTAGGTGAAAGTATCCGGGGGAGACTTTCACCTGAGGTCTTAGACCGAAGCGTTACCTGGACAAGAGAAGTGTGTTTGGCCAGGTGGCGAAGTAGGTGAAAGTATCCGGGGGAGACTTTCACCTGAGGTCTTAGACCGAAGCGTTACCTGGACAAGAGAAGTGTGTTTGGCCAGGTGGCGAAGT
>JACCDG010346992.1_pt1 | contig 37194 bp, 32 predicted proteins | sample 7442471 | NCBI WGS metagenome assembly JACCDG01 (sample SAMN15323444, study PRJNA562643) | freshwater metagenome | isolation source: river surface water | place: USA:Blue River Watershed | collected 2017-08-17 | reverse complement strand
TGCTCAACATCATCGCAAACGGTATGGAAATCCTCGGTATTGCCTGGGGCGGACCTACCATGATCATGGGCTTCATGCACATGGCTGCAGGCACCCAGGACGCCATGAAGAAAGTGCTTTTCGGAGCAGCTGGTGTCACAGGTGGTTTGGCAACACCCGGTTGTATCAACTGGCTCGTTGCATCAGCCCGCGACGCCAACCTCTTCAGCTAAGGCATAGCCCAACAGCTAAAAAGATATAGGGACTTTCCCGCCAACGCCAGCCAGAGACCTTCCGCAAGGGGGGTTTTTGGTCCTTTAAGGGGCAGTGTAGAATAAGTGAACCTGCTACTAATTGAGATCTGCAAAATAGCTGAATTAACTGACGACCAGAAAAAACGTTATGCCGGGCAACTAGCCATTGCCGGGATGAATCAAAAAAAACAGCGTGACTTGCTTTCGAGTTCTGTGCTGGTTCTGGCTGGATATCCCGCTGCCAAAGTTGCTTCCAACCAACTTATTAAAATGGGTACAGGCAAAATTACAATTTGTCCCGATAAATTGAGTAATATCAATTTTAGTCCCGAAGATCTGGAGCAAAATCCTGATGTGGACGTAACTTTAGCCACCAGAGCAAATCGCGAGTCACTTGAGCGAATGGTGGCAAGTTGTGATTTGGTTTTGGAAACTTGCAACGACTGGCAAGAAAAACTTTCACTGAGTGACTTTTGCATGCGCAATCAGATTCCACTGATTCATTGTGGTGGAGAAGATTTGCGCTATCAAATTTTTTCAATGATCCCAGGCAAGTCAGCTTGTCTTCGCTGTGCTTTTCCAGTGGTAGGTATAGACGATTTTCCTCATACTACTCGCAAGATGCTCGGGCAAAAACCGGAGCTATTGCCAGTGCACGGAATGATTGGATCGTTTATGGCGCTTGAAGCGATTAAAGTTCTAACTCGCCTTGGTGTCAGTCAGGGAAATGAAATGTGGAAGTTCGACGGATTTAGCGGCGAGTTCGAAGTAATCAGAGGTCTGGACCCAAGAAACGATTGTCCCGACTGCGGCGCAATGTTCAGGCATTAGATATGTCACTGCAAGATTCGCTTGGCGATCGTTACACAGTAATTGAATTAATCGGCGAAGGTGGTGCCGGTTCGGTTTATAAAGCACGCGACAAAGTGCTTGATGTTTTTGTCGCCATCAAAGTGATGAAACAAGACGAAGGCGGAATGGCTGCCGCTCGCCTGCAGCGCGAGGCAGTGGCTGCGGGAAAATTAAAGCACAAAAATATCGCCAAGATTTTTGACTTTGGTCAGACTTCAGACGAACTTCCATACATGGTAATGGAATATTTGCCGGGTGATAATTTGCAATCGGCGATAAAAAATAAATCCAAATTGGCGATGCTTGAAGCAGTTCCGATTTTTATTCAAATTTGCGAAGGTCTTGGTTACGCTCACAAAAACGGTATTGTTCATCGAGACTTGAAGCCGTCAAACATAGTCTTAATGAAAGATGGACAAGAAAACAGAATAAGTAAAAATCCGCCAGTGGCAAAAATTCTAGATTTTGGTATTGCAAGTATCGGAGCGGATCAGCGTTTGACCGCAGTTGGTGCAGTTGTAGGCAGTCCCGCTTACATGAGTCCAGAGCAAATTGAAATAAGCGAAATCACTGCGCAATCTGACATCTATAGTTTTGGATGTTTGATGCACGAGACTTTGAGCGGGCATCCGCCGTTTGAGGGAGCGTCTGTACTCGACACATTGCAGATGCATAAAAATGCACAGCCCGAGCGCTTGTCTAATGAAAATATTGATCCCGACTTAGCCGACTTAGTACTGGATTGTTTGCAAAAAGAACCAGCCCAAAGACCGGCCGATACGCAAGTCGTGAAGCAAAGACTGGAAAAAATCTTAGACGCAATTCGAGTTAAGCCTCAGTCTGAAAGTGCTTTATTAAATCCAGAAGATGCTGTTGTTCTTGGTGCTAAAAAGCAGAATTTTATTTCGCGCTTTTCTAATAGAACGGCATTAGTTTTGAGCTCGGTCGTTTTGCTTGGCACAGCAATTTATTTGTCATATGCCGGAGCGCGATATCTGCAAACCGAACCCGTTTCGCCCCAGCTGAAAGACGATCCTAACCATACTCAAAGTACGCGCACGGCAGACGCACCGTTTTACCAAGGTGACGATCGTTTTTCCTTGATTAGGTTGAACTCCAATTCTTATCGTGCAATCGGATCTTTTATTAAAGATGAAGACCTAAAAGACTTAGACAAAAGTCAGGTTAAAAATCTTCGCCTTGAAGGAAAAGAACTGACTGGCAGTGGAATCAAATATTTGAAAGGCGCACCTATTCAGCACTTTGAATTATGTGGCGAAAACCTTGTCGATAGCGAGCTTAAGTATCTAGCCGATTTACCAAATCTTAATTCGCTTTGTATCGAGAGCAATTCGCTTGGTGATGAGGCGCTTAAGGAAGTAGCAAAATGCAAATCGATTCGATTTATTTTGTTGATGGACAAAAAAATTACTAACAAGGGCATCGCTTATTTAGAGCCACTCAAAAATCTTAATACGCTAAAAATTCAAAATGCTCAAATCGACAACGATGTAGCGCTTGAGCTCAACAAGCTTAAACGACTGAAACAACTCAATATCGGCGAGTGTCGCAAATTAGATAAGAATTTTGGGGTGGGCTTGGCCAATCTAAGTCTGTTGCAAGAACTAAGTTTCGAATGCGGTTGCAGCAAAGAAGCCATTCGCGCTTTAAAAAAATTGCCGCTTATGCAACTGGGTCTGCAAAAGTGTAAACTCGACCGCGCAGCATTAGAAGAACTCGTGACCATGCAGCATCTTGAGGCATTGTCTCTATCTTCGATAAAATGCAAACCAAGCGACTATGAAGTACTTGCCAAATTACCTAAGCTTAGTATGCTCGACTTGTCCGATTCAAAAGAATTTCCCGATGCTTTATACAATGCAATTGCTAAAACAAAAATAGCCGAATTAGATTTGAACAGATCCAAAGTCACGCCTGCACAATTTCTGAAATTGGCGCGAATTGAGACTCTTGCCAAGGCCTATTGCATAGACTGTCCCAAATTAAGCCAGAAAGATTTTTCTGAATTCAAAGATTTGCACAAAATTCTTTGCCGCAAAACAGTTCAGATTCTGGGCGAGGCTCCAGATCAAACCGGCAATTAGCTGATATAAAAATCAAAACCAAACGAGAGTCTGTGTCCCATCGAAGCGTTCGGGACTGGTTGCATTGCTGATGTGCCGTGCCAATAGACCTGATCGTCGTGGAAAATACCTTCGCCTTCGTTGAGATTGGCATAAACCAGTATGTTATTAAAAGCATCGTATATGGTGCTATTAGATGCTTGTAGATTAATATTGCCGATTACAAGCTCAGGTATGGTGTAGTCGCAGCCCTTCTGATGAATGCCTTCAGGAGTTATGAATGGACGGTCTTGCGACGCTATAACGTGCATTTGATGCATCGCTACATCAATTCTTTTGGCGTTAGGATTTTCAGCAAATATTTTTTCAGAAAAGTATTTCACTAATTCCAGAATGGCTGGGTGAGTAGCAATTTGTTCGTCCACTTCGCTAAAACCAAGAAAGTCCTGACTGCCGTGTTTGCCGGCTGCTTGCGGATCAAAAGAATTGACCGGTAATCTGCCAATCGCCGCCCTTCCACTATGAGCTGTAGCCATGTATCTAGCCAGTCTTCTAAAGCGAGTGGGACCTAGAGCCGAATATTCTTTTACTTGAGTTTGGTTTAGTTTGGAGATGGCAACCGATACGGCGGTGGATTCGCCCTGGACTAAATAGCGTGAGCGCTCACGATCTGTAAATTGCATATCGAGCGCAGATTCAAGATATGAAAGTTGCTCGCTGCGGTGCAGTTCGAAATCGTCTGGAAGTTTTTTGAAAGATGAAAGCACTGCTTGAGCTAGATTGCCCAGATTTATATTTAACTCGCTAAGCGAAAATTTGAATACCAGACCATCAACTTTGGGTTGTGGCGCTAGCGAAACTGCTGCTTTAGCTTTGATTGGTAACTGCATAAAAAACGCTCTTGCGGTGAGGTGATCGAATAATAAGCGCCAGGACACATGGTGACAATTCGTGGAATTCCCATGGTAGGTAGATTAAATTTGCAAGAAGCTTATTGTGCTGGGGTTTGCGCCTAGATTAAATCGGGCAATTAATCTAACGGCTTTTTGACCGACCCATTTTTTAAACTTGAAACGATATCGGTTGAGCTTTTTTTGTACTTGCTCGTTATCAATTTTTCGATGAAATTCCATTGCCTAATCGATTCACGCAAGGCCATTCCTCGGGCTAATTCGATATCGGTTGTCCTTTTGGTTTTATCCATCTCAACTGTTATTTTGATTTGAGGCTTATCCGATTTGAGATCGGCAAATAATTGAGGCCAATCAACAAGAGCGCTGGTTGAGCCATAGGGGTCTTTGTTTGCAAGCTCGCCATTATCAGAGATGAGGCTCAAATAATTGGTGTTCGAATAGAAATTTTGAACAGTGTGTAAAAGCATACCAAGGTGGAAAAGCGCTTTGTAACACATGGACGAATCTTTGTCCGCTTCGCCGGCAAAAGAAATGATTCGCGCCTGTTCGCGCTGGACATAGTCGCAGCAACGTTTCATGTTATTAATATTGAAATGACGCTGAGCTTCGCCCTCATTGTCAGTTTCGTCTTGTTCTTGCATATTGGCCCCGGCAAGGACCGATTTTATGTTGTCCTCTGACAAGGTGCCGGATAAAGCCTCTTTTATAATTTCGTTATGAGTTTGCCCGTCAAAGCATGAAACGGGTGTCGTGCTCAAAGCAAAGAACAAAGACAGAATAAGGAGTTTGGCGGTTTTCATGTGATTGGCGAATATAGCTTTAATATCTTTGGAATATCCTACCCCTTTTCATATTCTCATTGTGGGTTTCGTTCCTTATAAGGCGCTTGGTCACTATACTAGGTGAAGCAAAAACATAGGACTCGAAAATGCTTGAAATCGCACCCGATCACAGCTTGGACAATCTCACCTTTGTCGCATTCGACGTTGAGACAACTGGACTTTCGCCCATCTCAAATGCTTTAGTCGAACTGTCCGGCGTCAAATTCAATCTCAAAGACGACCAGACCGACACTTTCTCTACCCTCATCAATCCGCTTTGTGAAATAACAGCGCAGCTCACCTCTATTCACGGCATTAGCAACGACATGGTGGCTGATAGCCCCACTTACCACACCGCCGTTCCTGCCTTTCTTGAGTGGGCAGGGGATGCAGTGTTCATCGCTCACAACGCCTCTTTCGACGTCGAGTTCATACGCGTCAATATTTCTAAGTTGGGCAGAGCTTGTCCCACCAATTTTGTTATAGACACCCTTGTTCTCTCGCGTGAGCTGTTGCGCGAATCTCCTCGTCACCAGTTGAAAACGGTAGTCGATTTTCTGGGATTGCCTCCAGGCGAATATCACAGAGCTCTCTCTGATAGTTTTCATGTGCGCGGCATTTTCATGAAATTGATGGAACAAGAAAATTACAAGCAATGGCAAAATCTCCTTGCCCTGGGCAGTGTTTCAGGATTCAGCTATGACCGTTTCAAAGACGAAATTCACGCCTCTATGCCTGAGGCTGTAAAAGAAATCATGGCTGGTATTGAAGCTGCCATTAATGAGAAAGCAAGCGTCAGTATCACGTATAATGGGGCATTCAAAAGCAAGCGCACAGTTCAACCGGTTTCGGTAATTCACAGCAGAGGCAATTTTTATCTCAATGCCTTTTGTCAAAAGGTGCAAGCTGAGCGAATTTTCAGAGTCGATAAAATCGAAACTTTGAAAATGGCAAAAGCAAGAATCAAATCTTCAGTTTCTGTTTAAGGTCACCATGCGATTCAAGCAAAACAAATTCATTCTGACGCTCGCACTCTCAATGTGTGGATTTGCGTCAGCTCAAGATGCTTTTGCTTTGCCTACTTTTGAAAAAGCGTTCAACACTATTTTTACCAAAGAAAAGAAAGTAGATCCCAACGCAGAGAAAATGCAGGCACAGCCTGAGTTTTCAGAAGAGAAAGCAAAGTCTATTTCTAAACATAGCGACCTTGGCGATATGTTTTTCAAGCGTCGCGATTTTACAAACGCCATGCTCGAATATCAAATCGTCACCAAAGGCGACCCCAATAACTACAAAGCCCACTTCATGCTGGGCAAGATTTTGATGGCGATGTCCGACTATGAAGAAGCGCTCAAAGAGTTCAACATAGTGGTTCAGATAAGACCGGCATCGGGTGATGGACATTTCATGAAAGCGGAAGCGCACCGCATGCTTTCACAATTCGAATCTGCCCAGCAAGAATATTCAATCGCTTTGAAAACTGATTCGCGTAACGCGCTAGCCATGAGCTATCTAGGCGAATGTTACCGCAATAGTGGTAATCCAAGAGTTGCTATAACAGTTTTAAAAGATGCCATTAAGCTCGACCCCCATCTTGTGATACCGCATGTGATACTGGCGAAAGTGTATCTGGCAACAAGATTGCCTGAGCCTGCAGTCGAGCAATTTGATATTGCCGTAGATTTAAATACAAAAGACGCCATTACAAGAACCCAGTACGGAGCCGCTTTGTGCGAATTGTCCAAGTTCGATAAAGCCGAAGCTCAATTGCGTAAGGCAATCGAAATCGATCCAAACTATGCCGAAGCGCACATCAGACTTTCTTATTGTCTAGCTAAAAGACGTAAATTGTCTGACGCGTTAGAAGAGGCTCGTCTAGCCGTTGCACTTGCACCAAACAGCGCAGATACCCATTCTAATTTAGCTTGGGTTTATAGCGAAAATGGCGACCACACATCGTCTGTAATGCAATACAAATTGGCATCGCAAATAGATCCAAAAAATACAAAGCTTCGCCGTGCGCTGGGATTGTCACTTCGTGACCAGGGCGATATCGATGGAGCTATCGCCGAATTGCTTTATGTCACTCGTCAAAATCCGCACGACGACGAGATATTACTTGCACTAAACGAATTGATGCAGAAGCGTAAGAAACAAAACTGATGAATCTATGTAAGTCAAAGTATGCATTTGTTTTATCGGCTTGCCTATTTTTAGGTTCGCCAGGCTTTGCCCAGGACGATAACTATCCTCACATTAGCGCTCTTGAACAAGCAATTCTTGGTAAAACCTACGCCAATGACGACCTTGCCGCGCGCATTTCGCGTATGGAATCTAAGGCATTTGGCAAAGCTTCTCTGAGCAATGATCTAAGTCAACGCACTGATGATCTAGAAGACTATTCGCAAAAGACCTTGCACAATAAGCCATTTGAAGTAAATAACGATCTGGACTCTGACTCTGATTCTGATTCTGCTGCAAGTAACCCTCAAACTCAGTACGCGGCTTCAGGAGATACTCAATCTTCGGATTCGGATCAGTCCGCCCCAACTAAATATCCACACGTAGACTCGCTCGAAAAGTCAATCTTGCAACAGACTTATCAAAGTGATGAGTTGCCAGCGCGATTAGACCGGCTTGAAATGAAAGCATTCGGAAAGACCTCCGACAACCAAGCACTGGTAGATAGAACCGACGCTTTAGAAGGATACGTGGAGAAAACTCTGCACAAACAGTCTTTCGCTCAAGAGCAGAAACAAGAAGCTGCTGCGTATGGCGGTGTGCCGGTCGACGCCGCAGTAGCTGCTGCTGGTGGAAGTCGCAAAGCCAATTTCATGAGTATGGCTGCAAGCAATTTGCTGAGCATCGCTGGAAGTTCAATGCTGCCTGGATTTGGCGGCATTAATATGATCCCGAGATCGGCTGTACAAGGTGCTTCTGCTCCTGCGTCCGATGCGCCTCCCGAGATTCAAGACGATCCTGCCATCAAGGCTTCTACGCCACCACCGGCAGGGGCAAAAATGCAGACACAAGTTGGCTGGTGCGAAATGCAATTGTTTGGCCACACGTTCCATACTATGCACTTGTATGATCGTTTGAAGCAGCTCAGTTCAGACTTAAATTACTCTGTGGGCAAAAAGCCGATGGAATTGATGGACGACATGCCAGGAATGATTAAGGCTGTCGTTGCGAAGAAACAAAAGAGTAATTAGAGAAGCAATACTCGATTCATACTCGGTTTTGTACAAACAGATATTACCGCCAGACATTTATTTGAAACTGGAAAACATTGGCTAAAATCTCACAACAATTTGTCCGTGTGTTTTTAATACTTTCGCGGAGCGCTTAGCGCTAAGCGCTCCGCGAAAGTGTTGCCTATCCCAGGACGTCTGAAATGATTTTTGGTTTGAGTCGTTTTACTGCTTGATTTCAAATGTCGGACTCGCTTGGAAGTTAAGAGTTCTTCGAGCTTGCCATCTGCTTTATTTTAAAAGTCACTCTGATAAGCGTATAAGCGCCCAAAATCACGCCGACGACACCAAAGATAATGGGCAGAACATACATGTCCCACCAGCTGTTTATTTGCCACAACAACGGATTATCTTTGTCGTAAATGACAGTGACTGCTTGACCTTCTTTGAAGCGCGAGGAATTGAAGCCGACTTTGCTTTTTTGTTCGACATCCTGTCCAGCTAAAGTGGTGAAATGAACCACTGGATAAACTGAGCCAGAGCCAGGTTTGAGCGAGTCGCCTGTGGTTTCTAATCGAACTATTTTGCCTTGAGTTTTGCCACCATGTTTTTCAATTACGTGTGACTTGAAAAATGTCGAGAAGGCAACGGCACAACAAAAAATTGTGATGATACTGAAAATGGCTTCGGGAAGTATTCGTGTTATTTTCAATTTTACTTCCCTTTGGCTAAGTTATTTCTTGCTCGAACCGGGCTTCACTACTGGCTTGCCTTCTTTGCACATAGGACAATCAGCCGGTTCGTAAGTTTCTAGATTCATTTGCAGTAGTGTTATAAACGGTACATCGTATTTTACTTTGCCACCACTTCTATCAAGTAATGCTGCTGCTGCAACTGGAGTGCAACCCATCGATTTAAGTAGCTCATACACTTTTTTGAGCGAACCACCAGTGGTGGTAACGTCTTCGACTATTAGTATTCTATCTTGTGGAGTAAGCTGAATGCCGCGACGAATCTCGAACTCTTCAGATCCTGCTGGACGCTCGGCAAATACCGCTTTAGTCATATTGCCTGTGTCTAATTCGAAACCATCTTCTTCTGCGATTCTGTCGTCGACTGCTTGAGCGACATAAACTTCCCAGTGAATGGCACCCATTGCCGGACCAACCACAACAGTTGGAGAAATATTTTCTGCTTGCAATTCGTCTACAAGAAGATTGGCTAAGTAAGCTCCAAGTCGTGGGAATTGCATAATGCGCTGACATTGCATATAAGCGTCGCTATGTTTGCCTGATGTGAGCAAGAAATGTCCTTGCTGCCAGGCACCGACCTGAACAAGTAGATTTTTGATTTCTTCTTTTTGACTAGTAGCCTTCATAGTCCCTCAAGATGCATTAGGGCATTAATTTATCATACTAAAGCGCTTGCGTGTACTTAGGCTTGTTGCACCCGATAAGTAGTTTTTTTTATCATCCCAAGGGACGATAAAAGGACAAAGTTGTCCGAATTATAATTTCTGCTGCACTGGGAGAAGAAAAATGAGTAATTTACCATCGAGATATTTGAAGTTCAAAGAGAACTATTCCGATATGTTTTCAGCATATGAAAGTCTTGGAAAGAGTTCGGTTGAAGCCGGACCTTTAGACGTAAAACAAATTGCACTTGTAAAGCTTGGCATAGCATTGGGAGCAAGGCTTGAAGGGGCTGTACATTCTCACTGCAGAAAGGCGCTTGGAGCAGGGCTGAAACCAGATGAGATTCGACATGCAGTTTTACTTTCAGTCACCACCATAGGATTTCCCTCAATGATGGCTGGATTGTCCTGGGTGGATGATGTTCTTAATGCTCAAAATTCCGACAAAGGTAGAGGTTAACGCTTATGAATAATGTTCGCTTCAGACGATTATTATTTTTAGTCTGTTGCTATTCAATACTTTCGACTTCATTGCCAGTGTTTGCAGCGGGGGAGGAGGCAATTTCTGAATCAGTTGGGAAAGCCGAGATTGATTCAGTGGCTTTGCCAGACCGAGATGATTCTGCAGACGCAGCCTTGAATCTAACGTATAACGAGACACCTGCCGAAAGTCCTCCTGAGCTAAGGCTCCGAGATCCTTTTAATCCTTGTAAAATCGAAGAAATTTCAAATGAGGTTCTACAAAAGGAGCTGGAGCTTCTTGAACTAAGTACTCGGGCAAGGATTGCATCGACAGACAAGAATAGAGTGAAGCCATGGAGGACTTTTTTGTATAACCTTGGCGGATCTGGGGTGGCTAGCGCCGGTCTGATTACTATCTCTTCAGAGCGCTGGCGTACATGGAAACAACCCGCTACTGCGAATCGTGATGTACTTTTGGCAGGTCCGACACTGTTATTGATTTCGCATTCAATTATAGCCGGAGGAATTGTTCTAGAGGCCTCGTTGGATCTTCTCAATGATCGTAAACTGAGAAAGAAAGGTTTGGATCCTAAGAGCACCAAACAAAAAGCAGTTTTGTTATGTAAAGAAATAGACCAAAAACTTGCTCAGCGAAATCAAATCATTTCTTCAGTTGATCTGAGCTCATACAATTCAAGCACAGAAAAACAAGCGTTTGAAGCAGAGACTAAAGTATTGACTGATCTGCGCAATGCCGCATTGTCCGAATACATGCAGACATATGCAAGATCCAAGCGGCGCATAGCGGCCAGAAATATTTCTTATTTGAATGGTTTTTCTGCTGCCACTACAGGTGGTTATCTTGGATCGCTTTGTGGAATTCTGGCAGTGGCAAATAGAAAGCCTCGCACAGTGGGACCTGGAGGCATAGGATTTATTGTTTCTGGAGCTAATATTATGACTGGACCTATTTTGGCCAGAATGGCAGGAAACTTTTCGGCTAAGCGAAGTCGGAACGAAATGAAGAGAGACTTTGGAGAGATTCCCAAAAGTAACATTGCAAATAGTCTAGGTCTCTTAAAGCAACTGAATGCATCGGGTAATCAGAATTTAGCCACTCGATTGTCAATTTATGAGACTGCCGGTGATTTGATTGATAAACAAGTTCAAGCAAATGCAGTGGAGAAGAAAAAGGCAAGTAAGGAGTTTTGGGAAAGACTATTGTTTAATTCAGCTATAGGAGGAACCAAGATAGCTTGGGGTATTCAGCTTGCCAACGCGGGATTCTCTTATCATCCTGTCCCGCCTGCGCCAAGGATTACTGGACCAAAAACTCCTCTTCAAGCACTGCTTGATACTTCGCCAAAGCCGAACAACCCAAATCAAGTCTTTGCAAGACGTGTGGCCAAGGGTGCCACCACATATATCCCTGGTACCAGTCTATGGATCTTCGATACACTGCAAGCAAGAACTCGGGGTGAACTTGATGTCTACACGATGGGGCAGCAATTTTCACTCCCTCATCAAAAGCTTGATCAGCGTCTAAAGAAGCTTGGCGAATTGGAGTCGAGATTGCACCTAACTGGCTCGAATAGTCAAAAGTAGTTACTTAGAAATCAGGCGCAGTATTGATCATCCATGCGGACGAGTCAGATTGCAAAGGCAGTCATTCTATTGGATGAGGCGACTAAAATCGGATGGGATTATCCTATTTATCGCTAGTGATGCTTAGTGTACTAATTAAGAGATAAGACAATCATGCAGACATGTCAAAAATCAAATTTGAAAATAGATACTACCGATCTTTCTCAATGGAACCCTGAAGATCAACAGCAATGGGAGAGTTTTGGTAAGAAAGTCGCTTTTCGGAACTTGTGGGTATCTGTGCCGTGTCTTCTTTGTGGATTTGCAGTATGGATGTACTGGGGTGTAATTACTGTCCAGATGCTGAATCTTGGATTTCCATATACTAAGGCTCAGTTGTTCACGTTGATGGCGATTGCAGGATTGTCTGGGGCTACTTTGCGCATTCCAAGTACGTTTTTGATTAGAATGGCCGGCGGAAGAAACACCATTTTTTTTACTACTCTGCTCTTGATTCTTCCGGCTTTTGGTACAGGAATAGCATTGTCTTCAAAGGACACGCCATTATTTGTTTTTCAACTGCTGGCGTTGCTATCTGGATTTGGTGGTGGCAATTTCGCATCCTCTATGTCAAATATAAGCTACTTTTTTCCAAAGAAAATGCAAGGTCTTTCATTGGGCTTAAATGCCGGAGTTGGAAACTTCGGAGTCACCACTATGCAAATTTTGGTACCGCTGGCGATGACATTTTCAGTTCCTGGGCAGAGTTCTATGGTCCTTAAAACGGCAAGCGGAACGTTAGTTGGAAAGATTCCAGCAGGCACTGAAACTTTTATTCAGAACGCTGGATATGTCTGGGTTTTTATCTTGATACCGCTTGTTTATCTTGCCTGGAAACTGATGTCTAATATCAAAGATGAGTATGTTTCGCCTGATGTCGGCACGGCTTTTGGTGCATTCGGCAAAATAGGCGGAATGCTTTCGATTGGCTTGTTAGCGTCTGGAGCCGGCTGTTTCGCTATTCTCCCTAATGCTTCCGGAGGGCTGGGCTTGAGTCAATGGATTGTTTTGCCCATTGTAATTGCCATGACTGTATCGATGTTAAAACTACTGCCGGGCAAAATTGGAGAGACATTAAAGAGGCAATACAAGATCTTTGGTAACAAGCATACATGGGTTATGACAGTTATTTACACCATGACTTTTGGTAGTTTCATTGGGTTTGCTGCTGCTTTTCCACTGGCAATTCAAGTCATTTTTGGTTTCATGCATGTTTCCGGTGCAGATGGTGTTTTAAATCACACGACTGCTAATCCAAATGCACCAAGCGCTCTTACTTATGCCTGGATGGGTGCATTTGTTGGCGCATTTATTCGCCCCATCGGAGGTTGGTTGGCTGACAAATTCGGTGGCGCACTAATTACTCAAATAGTTTCAGTGGTTATGGTGGCATGCGCCATACTTGCTTCGATATATTTGAAGCAAGCGTACCAGAGCGCAACTCCAGAGCAATTCTTCGTGCCATTTTTCTTGACTTTTCTTGCTCTATTCCTAGCGACTGGAATTGGCAATGGCTCTACTTTCAGATCTGTGGCATTTATTTTCAACAAGGAACAAGCAGGTCCTGTTCTTGGTTGGACTTCGGCTGTTGCGGCCTATGGTGCCTGCATTATTCCCAAGGTGATAGGAGATCAGATAGAAAACGGAACGCCCGAGGTGGCTCTCTATGGATTCGCTGCGTTCTATGCAGTTTGTGTGATTTTGAACTGGTGGTTTTATTTGAGACCAGGAGCTGAATTCAAAAACCCTTAAATCAGTTGGAAATCAATGGGAAAAAAGAATGACCGAAAAGAGTAAAGCAGTCTCAGTCTTAACTGTTAATACACTGTCTTTTATAGTTTGTTTCGCTTGCTGGATGCTTTATGGTGTATTGATCACATTTCTTGTCGACAATGGTGTTTTCAACTTCGACAAGTCTCAGATGGGAATATTGATTGGAACGCCGGTTTTGACCGGTTCGATCGTGCGATTGCCAGTAGGGGTATGGACCGATAGATACGGCGGAAGGATCGTTTTTTCGCTGGTGATGATTGTGTCTGCCATAGCCATGTATATGGTCTCTTATTGCAACACTTTTAACGAATTTTTGCTGGCTGGGCTTGGCTTTGGTTTATGCGGAACCTCTTTTGCAGTCGGTATTGCTTACACTTCAATATGGTTTCCAAAAGAAAGACAAGGTACTGTGTTAGGCATTTTCGGTGCTGGAAACGCGGGAGCTGCGATCACCAGTTTTGGTGCACCACTACTTTTGAATACTCTTACAAACAACGGTCAGAATCTCGATGGGTGGAGGTCTTTGCCCAAGCTTTATGCAGGGATCTTAATTTTGACTTGCATTATATTTTGGCTTGGTTCACATCCCAAGAAGATAGAACATGGTGCCGGATTTACTTTGATGCAGCAATTGGCACCTCTAAAATATCCCAGAGTCTGGCGGTTCGGGCTTTACTACTTTTTTGTATTTGGTGGATTCGTAGCTCTTTCGCAATGGTTGATTCCGTATTACTTAAATGTATACGGAATGTCTTTGGCTACGGCTGGTTTGATGGCATCTATTTTTAGTTTACCCTCTGGAGTTATTCGAGCATTTGGCGGTTGGTTGTCTGATCTGTTTGGAGCCAGAAAAGTTATGTATTGGGTTCTTGGCTCCTGTCTTGTGGCATGTATCTTGCTTTGTGTTCCAAGAATGGACATAATGTCGCCTGGCGAAGGGGTGATGGCTATTAAGAAAGGAGTCGTCACGCGAGTTGATTCGTCGTTAATAGAAGTAGATGGCCGACAATATTTTTTGAAGACAAAAAAGGTGGACAATATCATTACGGTGGCCAGTCAGAATGAGAGTATGTTGGTGTTGCCCACTTTTACCTTCTGGCAAGAGCCTGTGGTTCAAGTGAACGATAAGGTTCAGAAGAAACAACTTATGGCAAGAGGTGTGACACATATTTTCTTTCAAGCAAATGTATGGATATTTACGGCTCTGGTGCTCATTGTTGGAGTTGCTACTGGAATTGGAAAATCTGCGGTATACAAGCACATACCAGATTATTTCCCAAAAGATGTTGGTGTCGTTGGTGGTATTGTGGGGGTTATCGGCGGGTTAGGTGGCTGGATTGGACCGATATTATTTGGATTTATGCTTAACTCTACAGGAATATGGACTAGTTGTTGGTTGTTTTTCACAATTGTGATCATCGTTTGCTTAGGCTGGATGCATTTAACTATCACCCATATGATGAATCAGCAAGCTCCAGAAATTTCAAGGAATTTCGAGTCTGTAAAGTAAAAACAAAATGAAACTAGTGTTTCTTAAGCCAATCTAGGACAGATTCTATAATGTCCTTTCCTATTGATTTCGTTTCAAGTATTAGGTGTCCGCATCTGTTACAGTCGTGTACTGTCAATCTTTCATTCCTAAGGCTAGAGACAAATTGTTTATAAGATGAGTTTTTGCAGACGCCATCATTACTTCCTCGAAGAACTAAAACCGGAATATGCGAAGGAACTTCTTGAGGTTCTATTGAGCCAAGTATTTTTATGGACTCCAAGAGTTCAAGTGCATCAAGAGATTTGCGCGTCAATGGATCATCTAGGTAGTCTTTTAGGTTTTCTGGTTCAGCCTCAAGAAATTTGCAAGCAAATGGTGCGAGGTTAAGTTCTCGTTGCCGATCTAGAGCACTGCGAACAGCTTCCGATATCGCATGCGGTATCAAATCCATTGATAGTATTCTAGGTCGGATGCAGGGACTAGATAAAATCAATCCGGAGACATGCTTATTATGAGACCCCACAACGCTTCGAGCAAGGAGAGCGCCAAGGCTTTCTCCAACCAAAAAGATAGGTAAATCACCAAACTTGCCTTGCATGTGCTCGATTAATCGACTCAAGTCTTCACAACTCTTGTGGTAATCAATTCTTAAGCGATTAGGCTCTTCGCCAAAATGCGAATTCCCGAATCCTCTTAAATCAGGAGCAGCAACTAATGAACCGAACTCCGCTAAGTGTAATGCGAGTGATTCAAAGTATTTGCCATGCATCAAAAGTCCGTGTATGAGAATCATAATTCGTTGTGTTGGCTGTTTCGAATTATTCCAAATGTTTATGTGAAGAAAACCGTCTTCTAGAGCCAGTTTCTCTTCAGTCCATTCTATTTCCACGATGTTTTTGAGCAATTCATTTCAGGAGCTAACTTGTGTTCAATACGATAATTCAGTTTATACGATTTTTGGGTCATTGCAATTGCTCTGGGGAATGATTATTCAAATCATCCCTGGTGAGGATTCATTTAAGAATTCAAGGTTGTTTAATTTATAGGGTGATCGTGATTCTTCAGGTCACATTCCTTTTTTAAAGTAATGCGAAAATGCGAAGAAGTTAGACTTCATGCTGAAAATGGAAGAACTGAACTTAAAGTCTGTCGAACAGCAAAATTGTGCTAGAGCAAAAATTGGGCGCCCGTATCATATTAGAAGACCATCTCGTTACCGACAGAATGTTTTAGATATGATTACGGTTGTTGGTGCGCAAGCGGTTACTGCTTACATTTTTGCAGACGTCGACATGTCCTTCATCGAGTCCATCCGAAGAGAGTTTGATAAAGAAGGAAGACATTTGACTGTAACAGCTTTTGTATTAAAAGCGATTGGAATAGCACAAGAGGGACATCCAGCAAGTAGAACATTCTGTCTACCATTTGGTAGAAAGGTGACTTACAACAATATAGTTGCAGGATTTACCGTTGAGAGAGAAGTTGATGGTGAGCCAGTTGTGTTTTTCTGTGAAGTCGAAAAACCGCAGTCGAAATCTTTGTCAGAGCTTTCAGAGGTTTTACGAAATTGCGCTGAAGACGACTTGATGAGAGAGCGCAATTTACGTCAGCAAATGATTTTTGCGCAGTTTCCATGGATGCTAAGGCGCTTGATTCTAGCGTTGGGATTATGGTTTCCTGCCCTGAGACTAATCTGCATGGGTGCTACTTTCGGATTGAGTTCTCTAGGGGCTCTGGGAGTTCGTTCAGTCTGTGGTCCTAGTGTTTGTACTTCAGTGTTTGGATTGGGAGTTGTAGAAGAAAGAGCAGTTCTTGTTAATGGAGATTACACTATTAAGCCGATGATGACTGTTTCGCTCAGCTTCGATCAGCGTGCATTGGATTATGGTCAAGCCGTATTGTTCCTGAGTGAAGTCAAATCTTTGCTTGAAGGGAGTATGAAAGAACGGCTATAGGTTTCTTTAGTTTAAAAAGATTTTGAGAAGTAGTTGCACATCATTGGTGGTGGCAGGGTTGAACTAATAGTGTTTAGGAGTTGGGTTTTCTTGCCACTAAATACATGGCTTTCAGATTTTCTTTGTATCTGTCAAAAGCTGTTTTCATGGCGAAAACGCGTTTTCTGGCAATAGTATTTGAGATAACGTTTTTTGCAAAATTAATTGCTCCTATCAGTCCTTCGTCTTGAATAATTCGAATGGGTTGGAGCAAATTCATTGGAGCATAGCCTAAATCGAGAATTTCAAAGCCAGCATTTTTCAATAGTTGGCACCAGTCAGCTGCCTTTAATGGACGCACGCCAACGTGTATGGATGACGATAGGGCTTTGACAATTTTTGTTTCCATTTCCTCTGCCGCATTGTCCGGTACTATGCAAAGCTCGTGGATTCCATAAACACCACCAGGTTTTAGTAGGCGAAATGCTTCATCAACAATCCCTTCTTTTTGTTTTTGCGAACTCATGCTCAGCATCGCTTCGCCAAACAATACAGAGCAGCAATTTGCTGAGAGATTAGTTTTGTCTGCTGTTCCGATCACTATTTGAATTCTATCTGATTTTGGGAGGTGCACTTGCGTCCATCTTGCCGCGTTTTCGTCTCTTTCTACTCCGGTGTAGGTTTTGGGATGTAGCTTGATTATGTGTCGAGCAGTTATTCCAAGCCCTGGAGCAAACTCTAGAACGTCATCATTCTCTGTAATGTTTAAGCATCGCAAAAGATTGTGGGTCATCTCAATGCCGCCTGGTCTCAGCACGCGTTTGCCAAGACGAGCTAGAAGCCAGTGTCCGGGCAAGTGCACATCATCTAAACTGGTACCAGGTAATTCACTGCTCATTTTTTCTCACTCCCTTTTACTTCGTTGAATCTTTTTCCAATTGAATAGCTTCAGGAAATAAGATGCTATTTTCTTTATGAATGTGGATTCTTAAGTCGATGTCGAGTTGAGCTAGTCCACCAAGCAGAGCCTTCCAGCTGCCGCAAGCATGTTCTGGTGGCGAGTACTCGTTTGTGAGCTTTCGCATTTTCTGAAGCATGTGTGCGGCGTTTTCGTGCTCTAATTCCATGCATCGAATTGGATTTGCTACTGTTCCAAAGGGAGGGCTGGCAAAAAATTTCTTCTTCTCCATTTTTCTGATATATGGAAAAAGAACCATTTCCTCTTTAGCTGTATGTTGTTCAAGTTCTTCTTTGAATTCAATAAAAACCTTCGCAACCGTTACCATTTCCGGTGCTTTCTCGCCATGTACTCTTGCGACTTTCTCGGCTAGAATGTAAAGTCTTGGAAGTTCTGTTTTCAAATATTGATGATGCGTGGACTCTATATTGTCTATTAATTCATTTAATGTCGCATCAATCCAATTTTTTTCTATAACCGTAGTTTGCTCGTTTTCGAGCAATCGCTGTAAGACTAGAGTTAGGTCCACTCCATTTTTTATGCAAGCTTCGTTAAGAGATTGTTTGCCTCCACAACAGAAGTCAAGTCCGAATTCGTCAAAGACTGCGGCCCTGAGTGGTTTTTGTGCAACAAGACTCCCTAACGATTGATTAGATAAATCATGATTGTTTTCAGCTTGAGATGGTTCTTTTGCAATATTCATACTTACTCCTTAAACAAAATCTACTGAGCTTAAGAAAGCTATTCTTATATCGGATAATCAGACCTAGATATCCAATTTAATGCAAAGGCGACTTGCTTGTCAATGTAATTAGAGCTATATTAAGAATTATTCTAGACATTTTTATCTGGTTATCCATATATTAGGGGGCGCGATGATTTCTCAGACTGCAGAATATGCTTTGAGAGCAATGGTTTTTATTGCTATGAATTCAGACTCTCCGCAAGTGACTGAGAAAATCGCTTGCGGTACCAAAGTTCCTGCAAGCTATCTATCTAAGATTTTGCAATTGTTAGCTAAGTCTGGATTGGTAAAGTCACAACGCGGGATCGGCGGAGGATTTATTCTTGCAGCACCCCCGTCAAAAATATCAATATTGGAAATTGTGAATGCAGTTGACCCTATTAAGAGGATAGATACTTGCCCGTTAGATTTGAGCTCACATGGAGTTGCGTTGTGTGCTCTGCACAAAAGGATGGATGAGGCAATACAGTTAGTTGAGCAGGCATTTAAAAAAACTACATTAAGGGAAATCCTATCTAAACCAACTAAGTCAATCCCGCTTTGTGAAACTAAGTTATCTACACATAGAAGAACTAACCATTGAGATTGGAAGTTATTTTTTTTGAATTGAACTAATTCCCTTCACCAAGTTCAAAAGACCAAGATTTATAGATATTACTGCCAATACCGTCAAAATGACGTGCGTTTTGTATCTATTGAGATTGATCCAAAATAGTCTGATAGGATCGCCATGAAATTTGTTTAGAGGATCAGTGCCATCAAGATATTCTTGTGCATCTGGAATGCCGTCACCGTCCAAGTCGCTTTCACTTCCTAATGCAGGAGCCAATTTCTCTGGTGCTGATTTGTATTCCAGAAATTTTCTTTTGCCTACTGCATTGATGATCTTATTTCCAAAGTCGTTCAGAATAGGACTTTTTACACCACTTGCCGGTTCTAGAGCAACTCTAGCTTTGTTCAATTGTTTCATATCTTCTTCACTGAGTGAGCTTAATTGCCCTGGACCGTTGCCGACTGGACCACTTTCGTTTACATGACACATTGCACAATTGATCGAGCGCTTGGAATTTTTTTCCACAAATGATTGATACTCCGGGTATGCTTTTGTTTGCTGAGGGGTGCACAGACTGAGCAACAGTCCCATTAAAAGTGCAAAGAATAATCTTGCAGTTTTGTATCTTTGCATTATTGGATTACCTCTTCTATTCTCGATCTTCTCAGTGTTTGAAAAGCTCATATATCTGTTCTCCAAAGATGGTCATCACAATTAGATAAATACTTATCAGTATCGTAATAAATCCAAGTGTTTTCCTGGTTGTACCTTTGAATATCCAGGGTGTAAAAATTAGCACCCCAACCACAGCCATACTTGCAAGGAGTATTACCCAGAACGGTAAAAGTTCAAGGGGGTAATAAACGAAAAAGAAATACCACTCTGGTTTAATCCCTGCAGGAGTTGAACCTAAAGGATTGTATGGCGCAAGGAGCGGATAAGGGAGAAATGAATCAAACGGAATGCATAAAGATACTGTGAAGAGACACAAAAAAATGAAAGCCCAAAGTGAAAGATCTTTGAAAATGAAAATGCTCATGAACTTTTCGGATTTTTTCGCCGGTACATCTACACCCTGACTCATTCCGTGAATTTGCACTGATAACAGGTGCAATCCTAAGAGACTAACAAGAGTCAAAGGTAAAATCACCACATGTAGTGCATAGAACCTGCCAAGAGTAGACTGCCCAACACTGGCTTCTCCTTGAAATGTTTCTCTTATGATTCTGGGAATTTCAGCTAGTTGACCGGGCAAATATTCACCGATGTACTCTATTGATTGCAGACCCACTTTGGTGGCGTTTACGGCTATTTGATTCCAAGGCAAGAGATATCCGGTAAAGCCAAATGTAAATGTGATGAAGAGTAGCAAAACGCCAGCAATCCAGGTGATTTCGCGTGGTTTAACGAAAGACTTCATAGCAAATGCGGTCAAAAGGTGAACTACTGCACAAAAAATCATGCAGGATGATGACCAGGCATGCATGTTTCGTACTAGTGAGCCGCCTGCAACATATTTGTTTATATACTCAACTGAAACGTTGGCTTCGCTTACTGTGGGTTGGTAGTAGAAGAGCAAGAAAAGACCAGTGATTACTTGAATCATGAAAAAAAACATGGTCAATCCACCAGTGTAATAGCCCCAGGACATTTTATGCACTGGAACTTCTTTCTTCTCAACCATGTAGTGATAGTTGAGTTTGTCGACTGGAAAGCGATCCTTAACAAATTGAATGGCCGAATTGAGTAAGGAGTTTAAACTCATGTTGTTTTATCCTCCAGACTTTTGGCGATATAAACTTTGCCTGCAGATAGTGCGTCGGGTTGCACAAAGCAAGAGGTTTGTCCTTTGTTGTCGCGACTGGCCATCACTTTTCCTTGCTCATCCATTATCACCCAGGGAAGATGACCAAGCGGTGTTTTGGCAGGCGCTTCTGCGTTTGGTTGTCCGGTTTCGATATTGAAGTAAGAAACATGGCAAGGACATAAAATTCGTCCTTCAGAGTCAACTTTGTTTCCAACTGTACAGCCTAGATGGGTGCACTTAGCTGAAATTAGCAAGGGATAACCGTCTTTTCCTTTGAAGGCGATAGCCGGCTGCATCTTATAGTCGATGAAATATTTTCCAGCTGTTGGGTTCAACTCGGTGATTGGTGCAACCATTATATATTTTGAGGCTTGTCTTTCTAGTTCTAATTTCTTTTGATCCACAGTCGATTCAAGATGAGCTAGTCTGACTTCCATTAACTCTGTTTCTTCTTTTTCGCTCAGTCTGGGACCAAAGAAAAAGCTAAACACTTTACTCAAGGTTCCAACAGACAAAAGAAAGGCACCAAATCCAATACCAAGGAAGGCATTCAAAAAGTGACGTCTGGTCTCTTCTTTTGCAAATGCTGGAGTTTCTTCGTTTAGTTTTCGAGAATTGTTCCAAACTACTTGCTGAGGCGGTCTAAATAAGTATTCGATCGGTACGGCGAAAAGATGTACTAGGCGGGAAAATGGAATGATTAAAATGAAAAACCATGCACACACTATGTGAGCTTTCACTAGAATCGGTAAATCTTCTATATTGCTTAGGTCTGGTTGAAACAGTACTAAACTCCAAAGATAAGGAGTTGTAGTGCCGGAGCACCAGGCACTCCCCCATTTGCAGTGAACAGCAATAGCCGCTCCCAAACCAACTTGGGCAAGGAGTAAGGCAATCACTAGAAGATCCATCGGTGTTGTAACCGCTTGAATTCGAGGCGAAGTTAATCGTCTTATCCCAAGTACCACTAGCCCTATTAAACACAAAATGCTGAGACCAAATCCTATCGCTTCTATAGCCATAAGCAAGACTTGGTTTGAAGTCAGTGTTTGCCAGAAGCTAGGAAAGAGAAATGCTAATATGTGAGCTAAGAGAATCAATAAAATACCTAAGTGCCAAGGCAATGAACCCCACAATAGACCGTGATTCTCTAGGAATTGTGATGATAGCGATGAGTAACTCATGGGCTCTTTTTTTATGCGATAGATAGAACCAAAGGCGCATGCAAAGACTGCCAGATAAGGTAGAACGATAAAGAGCAAAGTGTTGGTCATCTTTTATTCCTCGCAATCTTTGTTCTTCAGAACTACTAAGACAGCAGAAAGTAAATGTTTATATAGGTTTTTCGACAAATTCAATTGTTCAATCATTTTTTCCACTGGAACTATAAGACAGTAATTAATCAGCTCTGTTAGTGTTTCACTATCTATATGAGCGGCATATTTCAAGATGCAAGTAAGATGATCTGGAAGTTCTTTGCCGGGATTGAATCCCGCTTCTTTGTATTGCTCATTGAAAATAGCCATCACAGTGCCTCGATCGAAATTTTCGTCTCCAAAAATGTAGCCTGTTGTATAAAGACTGCATATTGCTGCCAAGTCAAAAGTAGAAGTGTAAAACTCCTGCCAGTGTTGAAATGACTTAGATGATAGTTCAGACAGAAGTGGCTCTAGATGCTCCTTTGCTTCTGGAAAACTGTTGTGCACATTTGCTGCCAGTTTGCTCATTCGCTTCAGATAATTCTGATCTGGATATTCAAGCATCAGGCCTAGTTGCGCAAGAGCTAATCCTTTTTTAGTTCCGATGTGGGAATTATTTTTAGGAGGATTTATTACTTTTTTCATCACTATAGTCCTCGCGTCGGTGGTTGAATCACGCCAATTCCGCAAGAACCCTTACAAATTTCGGGATTGCAAGTAGATTCAATTGATTCTTCTCGCTGAATTTCCGGTATAACAAATCGTTGATCAATGGTTGGTATTGCTGTCAGTCGATAAATTTCCTCGGCTTCTTCAGGAGTAGTTCCACCTTCTCTCATCATTTTGTTCATCATGACCAAGTCGATGTCCTGCATGTCTAGAGTTCTTTTGTAATACCGAACAGCCATCAGTTTTTTCATCACATATTCGATGATGTCCTCGTTTCCGGCACTGAAAAGTCTAGCTAAATATTTCATGGGTAGACGAGATTTATCTAGCGAGGTGAAGAAGTTGTCTAGAGCATTGGTGTATATTCCGTTCGCCATTTTTCCCATCACCGGTAAAAGTGGTGGCACATAAAAGAGCATAGGCATGGTGCGGTATTCAATGTGCAGTGGCAGTGCTATTTTCCATTTCATTACGTATTTGTAAATGGGTGATAACTGCGCTGCTTTGATAAATTCATCAGAGATACCATTGGCTTTCGCCATCTTTATAATTTCTGGATCAAATGGATCACAAAAGGCCGTTCTTTGCGATTCGACAAGAGCTTTGTCTGGTACTTTCATGGACTCTGCCGCTCGGTCGGCATCATAAAGCAAGACACCAAGATAGCGAATTCGACCGACGCATGATTGAAAACAGTTTGGAATTTGACCCGTTTCAAGCTTGGGATAACAGAGAATGCATTTTTCAGACTTACCAGTTTTCCAGTTGTAATAAATTTTCTTGTAAGGACAGGCAGAAATACATGCTCGCCATCCACGACAAACGTCTTGATTGATCAAAACAATTCCATCTTCTCCTCTTTTGTAAAGGGCACCAGATGGACAAGAGGCAACGCAGCTCGGGTTGGCGCAATGGTTACAGATGCGCGGAAGATACATCATTGAAATGCGTTCAATTTCAAATAATTGCTCGCGTTCCTCGTCGCTTAATTCCTCAAGGTTGATATCGTTCTCCGCATAAAAAGTTGAACCAGAGAGATCATCATCCCAATTGGGACCAGCCTCGATATTCATGGGCTCGCCTGTGATGAGCGAAACCGGTATGGCAGTGGGTTGATCGTCGCCAGCTTCAGCTTCGAAGAGATTTGCGTAGTTATAAGTCCAGGGTTCGTAGTAATCTTCGAGGCCTGGCTGATTTGGATTGTAAAAAAGTTTCACAAAGGAGTCAATTTTGTTTTGACTTTTCAGTTCAAGCTTTTTGTTTCCATCGCGCCCTTTTAATTCCCATCCACCTTTGTAGTGTGACTGGTCTTCCCATAGTGTGGGAAAGCCTGTACCTGGCTTTGTCTCAACATTGTTCCACCACATGTATTCAGCGCCCGGACGATCGGTCCAGACGTTTTTGCAAGCAACACTGCAAGTGTGACAGCCGATGCATTTATCGAGGTGGAAAACCATTGATACTTGAGCGCGAATATCCATAAGTTAGTACTCCACTTGATCTAAAGGTTTAACTACAACGAAGGTGTCACGGTTGACTCCTTGCGGTCCCCAGTAATTGAAGGCGTAGCTAAATTGAGCATATCCTCCGATCATGAATAACGGTTTCAGTCGTGCTCTGGTCAAACTATTGTGTCCACCAGCACGTTTGTAACCTCTCTCTTTCGATTTCGGAACAGAGACTGTTCGCTCGGGCGAGTGATAAATAAACGCTAGTCCGCGCGGGATGCGAGCACTGACGCAGGCTCGCGTGCAGACTACGCCGTGGTCGTTAAAGACTTCCACCCAGTCATTGTCATTGACACCTATCAAGTCTGCGTCTTTGTCATTGAGCCATACAGGTTCGATTCCTCGCGAAAGAGTTTTCATTCGAAGTGTGTCACCAAAGGTAGAGTGGATATGCCATTTTCCGTGTGGTGTCAGGTAGTTCAAGATAAGTGAGCCGGAATCTTTGGAAGATTTTTCCAAGTCTCGTGCTGTGTGCATAGTTAAGCGAGGTTTGTAGGTGGGAAGATGTTCTCCAAAGGCTCTATATGTCTCGTGATCAAGATAGAGATGTTGTCGTCCTGTAAGGGTCCGCCAGGGAATTTCTTCCTCCACATTTTGGCAATAAGAAGAGTAGGTGCGCTCGTCGTTTGTTATGCCGGTCCAGTAAGGAGTGGTTAACACGCGTCTTGGTTGGGCTTTTAAATCATTGAAAGTCATTCTTACCGAACGATTCTTTTCTGCTAAGTGAGTGTGATCGATTCCGGTTTTGTGCGACTCTGCTTGGAAAGCTCGATAGGCTAGTTCTCCATTTGTCTCTGCCGCAAAATGTAAGATAATTTCGCATGCTTGCAAAGCTTCTTCCATTGCAGGATATGTTTTTCCATTCCAAGTTTTAGTGGCATTCGATTTCATGTACTCGTCGTAAAGGTCATCGACGTCATAATGTGTCCCATGCACCGAAAGTCCGTTTTGTCGGACAAGCGGACCAAGTGAAGTAAAGCGATTATGCAAATTGGCATAGTCACGATCTATCACTTTCATGTTTGGCATGGTTTTTCCGGGAATCGCTTCGCATTCTCCTTTTAACCAATCTTTTACTGATGGTTGAGCAATTTCAGCCGGGGTATCATGCATCAAGGGTGATACCACTAATTCTTTTATCGGTGCCTCAAAATATTTTTTACTTAGTTCGGATGTGTGAAGAGCGATTCCCTTGAAAATGTCCCAATCTGATTTAGATTCCCAGCATGGTGGCACAGCTGGCTGCAAGGGATGAATAAATGTATGCATGTCTGTTGTGTTCAAGTCATGCTTTTCATAGTAGGTTGCAGCAGGTAGGACGATATCTGAGTAGAGTGCAGATGAGTCCATCCTGTAGTTTAGGTCTACAATGAGGTCCATTTTGCCTGTTTCGACTTTGTCATGCCAGGTCACTTCTTTAACCAGGTCACCAGCCATTTCTTCCGAGATAGCGTTATTGTGAGTGCCCAGGTAGTGTTTTAGAAAATACTCGTGTCCCTTGGCTGAAGCCAAAATGGCGTTTCCTCGCCAGATGTACCAGACTCTTGGATACGATTCTGGGTTGTTAGGGTCTTCTACCGAAAATTTCAATTTGCGATCTTTTAGTTTTTGCACCACGCTTTGAATTATTTCGTCGTCTGATTTGGCTCCTTCAGACTTTGCATCTTCCACAATCTGGATGTTACTTTGATTGAATTGTGGATAGCATGGAAGCCAGCCAGAGCGTACTGCAATTGCCTGTTTGTCTACAGTATGTCCATTAGCCATCGAGTGACTTTCATCAGCTACTGCGCAAATATCTGTGAAGTTAGTGTCGTAACGCCATTGGTCAGAGTGTACGTAGTGAAATGAAGGTGCGTTTTGTAGGCGTGGAGGTCCGCCCCAATCGAGTCCGAAAGCGATAGGACCCCAAGACGCTTGAGGAGCCAGCTTTTCTTGCCCTACATAATGATTTAAGCCACCACCACTAACACCAACACAACCACACAAAATGAGAGGGGTGATTATAGCTCGGTAAATGAGATTGTTGTGATACCAGTGATTAGCACCCGCACCAATAATGACACTACATTTTCCATTGCTGCTAATAGCACTAGCAGCCCATTCACGAGCAAATTTAATTACTGTGTCAGCGCTAACGCCAGTAAATTTTTCTTGCCAAGCTGGAGTGTACGGCAGAGATGGATCATCGTAATTTTGGGGATAATCTCCACCTTGCTCACGTGAAACTCCATATTGTGCAAGCATCAATTCAAATGCCGTGGTTACAAGCCTGGGACCATCTATGGTCATTATTTCGAAAACTCGAACTTTTCGACTAAGACGTGCATTATCTTCGAAATCGGAGAAGTCAGGGAATTCAACATCTACAAGTTTGGTACTGATATTGGTTGCTTTATCCAAGTTCAAAACAGGCGAGATTTTTTTGCCGGTCAAAGAATCTTCTTGCTTGAGGTTCCATTCGCCTTTTGTTTTCTGCCAGCGGTGACCTACGCTACCGTAGGGAATTGCTAGCTCTCCTGAGTCTTGGTCGATTACAAACATTTTCCAATCGGCGTTTTCGATTTTGCTAGTCGAGTCGAGTTGGCTTGCACGCAAGAATTTTCCGGGTTTGAGACTTTCTTTTTTAGTGTGATCAAGTTCAACTAGAAAAGGCATGTCGCTATATTTTTTTATGTATGACTCAAAATAAGCCGTCTGTTTTTCTATATAAAATTCGCGCAGAATCACATGACCGACAGCCATCCAAAATGCAGCATCCTGACCTTGATGGATAGGAACCCATTCATCGGCAATTTTTGAAACTTGCGAGAAGTCAGGAGAGAATACAACTACTTTTGCTCCGGCATGTCTGCCTTCAACCAGAAAATGTGCATCGGGAGTTCTGGTCATGAGCACGTTAGAGCCAACCACCGCCACAAATTTGGAGTGAAACCAGTCAGCGCTTTCAGCTACATCGGTTTGTTCTCCCCAGACTTCAGGTGATGCCGGGGGGAGATCACAATACCAGTCATAAAATGACAAATTGACTCCTCCCATTAGTTGAAGGAAACGAGCACCAGCTGCGTAACTAGCCATGGACATGGCTGGGATAGGAGAGAAGCCTACGATTCGATCGGGACCGTATTTTTTTATGGTGGCAATGTTTGCAGCTGCCATTATTTCATTGACCACAGCCCAATCGGCTCTGCGAAATCCGCCTTTGCCTCTGGCTGTTTGATAGGTTTTGCGGTGTGTTTTGTCTTGTGCGATAGAATTCCAGGCCCCAACAAGATCGTCTGGGAATTTTTTCTTGGCTTCATTCCACAAATCTAGAAGTACGCCTCTAATATATGGATACTTAACTCGCAGTGGAGAGTACAGATACCATGAGCATGAAATACCGCGCTGACAGCCGCGTGGTTCGTGGGGCGGAATGTCTTTGCTGATAATGGGATAATCGAGAGCCTGCAATTCCCAAGTGACTATGCCGCCCTTAACATACACATTCCAGCTACAAGAACCTGTGCAATTTACTCCGTGAGTGCTGCGCACGATTTTGTCGTATTGCCAACGATTGCGATAAAAGTCTTCCCACTGTCTTTTTTCAGGAGCAAATACGTCTTTAATCCAAGTCATTTTATTTTCTCCTCTTCAAATTGGCACGTGCGCTTTTTTTGCGATTGCGATAGCCAAACGCGATAACTCCAAGAACAAGGACCGCCATTCCTGCTCCCAAAGCGAAAGGAGACGAGCGCATTGATTTCGTTTCTACACTTGTAGTAGTTTCCAAAAAGGCAGCTATATCTAGTGCTTCTTGATGAGTAATAGGGTGTTCCTTATAAGCTTGCTTCATAACTCTATATGGTGCTTTTTCAATGCCGAGAACTAAGGCTTTGCCAGGGAACTTTTTTGAAATTGCGGATAGATCTGGTCCCATATTGCCACTCTTACCATTTGATTGGTGGCACGCGATACAGGACATGCCGCCGTTTTTCAAAGCTATATCGCCATTAAACAAACGCTGACCTGCTTCTTTAGAGGCAAACTCTTGTGTGGTTTTTATTGGCGGCGGGGCTTCTGAAGCTTTCGTCGCATCGCCTTTTGGTTGAACCTGTTTTTCATTCTTTTCTTGCTTGCGCAAATATCCGACCAGCTCTTCTATCTCTTCATCTTTAAGAGGTCCGGTGCTTTGTTCCATGCGTTTAATTGCACTGCGCAAGTCTTCAACTTTCCACTCCGAAACAGGAGCAAGATCGGGTCCTAAAAGTGCGCCACCGCCAATGGTATGACAGCCTGCACATTTATCGGAGAACAATTTGTCAGCATTTTGAGCCCTAACATCAATTGCAAAGGAAAACTGAGCCAAAATCAGAAAAAGTGGAAGTACCCAGGATGAGTACCGCTTTTCATTATTCTTCCAGTTCAACAAGCCCTCACCTCAATTGCCTAGTGCTTCATTTAATTTTCACAAAGCGGTCGCGATTTCGTATCAACCCACCGATTGAATTCGGATAAAGTCATCCTATTTGCAAAAGACTTCATATTCCCGCCCAGTGGACTTTTTTGGGCAGAAGGGCAAATGATGGGCGTCTTGCTTTCCCTAGACTTTGAGCCTGCATCATCCTTTAGGATGATTTTGATAAGGCGAGCATGGAAAATGACATAATGAAAAAGACACAAAAGAAGTGGCACTGCAAGGATTGTTACTTTGTTCTCTCAAACAGCAGAATACGCATTAAGAGCAATTGTTTTTCTGTCAATGAATTTAGACAGATCCTTTTCAGTGGTGGAAATTTCTGAAAACACACAAATTCCCTGTGCCTATCTGTCCAAAGTGCTCCAATCCGTTTCAAAAGCCGGTCTTTTAAAGTCGAAACGAGGATTGAACGGCGGTTTTATGCTCGCCAGATCTCCAGAACAAATGACTGTTTTAGATGTTTTAAATGCAGTTGATCCTTTTATATATGGAGATAAGTGCCCGCTTGGATTAGAGATGCATGGGGGCACTTTGTGTTCAGTTCATGCGAAATTGAGAGGTGCATATTTGGTGATAGAAGAGATATTTGCTAAGACAACCATCTCTGATTTGCTTGAAAGACCAGCTTGTACAATTAAGGATAGAGAAGGTGGTCTTAAATAGTCTTAGCTATGGCGGCTAATTCTTTTTCTAAAGTGCTTGCGTGTACTGGGTGAGTATTCCACCGATTGTGACGAGGGCTATGCCTGATAGGCGCTGCATATTGAAGGTCTCTTTCAAGATTAAAACTGCCAGTAAATACATCAAGAGTGGGTAGCAGCCGCAAATGGTCACGACATAAGATGCCGTCGCCATTGAAAGGGCAAGCAAATAGGCTATTGAGCCCGCCTGCAAGCAGAAAGCCGAGCCTGCCACCCAGCCGAAGCCAGATTTTTCAAGCACAAAAGACGGCTTCTTTTTGATTTTGAAATAGACATAAAAACCAATGGCAAACAGGGATTCCCAAAGTGCTTTGCCAAAAAATAATTCCATTGGACTTGCAAAGGTGAGCCCTTTTTTTTCCGCCACGCCCACCGCTCCCCACAAAAAAGACGCAAGTAACATGTATAAAAGTAAAAGCAAAGTGGCGCGATTCATTTTGAGATTGAATTCAGTACTGCCCGAAATCAAAATGACACCAAGTGTAATCAAGATGCTGCCCAGTATTCGCTCGCTCACAAGCGGTTCTTGCAACACAATCCAGGAGCCAAATTGTGTAAAAAGAGTATAGGCAGATGTGGCGCCAAGAACCAGGCTGGCTTCGCTTACGCTCATTGCTTTTAGATAGAAAAGCATGGCAAAAAGCACAGACAAAGAAGTTCCCAAAGTGAAAAGCATTACTTCAAAAGTTGGCATCCAGAGCGGGTTTATAGCTTTGAGATAAATGAGTGTGCCAATCATAAATGGCGTAGATAAAAGTGCAATGGTGGCAAGCACGCGCGATGAAGATGCGCGCTCAAGCGCTACTTTGTCGAAAATGCCCCATGCTCCCCAGCATATTATGCAAAATATGACCAGTGCGTTTAATACAAATGAAGTGGGCATTGATGCGGCGCTTAGCTTCTAGTTTTTCTTTTCGCCGGCGGAGATTTCTTTCATCTCGATATATTCTTTGTATTTTTTGCCAGTTTTTTCGGGGTCGAACACAGGCACGGTGCCGGTTGCTTCCCAATGCCAGCCCAGAAAAGAGTTGGAAAATTCTTGCGTAATCAAATCGTTGATTGCAGCGGCAGACTCTTCGCCAATAGTGAGAAATGCATTTACTACTTTGGGATCGAATTGACTGTCGCGCAGTTTTTTCAGCTCTACTATGGCGCCGTCGTGACCGATTGCTTTTCGGTATGGTCGGTCTGTAGTCATTGCATCATATGCATCGGAGACTAAAATAATTCTTGCACCAAGCGGGATGTCGTCGCCAACTAAGTGATCTGGATATCCCGAGCCATCATAAAATTCGTGGTGGTGACGGACATATTCGCGGGCTCTTTTTAAACCACGCAGATCACCAATAATTTGTGCACTAATTTCTGGGTGCTTGGACATTACTTCTTTTTCTTCGGGGCTCAGTTTACCTGGCTTCCAGAGAATTGACTCTGGCACGCCGATTTTACCGATATCATGCAGGATGCCACCAAGTTCGATATCACGCAATTCATCGGGCGAAAGTTTCATTGCACGTCCAATCAAGACTGCAATCTGGCTTACACGCAGTGAGTGGCCGGCGGTGTAATCGCATTTGGCATCAAGCGCATCGGCAAGTGCGCGTATGGTTCCAAGCGAAAGAAGTTCCATCTCTTTCATGGCGTCTTTTAATTCGCCGACCAAAGCGGTGTTATGTTGCTTCAATTCATAAGCTTCAAGAGCGCGACGGACTGTCAATTTTAGTTCGTCTGCGTCCCATGGCTTTGTGATGTATTTGTAAATATGACCTTCGTTAATAGCGTCTATTAGCGCTTCTAAGTCGGTGTATCCGGTCAAAAGAATTTTGATGCAGTCTTCGTTCACGTTCAAAGAGGCACGCAAAAGCTCTACACCAGTCATGCCAGGCATACGCTGGTCAGTGATTATCAAGCTAACGTCGTTCTCTTTTATTTTGGCAAGACCTTCCTGGGCATTTACTGCTGTAATTACTTCGTAATTACTTTGTGAGCGCAGTACACGTTGCAAGAGCCTGAGATTGGCTTCTTCATCGTCCACCACTAATATTTTGTGTTTGAAAAGTAGTTCTGTCATTTTTTAGGGTGCCGAGTCGTAGATAGATCTGCTGGAGAAGTTCTTTAATTGTTGCATGCTTAGTTTGGCAGGGATGCGAATGGTGAATCGAGTACCTTGACCCATTTTGCTGTCAAGCTCGATTTGACCGCCATGGCGTTCGATAATCGAGTGACAAATCGAAAGACCAAGCCCCGTTCCCTGCCCCACGGGTTTCGTGGTGAAGAACGGATCAAAGATTTTACTCTGAATTTCAGGTTTTATGCCAGTCCCATTGTCTGAAATCGTGACAACTATTAGCCCATTATCAAGCAATGTCTTGATATCGACAATACCGTGTTCTTTCGCTTCGACCGCCTGGGCGGCATTTGCAAGCAAATTCATCCAAACCTGATTGAGCTGACCGGGGTTGCACAAAACAGGCGGAAGCTCTGAGTAGTCTTTGTTTATAGTTATTTGATGACTGCCGTAATATTGGGACAGAATTTTCAAAGACGAGTCAAGACCGTCATGTATCGAAGCTTCCTTAAGCTCGGCTTCGTCCAGTCGGCTGAAGCTACGCAGGTTGCGAATAATAGTCCTAATGCGGTCAGCGCCCTCGTTTAAGTCGGCAATAATATTGTCGAGGTCGGCAACAAGAAAGTCGTATTTGACGATTTCTTTTAGCTCTTTGAGCTTGCGTTGCTGTTCTTGGGGCAATTTGTCGATATCAATAGAATCGACTAACTTTTTCAGGTCTTCAACATATTCTTTTAAATAGGGCAAATTGCCGTGCACGAAGTTAATTGGATTGTTCAACTCATGCGCGATACCTGCCACAAGACGACCAAGCGAAGCCATTTTCTCCTGGTGGATCATTTGCGACTGCACGGCTCTAATCTGTACGTTTTTAGTATCCAGATTAACGTTCTTCTGCAGCAGGTCCTCGTTTATCTTGTGCAAGGCCTCAATCAAAGAAGACTGCTCTACAGCAACTGCCACCTGACCTGCGACCGCTTTTACAAGCTCAAGCTCAGACTCGGCCCATTTGCGTCGGGGGTCGGTTTCAGCCACTATGATTATGCCTTTAGAAGAGCCGCGATAAATAATAGGCTGGATCACCATTGAGCCCATTTGGGCGGCAACGAGCAATTCGCGCACAGGAAATAAGTCGGCGTCGTTTTCTGGCTTGTAGTAAACAAAAGACTTTTGAATACTGCCGTCTTCAAGGGTTTCATAAAAGGAATGATTTTCGAGTAAATATTCAAGCAGTTCGAAATTAAAATGGGTCGAAGATTGATCAAGCGGGTCTATGTTTTCATCGTCGCCTGCTTCGGTTATAAGCAGTCTTTCGTGTTTGGGATTGGGACAAACGATGGCGCAGCGAAAAACTTTCATCGCTACTGAAAGTTCGTTGCAAACTGTTTTTAGAATTTCGTTCAACTCAACTGGACTGCGAACAACTGAGTTGATGCCGTTAATCAAACGCTCACGCTCAGACTGTTCTTGCAGGGCAAGGACCATTCTGTTGTTTTGTTCGAGCTGTTCGCGCAGTTGATTCGCCACTTGCGAAGCCAGTCCCGACATATAACCGCAAAATCTTGCCCATACAAAAGCCACACCTATTAAAAGAATAGAGCGTCCTGCAATTCGCGCCCATAGGCTTCGGACATAGACTGAAGCCATTCCCACTTGATCGGGTGAAAAGGCATAGCTTATCGAGTCGGCGTTTTTCCATACTAATAAACCGACATAACTAAGAGACACAAGTAACGCTGTGAGGTCGACGCCTTTGCGCTCAAAAGTATAACTTGCAAGCAAAATCGGTATCAAATAAAGAACATACAAGTCTGACTCAAGTCCGTTTGTAAGACTGACCAGATAAGTTATGGTGGCAACATCGCAGGTGGCAAGGGCGGCATTTAGTATTTTTAGATTCTTAAATGTGTTTACAGTCTTGCTTTTAACCAGTATCAGCGCCGCTCCAGTGTATGCCAGGCAAGCAACAATGACACCAGATGTGGTGAGCATGTTTACACCGGATGCACCGATGCTGGGACTGAAAAACCAGAGACAAAGGGCAAGAAGTAGACCACAACCTGCAAGTGCAAGTCTGAAATGCAAAAGCTTTTCAGTTTTTAAATTCAGCTCTGAGGTCCGCTGAGCTAACTGATTTTGCAAAGTAGAAAGGCTAGAAGAAAAGGACATATTTAATTTACATCAAAATATATTGCGAGGCGCGCTTGTAGACTTCTGCTGCTTCTGCAAAGCGTCCAAGCGATTTTAGAGTCGAGCCCCAGGCTTCATATGTGTCACCATCATAGGGATCTATTTCGGCTGCTTTTTCATATTTTTCAAGCGCCAGTTCGTGCATACCAAGCAAAGTCAAAGTTTTGCCCCAGGCGTAATACATCTGGTTATCACCTTCATGAATGACCGAGGCTTCGTTAAAGAGCCTGTCTGCATCGGCAAACATGCCTTTGTCTAAATACAAATGTCCCATCAAAACTTTAGCTGGTCCATTGTCTGGACGCTCTGTCACAAGTTCGCTCAATAAGTGTAGCGCTTCGTTGTGTCGCTTTTTGGCTCTTAGCGCTTTGCCCAGAATGAGCTTGGCGTCTACGTCGTGGGGAAGAACATCTAATAATTTCATCGACTGGTGCATTACTGTTTCGTATTCAAGCACAGCAAGCAATTTTTCCATTACTTCTTTTTGCGGAATAATACAAAGGGGGTCGCGAATAATTGCCTCACGGAATTTTTGACGCGATGCGTCAGCCTGTCCCATTTCGTCTAGACTGCGCGATAAATGCAAGTGAGCAAGACCATAGCCGTCATTTATTTTGATGCACTTCTTGAATTTTTCTACTGCTTTTGTATGATTCCCCAAAAGCGAAAGAGCGCATCCAAGCCCATCTAGAGCCAGATAATCGTTGTCGTCGTTTAAGCAAATTGCCTCAAATGTTTCTTGCGCTTTTTCGTAGTCGCCAGCGCCAAGGTGCGAATAACCAATCCATAAGTCTAGATCTGGCTTTTGATTAGCCAGTCCACGAAGTCTAATTTCGTTTAGTACACTCAAGGCGCGATCGAATTTGCCCAAAATCAAATTATTTACGGCAAGAAAATGAGCGATAGTAACATTGAAATTAACCGATATACCTTTTTCGAAAACTTCGCACGCAGACTCGAATTCTTGCAAAATCATATGAGTCATGCCTAGATTGGCTCGTGCTAAATCGAATTCGGGATTGATGTCGACCGACTCGAAAAATTTGTCGAGTGCGTCGTCCATTTTATTTTGTCTAAAAAGTGTCACGCCCCAATCGTTTAAAACAAGACTGCGCTCCATCGCCCCCACGCGCGATGGCGGCAATTCCATGATGGCAGAATAGTGTCTTATGGATTCATCTAATTGATTCAGTTGAAAAAGAGCCTGGGCCCAATTGCGGTGAGCAAGCGGATACTGCGGATCGATGTCTATGGCGCGCTTAAAACATTCTATGCCCCTATTTAGATTGCTCGATATGCAAAGCACTGTGCCAAGCGCATTATAAGCTTCGGAAAAATGTTGATCGATTGCCACCGCTTTTTCAAACAAGTCGATAGACTCAGTCTGCATGCCAAGTTCGAATGCCACCATGCCGCCTTCGTAATAGGCAATGGCTAATTGGGGATTGCATTGAATGGCTTGTTTGAACTGTCCAAGCGCGCCTTTAAAACTGCCGCTTGCTGCAAGAGAAATGCCCCAGTACAAATGTCCCATGGCAAAATTGCTTTTGAGTTCGCACGCTGTTCTGAAAAAAGGCATCGCTTCTTGCGGACGTCCGCGCTTTAAAAGAAGCAAACCCATTTGATAATGCGCTTCTGCAGCATCGCGTTTTTGATTGATGCAACGTTTAAAATAATTTTCTGATTCGTCCAGACGCCCCGTATTGGCGCAAAGCAAGCCCATCTCATAGAGCGCATAAGCGTCTTGGGGCTGATTGCTTGTGTGCTGAGCCAGCATAGAATAAGCCTCATCCAGGCGGTCCTGGGTGACTAATTCGTGTACTTGCTGTATGACGTTACTCATTTATATTAGTATCGAGCTGCTGCGGCAAAAAATAGATTTAAAACAATTGCGCACAAAATAAACTGTACCATCCAGAATCCGCATACGACCTGCCATTCGGTAAGCTTGAGTTTGCTATCGGCTGCAACCGCTTCGAAATGATGGTGAATTGGCGCCATTCTAAACAATCTTTTTCCCTGTCCTTCGCGCGATGTGGTCAGTTTTTTGAAAATGACAACAATGGGCGGATAGTTTTTTTCATTATCGTACGGCTTGGTGAGCCTGAAATAAGAGAATTGAAGAAATACCGATAAGACCTCCACTATGTATATTACCGAAAGTGGAATGAACCAAAGAGTTAAACCTCCGCTCACAACAAGCGCGCCCATCAGCCCGCCGATGAAAAGGCTGCCGGTATCGCCCATGAAAAGCTTGGCTGGGTGCCGGTTGAAAACCAAAAAGCCAATTAAGGCACCTGCTGCACTTGCGGCAATAATCGCTTCTATATAGAAGCCTCGATACCAGAGCATCACAGATAAAGTGGCAAAAATTTGGCTGGAAGTTCCTGCTGCAAGTCCGTCCATTCCGTCGTGAATGTTTGCTGCGTTTGCACAAGCGGCAATCATGAATATAGAAAGTGGAAGAAAAATATATACCGGGGGCGCGACCTGACTCAATTGAAGATGAAAATTTGTCAATTCAAATGGCAAGAAAAAAGTACTTCTATGCATGATTATGTAGGCGATACCAAGTATGCCTCCCAGCGCAAACTCTAAAGCGAGGCGAACTTCACCTTTTACACCTTTGTTGGTCTTGCTTGTTACTTTGGCGTAATCGTCTGCGATGCCTATGGCGCAGCAGCCAAGAGCCACTACAAGAATGAGGTCGTGACAAATATTTGGTTTTTGGTGGGTAAGGTTAAACGCTGCCAAACTGACGCTTGCAGTAACGAGCGCAAACAAAATGCCGCCCATCGTTATAGTGTTTGATTTTTTAGCGTGACTGGCAAGTCCGTCTTCGCGCTGGACTTGTTGTATCTGCAAGCCTTTAAGACGATTTATATATGCCGGATAAGTCACCACGCAAGCTAGAAAAGCTGCAAGGCAGGTGAAGAGAAGCGCTATTTCAGGCATTTAGTCCAGGTAGAAGCTGGTTACGATTTTTCTGCGTTCTTTGGCGTAGTTAACAGACTCAAGAAGAGTATGACTTGTGTGATACAGAAAACAAATTATTTGTTGGCAGCGGTCGATAATTTCTTGGTTACAAACCTTACTTGCATCAGCCAGAGTCATTGTTCTGCGCTCAGGATATTCGGTGATATTTTTGATGCCGATTAAAAGATCTTGCACTTCGCCGGGTTGTTGACCGATTGTTTGCGGCAAGATGATTGAGAGCCTGTCTGGATTTGCGCGCTGAGCTCCGCGGATAACCGCCATGTTTGTACCGTTGGCGCCACCACTTGTAAATATCTGATTTCCAGACAGTACCAGGGCATAACTGAGCATTTCTACAAGCTGCTGGTGGGTCAGAGGCAGGTTTCGTGTACCTATAATTGCCACTTTTCTGGGACCAGACTGCTGAATCATCAACAGTTCTTGTGCCAGTTCATCCACGGTGGGGATTGTTGACGTGCCTTGCGGTTCGTTTGTGACCATAGGGTGCGAATTCCTTTCGACTACAGACTAGAATTTTAACCAATTA
>JACCDG010431866.1_pt1 | contig 37274 bp, 50 predicted proteins | sample 7442471 | NCBI WGS metagenome assembly JACCDG01 (sample SAMN15323444, study PRJNA562643) | freshwater metagenome | isolation source: river surface water | place: USA:Blue River Watershed | collected 2017-08-17 | reverse complement strand
AGGCGGCGTCGGCGGCGGCGGCGGCGGCGGCTCTGGCGGCGTCGGCGGCGTCTTTTAGATCGCCGTTGCCTTCAAGCGCGTCACACACCTGCTGCGCCGCAGCTGTGACTTTCGGCCAATAGTCTTTGTCTTTGCAAACTGGCTCAGCCGAAGCGATGGCGCTGCGAACGCATGTGATCTTGAAGCGCACTTCAGCACGTTGCCATGCATCCGGCTCAAGCACATGCCAGCGCGACATGAGGCCCGCGTAGCGCTCAGCCCATGCCATCGCATCCGTTTTGCTTTGTCCGTCGAACAGCGAAACCGTGACGTACGCGAGCCATTGCGGCATCACGCCCGCGGGGCATTGCTCAGCGCCAGTGATCTTCGGATCGATCGCGCCAATCATGCACGCCAACTCGCGTGCACCGTCTTGACAATGCCATACACCTTGAACGAGGCGGCCATCCTTCAGAAACGAGAGAATGCGGGAAGCGGCTTCTTGCGACGTGATTTGCGTGGGGTCGGGCATGTGTGCGCTCCAAATCGAAGCGCAACTGTGCCCATCAGGCACTTTGGTGTCAAACTAAAAAGCGCCTATAAGGCACATTTATCCAGAGCCGGTTTTGTCGTCCTTCGTTATGAAGTGCGCGTACTCCAAAATCTTCGCGCGCTCACCGGGCTTTGCGTGATCCCATACGGACCATATCGCATCGGTTTTCTGTGGATTGCGCATCAATAGACTAGCCACGTCGATGGCTAGATATTCTGCCGTGGCCTCCAAGAACTCCTGAGTATAGGGACGCGTGCCGTTTACGATTTTTGTAACATAGGAACGGCTCTTTTCTATACCGTCCGCTAGGTTCTCGTGCGTCTTATTTTTATAGTCCAACCACTCTTGGATAAAATGACGCCGGTACTGCGGCGCTGGCTTGGGGTTGGCGCGTCCAGACTTAACCATGTCTGTAGCGTGCCCCGGAGGCACTGATTTGTCTGTATCCGTGCAGGCACAAACTGCTTGACGAACAGTGTGCCTCACCGGCACATTCCCGCGCATGACGAAATTGAGGCGTTACCTGAGAAAGAGGGGTCCCGGAGCCTTGGCGGCGTTGGCTAAGGACGTAGGCAAATCCCACACCCTAATCAGTCGCATAGCCGATGGCCATCGGGGGGCCTCCCTCGAAACGGCTCTGGCAATTTCCGAGGTTACCGGCATCGCGCCGAGCGACCTCCTGAAGGTTAACGCACAGAAACCCGCCCGCAAGCCGCTAACGCGCTCGCGAACTTGAATTTTTCGACGCGCTGAGCCGCTGCGGGCTTGGCGCGTTTTGTTTTTGTGCTGAGGGGAGAAAATCGCATGTGGAGCGAAGCGGAAGACGCGTTGTTGCGGCAGCAATGGCCAATCGCGTCAGCGTCGATGATCTCGACCATGATCGCACGCTCGCGCAACGCGATCATCGGGCGCGCTCGGCGCATGGGTTTAGACGCGAGCGAGCCGGTCGAAGCCAAGCAGCCCGGTCATTGGACTGAGGCCGAGCTTTCGATCTTGCGGCGCAATTGGGCCAACAAGCGCACGCCAGCTGAGATTGCGAAGGCTCTGGCGCAAGCGGGCTTCCAGCGTTCGCAGCGGAACGTCTCTGACAAGGCCAACAAGCTCGGCCTGCCGGCGCGGCCACGCACAAAAACCGTTCATCACCCCCCCAAACCGAAAGCGGCCAGCATGCCGAAGCCTGATCTCATTCCCTCGCTCAATATCCCGTTCCTGGACATTGAGTTCGGCCAATGCCGCGCGATCACCGATTCCACGCGCGACGCGCAGCGCTGCTGCGGCCATCCGGTTGACGAGCGCGGCACGTACTGCAGCCAACATCGCGCGATTTTCTACACACGCTCGCAAGGCAAGAGCGCGTGATCCACGACCTCGATGCCGAGCAGGGCGTCTTGGGCGCCGCGCTGAACGACCCGCGCATGGTCGAACACGCGAACCTGCGCGCGGAGCATTTTTACGATCCGACCCACGCTGCTTTGTGGGCGGAAGTGCTTGAGCGTCACCGGGCCGGGCGGCTCATCGACCTTGTGGCGCTCAAGCCGTTCGCAGCCGAAGCGTTCAAAGACCTCGGCGGCGCGGTGTACCTGATGAAGCTCGCCGCTGCTGGCGCGGCCATGTCGTATCAGGTCGCGGGATACGGCGAGATTATCCGCAATTGCGCGCGTCGGCGCGCTGTCACGGCTGCCGCGACGGACGCGATCGCACAAGCCAAGGTGGGCGGCGATGACGCTTTGACGGCGCTGGAAGCGCGCCTGCAGCAGATCGCGGCAATGGATACCGACGCCGACGCCTGGGAGCATTTCGGCTCTGTCGTGGTGCACAGCGTTGAGCGTGCCGAGCTTGGCGAAACCAAGGGCATCAGCACAGGCATTGCCGGCCTCGATGCCGTCACAGGCGGCTTAAAGCCGGGCCTGTGGGTCATCGGCGGCGCGACCTCGATGGGCAAAAGCATCATCGGCGCTGCGATCACGCGCGCCGTCGCCGCGCAGGGCTATGGCGTTGGCGAGCACCATCTGGAAATGACGGACACGCAGATCGGCTTGCGCGCCGCGACGGCGCTGGCGTTCGACAAAGACCCGCGTGTTTCGAGCCCATTTTACCTCTCGGCCATGCGCGGCGCGCTACGGCGCGAGCAATGGGAGCGAGTGCGCGGCGCGGCCAAAGCAACGACGCACTTGCCGATTTACGTGGACACGCGCGCTGGGCGTTCGGTCAGCCAGATCGAAGCGGCTTCGCGCCGTCTGCTGCGGAAGTTCGAACGCGAGGGCGTGAAGCCCGGCTGCATCCTCATTGACCACGAGGGCCTCATAGCTTCCGAGCCAGGCGCGCGCTTCCCCTCGCAGCTGGAGCGCACCAACGCGCGCTCTGAGGCGCTGATGGGCATGGCAAAGCGCCTGGGCGTTTGCGTTATCGCGTTGAGCCAGATCACCAAGGACGGCGCCCGTGCCGATGGCGACGAACGGCTGCCGACGCTGCTGGACCTGAACTACGGCGGCGCGATCAGCCAAGCCGCAGACGTGGTGCTGCTGATCCATCGCAAGGCGTATTACGAGGAGCGCAAGCCCTCGCATCTGCGCGACGTGAGCAAGATGCTGGACCGCCGCGCCACGCTGGTCGTGGACAAGACTCGCGACGGTCAGCGCGCGCAGGTGCCGATCCTCATGGATGTGCCCACGGCGGCCGTTTGGGAGGACGCGGCATGAAAACAGAAATCATCGGGGATGCGACGCTGTATCTGGGCGACTGCAGGGACATCCTGCCGACGCTGGAGCGCGTCGATGCCGTGGTCACTGATCCGCCTTATGGGATTGGATTAGAGCGAAAGACCAGCGACTTTCGAGGCTCACGCTGGTTCGACAATGGCGCATCGCTTCAAGCGTCCGTCCTTTACAACGATGAACCCGACGCTGTGCGCGAGCTTGTGCGGGGCTTTATGCCGTACCTGCTTTTGTTCTTTGCGCCTCGCGCATTAGTGTTTCCAGGGCCGGCAATGGCTCGCGAGTATCCAGAGCCGGCAGCGATTGGCTCTGTTTTTACGCCAAATGGGGCGGGGCGCTGCGCGTGGGGATTCCAGTGCACGCATCCAGTATTCTTCTACGGGAAAGACCCTTTCCTGCAAGATGGACGTGGAGGTCGGCCAAACTCCTATCGTGATGAGCAGCCGGCAGAAGTCAGCGATCACCCATGTCCGAAGCCCGTGCGATGGATGACGTGGGCTGTCTCGCGCTCGACGCGCGAAGGCGAGCTTGTATGCGACCCCTTCATGGGCTCAGGCACCACCGGCGTTGCTTGCATCAAGCTAGGCCGGAAGTTCATCGGCATCGAGATCGAGCCCAAATACTTCGACATCGCCTGCCGCCGCATCGAGGAAGCCTGGAAGCAGCCGAGGCTTTTTGAAGAGCCAAGGGCCAAGCCTGTGCAGGGGGCTCTGCTATGAGCAGCCAAGCCGTCGCCTGGGCCATCGTCCACCAAGCCGGGGGCCCGTCCGCTAAAGCGGTGCTTCTCAGCATCGCCAACTACGCCGACGCAAGCGGTGAGTGCTGGCAGGATCAGGCCACCTTGGCTGCCGGCGCCGAGTGCTCAGTTCGCCAGTTCCGTAACGTCCTTTACGGGCTGATCGAGCGCGGATTGGTTGAGCAGGTGCGGCGCGGAAGCGCCTCCGGCGGGCGCCGACCGAACCTTATACGGCTGCGGATGCGCGAGCTTCCGGTGATCATTTCGGCCAAGGAACCTACGGTAACCGAATGCAGGAAACCGGCAATCCAGAGTAACCGGCAAAGATTGCCGGAAACTGGGTTACCGGCAAAGATTGCCGGTAGGGTTTCCGGCAATCTGGAGGGGGGTAACCGGCAAATGGTTGCCGGTATAATAGAATCCCACAATCCCACTACTCTCTCTAACGAGAGAGTGTCCGACGCTCGAAGATTGCTGGCTGCGATGCGGCCGCACATGAGCGCAACCGGCAACCAGCGCTCCAAGCCCGTTCCATGCGACAAGGCGCTACCCCCGCTGATCAAGCGCCACGGCTTCGATGCCGTGCTGGCGGCGGCGATGGCGTTCTACGCCACACCCCAGGCGCGCAAGGACGGCGGGGATTTCCAGCCCGGGCTCCAGGTCATCGCCAACGATGGGCGACTTGAAGCGCTGATTACAGCCCCGATCGACGCCGCCGAACTGAAGCGCCGTCGCGATCTCTTCGCCTTCGACGGCACATGGCGGGACGAGTGGGGCCCGCCGCCCAATTCCGCAAAAGGAGCACGCTGATGGACGCCATGACTGCATCGAAAGAACGCGCGCGCCTCTGGCGCGAGCTGAAGCCGCTGCTGATCCGCAGCCTGGGGCGCGAAGGCGCTGCCGACTGGATGGACTTCGCCGGCAAGCAGCTGCGCATCGAGGCCGAGCGCATCGAAGCCAACGTGATCGACCTGAAGCCGGCGGGGTGGGCGCCGTGAACCGCCCTGAAGAAACCCTGCACCGCGCTTGCGTCGCGTACCTGCGCGCCTCGCTACCCAAGCCGTGGATCGTCTGGCACACGCCGAACGGCGGCGGGCGCAGCAAGGCCGAAGCCGGCATCCTCAAAGCGCTGGGCGTGCTCGCTGGCATGCCGGACCTGTTCGTGATGGGGCCGCGCACTGGCTGGACACTCCCGCACCTCATCGCAATCGAGTTTAAAGCCCCGCCCAAGCGCTTGCGCACCGGAGGGCTGTCCAAGGCCCGCCCACGCCTCAGTCCCGCTCAGCGGGCACGCCAGCTCGATCTAGGGGCATGTGGCGTGCCGTATCTCGTGATCGATGACATGGCCGACCTCGTTCAGTCGCTGAAGGCGCTGGGCGTGCCGCTGCGCGGGAGGGCGATGTGAGGGGCAAGCGCGCCGAGTGGTCGGCTGACGACATCGCCAAGGCGCGGGTGCTCATGGCTCAGGGCCTGACCCAATCCATGAAGCTCGCGAAGGCGATGAGCAAAAACTACACTGGCTCGTTTTACGAGCAGATGCGCCGGCATTGCGCCGATCTGCTCCCGCCGCGCAGGGCGTACAGGCCGCGCCATTCGTCTGTCACGTCGAAGTCCGCTCATGCGCGCAACATCGTACGCCACCGCGCCGAGGCGAGCGGCGATCCCGCGTACTTCCTGATCGCGGACCTGCCGCAGCCATATCACCCGCTTCACGACAACCCGCGCATGAAGCGCATCCTTGGGGGATCAGCATGAAATCCGTTCAGGCACTGCACGCGGACATCGAGTGGCGCCGCATGCGCGACAGCGAGACGTACTACGCGCTGCGGGATGGGCCGCGCCTCGCAAAGAACTGGGCGATTTACACCTTGGCAAAAGCCGGCGAATTGACGGCGGAGCAGGTGAAAGCGGCGATGGACTTTGCCACGCTGTGCGAGCGCGCGCAGGGGCAGGGAAGGCGAGAAGGGTACGACCGTGTGGATGGCGGCCTAAGCGATCCACACGCGCGGAACATGGACTTGGCAAAGAGTAAGCAGAAGCGCGATCGGGCCTTCTGGTTTGTCGTGTGCAACGTGACATCCAAGTCGCGCTTGAAAACGCGCCAGCGCACCATGCAGGAGCTTTTCTCCTACCCACACATGAGCCTCCAGCAGATGCGCGAAGTGACCGATGAGTCGCATGGCAAGACGGTTCGTCGCGTGACTCTCGTGCTGGACCTGCTCGAAATTTACTTTCGCCGGGGCGACCGCTTGCTTGACAAACGTCCCGATAATCCGCACGATATTTCCCACGCTGCCGAGGTGTCGATTGCTCCTGGTTAAGTGTACGCAAGGCAAAGCGGCAGCCGTCTCCGAAATCGATTACGCCAAAATCTCCGTTCATCGGTGGTACGCGCGCCAGACCAAATCCGGCGTGTGGTATGCCTCGAATGCGAAGGGCGTAAGCATGCACCGGATGGTGATGCGCGCCAGGAAGGGCCAGATCGTCGATCATATCGACGGTAACGGCCTCAACAACCAGCGCGAAAATCTACGGTTCGTGACTGCCGAGCAGAACGCAGCGAACGCTCGCGTTCGGCGTTACACGCCGGGCTACCTGCGCGGCATAGAGCGCCATTCGGAAGGGTGGCGCGCCGTCCTTCATCACAAGGGCGGGACGATTTATGGTCCGGTGATGACGCGCCGCATCGATGCGGCCAGGGACTATGATCGCATCAAGATCATGATGCACGGCGAGTTCGCCTGCACAAACGAGACGCAAAAATTTTACGACGCCGTAAGCGAGAGCGATGGCATCGGAGAACGGCGATACCTGAAGGGTCGCCGTTAGAAATTCTGGCGGGGCGTTTCTCCCCAAGCCCCCGCTTACAGCTACGCAGCCGGAACTCCGTAGCTCGTCCCGCCAGAACTCCCTTTCAGCGATCCGTCGCGCAAACCGCTCAATCCCTGTGGCTTCAGCAAAGTCCCGGTTCCTGGAGCGGTGCGCGCATTCCGTCCCAGGTTGCAGGCGGGTCGCTGAAAACCGTTCAACCAAGGAGCACTGACATGGCGAAGAAAGCAAAGAAGGCCGCGAAGACGACGAAGGCCAAGGCTGCTCCGAAAGCGAAGAAGGGCCGCTCGCTGTGACCCTGACGCGATTTCAGATCCACGAGCGCCAGCGCTGCCTGCCGACCGAGATCAAGGGCGCTCTGTGTGAGCGCCTGACCGGCGACGCCATCGCTCGGCAGGAAGGCTGGGGAGGGACCATATGACCCCGCATGACCGCTACCAGCGTCGGATCGATCTGGCCGGCGAGATCAAACAGGCCGACGAACTGGTCAACGAGTGCCGCAACGACGTCGAAGCCAAGCGCAAGGCGCTGGAATTGGCGGAGCAAGCGCTGTTGCGGCAAGTTGGCCTCCGCGCCGACAAGCACGACGAGGCCCGCAGGCTGGCGAAAGAGGCGCACGACGACTTCATGAGCCTTGTGCCTGAGGACGGCGCCGGTGATGGCGGAAGCGGCGGTATCGCCATTCCGGCCGTGATCAGCGCAACAGAGGCGCAAGCCTTGGAGCAAAGCGGCGCCCTAGACCAGTTCCCGCTCAGCGGCCTGATGGAGCGCTACGGCGGCACGAATGAGGCCAACGCCTTCGCCAGCCCGCTCTACGAAAACGGCGAAGTCCGCCTGAACGCCGTCTTTGACGAAGCCACGCATCCGTGAGGCTCGCCGACGCCATCCTAGCCGCAACGAACGTGTTGGCAGGCGCTATGGCCGGCGCGCTGCTGATCGCGCTAGCGGTGGACCTCGCATGAGCGACAAGCCGCAACTGACCAAGCCTGCTGCGTTCGTGGTGTCGCTTTTTCTGGGCGCTGCGTTGTTCGTGTTCGGAGCGTTTATCGCGATCGCGGGCGGGCTGTGGCCGTGAACCGGCGTGGCCTATTCGGGATCGTCGGTGGCGGGCTGGCGTTCGCAACCGCAGGGCAGGCGCGTGATTTGCCGCCGGTACCGCAAGTGTTTGCGGGGTGCGGCTCGCAGGGGCTCAACGCCGTAACTGGCGTTGGTGGTCGTTTTGTCGAGAGTGCCGCAAGAGCCGCCCTCAATGCAAAAATCGAAGCGGAACGGGAGCGCGGGCAGCGGAACCAACGGCGCCTTGCGCGCCTCAAGAGCGTTTCCGAGGCGTTCGTGACAGCTCATGCGCTCGAGCACGAAGGCGCGCTCAATCATCTTTGGAAGCTGATGAGCGAAGTGGAATGACCGCTGACGTGCTCTACCTCGCGCCAGACGACCGCGTCCTGACCGCTGAAGAGGTCGCAGCGCTTCCAGGCAAGGCCAAGATCGATGCCCGCCTACGAGGCGCTAAAGCCGCTGGCGCACGTGAAGCGCGCCGCAAGCTGGAAGCTGAGTATCGCGCGCACATCGAAAAAGCCGATCTGGCCAACGCCCATCGCATCGCCGGCATCCATGAAGCGCAAGAGCGAGAACTAGACCGCCACACCAAGCTCATCGGCAAAGGCGCACACAGAGACGGCGTGCTCCAAGGCGTGCTCCTGGGCATGCTCATAGCCGTAGGCATCGGCTGCCTTGCGCTACTGGGTTACAACCAGGTCATGGCCATGCGTGTCGCGATAGGCCGCGTGCCGCAGGCAAGCGTACCGGCCATTACGGACACGTACCAAGACGCGCCGTATGAGCGCGGGGCGAGAGAGCCGGGGTCACTAAACTAGTGCAGGTTACTGAATGAAACCGCCTCGCGCCGGCATGGGCAGGCCGAAGGGCTCGAAGAACAAAAGCACCGCCGCTGTGAAGACGCTGCTGCTCGCGGTGAACGAAAAGCTGGGCGGTGAAAAGGCAATGCTTGAGTGGGCAAAGGACAACCCCACCGAGTTTTACAAGCTGCTCGGGCGCCTGATCCCGCAAGAAGTGTCTGGGCCTGATGGTGGGGACATTCCGGTTCGCGCGTCTTTGAGCGTGGGCTTCATTGGCGCTCCAAAGCAGTGAGCCCGATGTACTCCTGCCGGAGTACGCAACGTGCCTTTGGGAGCCGGCTCGCCACTATGCGCTGCACGGTGGGCGCGGCGGCGGCAAGAGTTGGGCGGTAGCTGATCATCTGCTGATCACTGGCGCAGAGCGCGATTGGCGCGTGGGCTGCGCCCGCGAAATCCAGTTGACGATCAAAGACAGCGTGAAGCGCCTGCTTGACGATCGGATCTATGAGCTTGGGCTCAACGATTACTACGAGAGCACCGACAAAGAGATCAGGGGCTTACGCACCAACAGCCTGTTCACGTTTTTCGGGCTGTGGCGAAACCCTGATGGCATCAAGTCCACGGAAGGCATGGACCGTGTGTGGATTGAGGAAGCGGCGCGCGCCAGTCAGCGCAGCATCGATATTCTCATTCCCACGGTGCGCAAGGATGGCTCGGCGCTGATCTGGACCTGGAATCCAGAGTACGAGCACGATCCGGTCGATCGCATGTTTAGAGGGCCGAATGGCCCGCCGCCTCGCAGCATCGTCAAGCGGGTGGGTTGGCAAGACAATCCGTGGTTTCCCGCCGAACTGCGGGAAGCAATGGAGGCGATGTACGCGGCCGATCCAGATCGGGCTGAGCACATTTATGGCGGGGAGTACGTGCGCTCAGTTGAGGGCGCGTATTTCAGCAAGGAGCTCCGCGCCGCCCGAGCGCAGGGCCGCATCGCGAATGCGGTTCTGTACGATCCAAACTTTGCATTGCGCGCTTACTGGGACTTGGGCCGCAGGGACGCCACCGCAATCTGGATCGCGCAGACGGTCGAAGGCCAAGTCAAGTGCGTGGACTATTGCGAGGGCGAGGGTCAGGCGCCGGGCTATTACATGAACTGGCTGCGCGCCAACGGCTACGAGAGCGCCGAGTGCGTGCTGCCACATGATGGTGCACGCATCAGTCCAGATAACCCGGTGAGCATGAGCTACCAGACCCAGCTCATGGGCGCGGGGTTCAAAACGCGCGTTGTGACGAACCAGGGGCCAGCGGCGGCACAGCAGCGCATCGACGCGGCGCGGCGGCTGTTCTCACGCATCGCGTTTCACGAAGACAATTGCCGCGCCGGCCTACGCGCCTTGGCGCACTACCACGAGAAGATCCACGAGGTGACAAGAGCGCATATGGGACCTGACCACGATTGGTCATCGCACGGAGCGGACGCCTTCGGGCTTCTGTGCATCGACTACCGCGCGCCCAGCACCAGCCTTGAGCGTCCGCTTGTCCCATCAATGGGCACGATCGCCTAAGTGCCATACGATCAGAGCGGCCAACGCGACGAGGTGAAGGCCACCGAACTTGTCCGCGCACTCCGTGCTGAGGAGCAATGGGCGGCGTCGTACCTGAAGAGCGAGCTGCAGGAAGCGCAGATCGATGCGTTCAAGCGCTATTACGGCGACCTCTATGGCGACGAAGTGGAGGGGCGCTCCACGGTCACAACGCGCGAAGTGTTCGAGACGATTGAGTGGCTGCGCCCCGATCTGCGCCGCACGTTCACGGCGGGCGACAAGGTATTTGAGTTCGAGGGGCTAACGCCGCAGGCCGATCAATACGGCCAAGCCGCCACAGACCTCGTGAACCACATCTTCCTTTGCGACAATGAGGGCGAGCGAGCGCTGGACGCGTTCATCTTCGACGGCTTGCTGCACCGTGTCGGCATTCTGGGCTGTGAGTGGCAAGAAGCCGAATACACACCAGCGCAAGAGGTGAGCGGTCTCAACTCCATGCAGGTGCAACAGCTGATGCAGGATCAGCGCACCGAGATCGTGGAGCAGGACGTTCGCCAGGACGCACCAGACGAAGCGCACCAGGACGGGCTCTATTTCGACTTGAAGATACGCCAGCGCACGAAGGACGCCTTCCCAGAGGTGTTCTGCATCGCGCCGGAGGACTTTCGCATTGCTGCTCGCGCGACCGACCTGAAGACGGCGCGCTACGTCGGCGACGTGGTGCGGATGATGAAGGGCGAAGCCAAGCAGAAATGGCCGGAGTTCGCCGAAGAGATCGAGGCCAATACGGGCGACACCGGGGGCTTCAACACGGACGAGCGCCGTGCCGAGCGCTTCCGTGACGTGGAAGGCTGGGACGCCGGCTCAATGCGCGAGAACGCGGACGAGAGCGCGGGCGAGGTGGAGATCATGCGCGAGTATTTGCGCCATGATTGCGACGAGGACGGCTATCCAGAGCTGATCCGTTGCTACCGGATCGGCGAATGCTTGCTCGAATACGAGGAAGTGGACGAGCACATCTATTCGCACTGGACGCCGATCCCGATTCCGCACCGGTTCTTCGGTCTGGGCGTCAATGACATCGCCAAGGACCTGCAGCGCACCAAGACCGTTCTGCTCCGCAACATGCTGGACAGCGTGTACCAGAGCGTGGTGCCGCGGATCGCGGCGGACACAGGCAAAGTGTCACAGAAGGGTTTGGACGCGCTGCTGACCGTGCGGCCGGGCGTGGTGATCGAAACGACTGGCGCGCCTGGCGATGCGCTGATGCCGTTCCAAGTGCCCGATCTCTCGGGTCCGGCCTTGTCGGCCATGCAGTGGGTGGATCGCATCGCGCAGAGTCGTACGGGCGTGACGCGCGAAGCGCAGCCGATGGACCCGGATGCGCTCCATGATACGGCAAAGGGCCAAGAGCTGATCAACGACGCGGCCTCGATCCGCAAGGAAGAGATCGCCCGCAATCTGGCTGTGGGCTTGCAGCAGTTCGGGATGAAGCTTTATCGGCTCGTCCATAAGCATCAGAACGAAGCGCGCAGTCTGAAGATCGCGGGCCAGTGGCGCAACATCGACCCGCGGGCCTGGGAAGCGGACGTGCGGTGCACGGTGAGCGTGGGCCTCGGCACTGGCGCCAAGGAAAAGCAGATCGCGATGCTGCAGCTTGTGCAGCAGGATCAGGTGGCTTGGGTGAGCGCTTACGGGCCGGCGACGCCGGTTGTGACGCCCCAGCATCTGCACAACCTTGTCGCTGAGAAACTGCGCGTGCTCGGCTTCAAGAACCCCGACAAGTTCTTCGGTGATCCGGTGGACCCGCAGACGGGTCAGCCGTTCGTGCCGCAGCCGCCGCCGAACCCAGATCAGCAAAAGGTGCAGGCGCAAATCCAGGAAGGCCAAGCGCGTCTGCAAATGGATGCGCAGAAGGCGCAGCAGACCGCGCAACTGGAGGCGATGCGCGCGCAGCACGACGCAGCGATGACGGCTCAGCAGGCGGAGTTCACGGCACGGCTTGAGGCGGCCAAGCACGAAGCAAAGACGACGCAGGACGGGCAGAAGGCCGCGATGGAAGCGGAGATCGCGCGCTTCGAGGCGGAAGGGCGCCTGCAGATCGCGCGAGAGGAAGCGGCGCAGAAGGCGTTGCTCGCCCGCGATCAGTTCAACTTCGAGTGCGCCATGCAAGAGCGTGAACTGGCGTTCAAGGAACGCATCGAGACACGCAAGCTTGAGATCATGGCCAAGAACGGCAAGGCGAACGGCTCTGCTTCACCGAGCGGGTCAGGCACGCAGTTTGGAGGCGATCCGGGATGAACTTGACGCAAGCGCGTGAGAAGCTGCGCAGCTTCCTCGGACGCGAACTGAAGTCGTTCATCAATGACGCGGTGCGTCCGGCTCATCAGCCAAGCGTAGCCGGCGAGCAGGCCAGCAGAGAGGCGCATCTCATCGAGCGCGCCACGCAGGGCCAAGCGGTTCGGGCGTTTCTGGAGAGCCAAGAGCTTCAGGACTTCCTTGCCCAGAGCGAGGCAAACCTGACGACAGCGATGCTAGCGCTTCCGCTCGAAGACGATGCCGGCCGGCGCAATCTCGCCGTCGCCATCCAAACGCAACGCCAGCTGGTGCGCTTCTGGGCCGAACTGTCCCGCGGCGGGCGCTCGGCGGAGGTGGAGCTTGAACGCTTGGCCACAGGGCCGAAGCCATATTTCTGAGGATGAAGCATGCCTGATTTTGCAAGCGAAGCGGACGCCGAGAACTTCCTGATCGGCGCCGTGGTTGGCGATGCCGACAACGTGGCGAACACCGAGATTTCGCAGTCGGAAGACCTTGATCGCCAGGACGATGAGACGGCGGACACCGAGCAGCGCGCCGAAGGCGAGACTGAGCAGGAAGAAAAGCCGCAGGCGAAGGCCGCGCAAACCAAGGAGCCGGCCGAGCCCGATGAAGACGAGATTGAAATCCCGGGCGAGGATGGCCAGGAGCCGACGCGGGTCAAAGTCGCTGACGTGGTGCGCAAGGCGCAGGAATATGATCGCCTCGAAGGCCAGAAGGCGCAAATCCTGGAGCAGATTGAGCGCCAGGCCGTGGAGCACGTCACGCCGCGTCTGCAGGCGATCGAGAACGCCGGTCAGCAGACGGCGTACATGATCCAAGCGGCGTTGCAGTTGCTGGGCCAACCGCAGCCGCCGAACACGGACATGCTGAATCCGGCGAGCCAGAACTACAATCCCGATCAGTATCACATGGCGTTCGCGCACTATCAGCGCGCCAGTCAGCAGCATCAGCAGGCCAAGGGCTTAGGCGAGCAGCTGATGCAACAGGCGCAGAGCGCCGTCGCGCAAGCCAAGGAGGCGCGCGAGGGTCAAGAGCTTCAAAGATTGCAGCGTGCATGGCCGGAGTTCGGCCAGCAGGACACGCTGGACAGGTTCGTCGCAGACATGGGCAAAGCTTACGGCTTTTCGGCCCAAGAGCTGGACGATGTACTCGTTGACCACCGGCAAGCACTCGTTGCCCGAGACGCTTTGGCCTACCGGGCCATGAAAGCGCAGAGCGGGGACGTGAAGGCTAAGGTGGAAGCGAAAGCGCCAAAGCTGGTTCGTTCGAAGACAGAGGCCAAAGCGTCGCCTGCGCAGCAGCGCGACGGACAGGGCAGGTACGCGAGCGATGCGCTGACGCGGTTGCGTAAAACCAATTCCGATGCGGACGCTGCGGCGTTCTTCACTGGCCTCGTAAAGGCCAACCGCATCTAAACCCAGACAGGAACAACTCAAATGGCATTGACCACTACCTACGGGCAGATTGGTCTGCGCGAGGACCTGTCCGATGCGATCTACAACATCGCGCCAACGGACACGCCCTACACTTCGGCCATCCAGAAGGGCAAGAAAGCGGCCCACCGGAAGATCGAATGGCAGACCGACACGCTAGCCGCTGACGACGGCTCGATCGCGGTTCTCGAAGGCGCGGACGCTACCGACCGAACGTTCACCGCAACGGTGCGTTTGGCGAACCATACGCACCTTATGGACCGGGCGATCAAAATCTCGGACGCCGCTGATGAAATCACGGCGGCCGGGCGCGATACGGAAACCGGCTACCAGGTGATGAAGCGCACCAAAGAGCTGAAGCGCCACATGGAAAACCGGCTCTGCGGCAACTGGAAGTCGGACGATGGTTCAGCGCTGACGGCCCGCCAATGCGCGGGCTTTGCGGCGTGGATCACGACCAACGACAGCCGCGGCCAAGCCGGCGCCACCAAGGGCACGCAAGGCGGCTACTCGAACGGCGAAGTGACGGCGGCGACGGACGGCACGTCCTCATCGCTGCGCACGTTCACCGAAACGCTGTTCAAGGGCCGCGTGAAGGCGTGCTGGGACGAGGGCGGCGAGGACTCCATCGTCCTGCTCAACTCGGGCCTGAAACAGAAGATGTCCGGCTTCTCGGGTGTCGCCACGAAGTACAACATCGTGGACAAGAACACGAAGTCGAACGAGATCGTTGGCGCCGTTGACCTCTACGCATCGGACTTCGGTGTGAAGAAGGCGGTTCCGTCGCGCTTCACTGGCGGGCGTTCGGGCGGCAACAACCGCGACCACGAGGTCATGGGCATCGATCCCAACATGATCTCGCTGCACAACTTCCAACCGTTCAGCGTTGGTCCGCTCGCTCGCGTCGGCCACGCCAACCGCAAACTCCTCAAAGTGGAGTTCTCGCAGGCGATGCGGAACGAGAAGGGCAACTGGATCATCACCGAGCTGGACGACAGCAAGTAATGACCGAAGGGGCGGGCTTCGTGCTCGCCCCTTTCTCTTTGGAGTGAATATGGCACGCGAAGACAACGAAAACGACGTAACGGACGGCGCCAGCGAGCGCGAGAATGCATCAACGGCGCGCGCGCGTGCGAAGGCGTTGCCGGATTCGCCGCTCTCCAGCAGCCAATTGGCTGACGCGATCGCGCAGGCGCACTTCCGCGTTCGCGATCAGGAAGCCAAGGAAAAAGAAAAGCCGCTCCCAGAGATCGTGCGCGCGTCGGTGCGTTGCGGCTACGAGACGACGAAGCGTTCGGACAACACGATGGTCACCTCTCCGAAGACGCTGACGTTTCCTCCGAGCGAGACGGCTGACGGCAAAGAGACGACCGTTCCGCACGGCCGGCCGGTGCGCCTGAAGCGCGAGGCATTCCAGCGCTATAAGTCGGCGGGCCTGGTCGAGTTCGGCTGATGCGTTTCCAGTCGGTTCTCTACAAGGGCGATCCAGACGACGAAGATGCGCGCTTTGAGTATGCGTTGAAGCACCAGCGCCAATACACCAAGCAGGAGCTGTTCTTCGACTGGGACCCAGAGATGGGCGTGCTGGAGACGTACAGTTACGACACCGACACCGGCACGATGACGATCAAGCGCCAGCAGGAATGCAAGTCGGTTCTCGATGACAACGCCGAGTGGCGCCAGAGCGAGCAGAACTGGCGCAAGAAGGACGACAAGTGGATTCGCTACGCTTCGATCCCGCTGATTGTCGTGGAACTATGGCGCAACGAGGGCATCGACGTGCTCCAGGCGCAAACCGATCGCAACGGCGTGGCAAACGAGCATTTGCGCGCCGTGCTGAAGAAGCTGCGCGACCCTGATTGGAAATTCCTCAAAACCGTGGACATGGACATGGGCGACGGCTCAACCGAAGGCAACACGCGCATGACGCATGTGCCTGGCAACGGCTTTCCGTGGATGGCTGGTGGTGACGACGTGGTGCGCATTGAGCGCCCACGGAAGATGGTGCGTTGATGCGAGCAGACGAGTTCACCGATCTAACGGATCGCTTGCTTCTGGAAGCGCAGCGCGCGGCGGCGCATGGCGATTGGGGGGGCGCTTTGGCCGCGGCGGACGAAGCGATAAAGAACGATCCGACGCGCGCTGAGGCGATGTATCTCTTCGCGCAGGGGCTGCGTCAGGCGGGCAATGAAGGGGGCGCGCTGGCGATCCTGACGTTGGCGTCCAAACTGGAGCCGAAGCGCCCGGCGATTTGGCTGGCAATCGCGCAGTGCATGCAAGAGCGCCACCCGAAGGAGGCGTACCAGGCGGCGCTCAAGGCGCTCACGCTCAACGGCAAGGCGACGGAGGCGGATGCCCTGTCGCTGCTGACGAACGTATCGTCAGTGCTCGGCCGCAACGCGGAAGCGCTGGATTGGGCTCAGAAGTACGAGGACAAGTACGGCCTGGCCGGAGAAGTTTGCCACAACAAGAGCTTTGCGCTCTTTGCGTTGGGCCGATGGGATGAAGCATGGCGCGAGTTCAAAGCAAGCTTGGGCATGCCGAACCGGTCACGGCGGAACTACCACGCCGACCGCGAAACGCCGCGCTGGGATCCACGCAAGCACGAGAACGCGGTTGTGGTTATTTACGGTGAGCAGGGCATTGGCGACGAGATCATGTACGCCAGCATGATCGACAAGGCGATTGTGGCAGCCGAAGAGAAAGGCAGTCGCGTCATCATTGAGTGCTACAGCCGCAATGATGGCCTGTTCCGTCGCTCATTCCCAGACGCCACAGTGTACGGCACGCTGCATGAAACCTATAGCGAATGGCCGGCAGACGAGGGCGTGACGCATCGCTTGGAGATGGGAGGACTTGGTGAGTTCTTTGCGAGTGAGCCTTTTAGGCGAAACAGCTACTTATCCGCTGATCGTGCACGCTGTGCAGGGTGGCGTTCCTGGTTTCGTGAAACCGGGGAAGAGGTTGTTCGATCGCGTCCGCGTGTTGGCATTGCCTGGACGGGCGGCTCCTGGGAGTCTGGCCGCGCCCGTCGCTCCATCCCCTTCGATCTCATCACGCAGTTGATGCGAGGCCAGGACGCCACGTTCGTCTGCCTCGAATATGAAGATCGCCGCAAGGACCTGGAGTTCACGCCCGACGTGCTCAACCCGCACTGGGCGACGGCGAAAGGCCAGGACATGGACGAGCTAGCCGCGATCGTGGCCAACCTAGACCTTGTAATCAGCGTGCAGCAAAGCGTCGTGGACCTGTGCGGTGCGCTGGGCGTGCCGTGCTGGGCGTTGACCGACGCAGCGCCGCAATGGCGCTACACCGGCTTCTTTGGCGACGACACGATGGGCTTTTACGAGAGCGTGAAGGTCTATCGGCAGAAGGAATGGGGCGAGTGGGCGCCGGTGATCAACCAAGTGGCGCGCGACCTCAAAGCCTGGACTGAAGCACGCGCACCCAAGGCGAAGCTCAACGGCAAACATGAAGTGGAGAATGACGCTTGGCAGAGTTGCTGACCGTTTCCACCTGCCTGTGGGACGCGAATGAGGCCAGCCATGCATTCTCGCGCTGCTATGACGAAAGCTGGGCCAACAAGCTTTATGCCGGCTTTAAGCGCAATCTGACCGTGCCGTTTCGCTTCGTGGTTTACACCGACCGCAAGCGCCGTTTCGCCAAGGGCATTGAGCAGCGTCGGCTTTCCATGAAGGAGCCGAATTACGGCGCCTGCATTGAGCCGTTTTCTTCGGATGAAGCGCAAATCTTCTGCGGCCTGGATACGGTGCTTGTCGGCAATATAGATCATTTAGCCCAATACGCCCTAACTTGCTCTAAGCCGGCTGTGCCGAAAGACCCGTTCTTTCCAGAGACGACCACGAACAGTGTTGTGATTGCCCCGAAGGGCTGCCGATCGCTTCTGTTCGATGGCTGGAGCGGCGAGAATGACATGGACTGGATCAGGTCGAAAGATTGCGACCTGCTTGACACGCTCTTTCCGCGCCAGATCGTGAGCTATAAGGGCCGTGTGCAGTGGATAGGCGTCGAAGACGAGACGCGCATGGTGTTCTTCCACGGCTCACGCAAGCCGCATGAACTGGATCGCATCGATTTCATTCGCGAGCACTGGCGCGCAGATGATCTCATGGAGCGGGCGGCGTGACGATCTCCAACATCGCCACGCTTCAGGCTGCAGCCGAAAGCTGGACCGAGCGCACGTTTGACGATGCGTTGTTTGTCGAATGGGCTAACGCCATAGCGCGCAAGCTGATGCACGGCATGATGGGGCCGGATGGCCGCACATGGATCGTGCCGCCGCTTCGGTACGCGGGCATGGAGACAACCACCACGCTGACCACGAGCGGAGCGAGCGTGGCGCTTCCGGCGGGATGGTTGGAGTTCAAGCGCATCTGGATCGATGCGAACGACGGCAAGGATTTGCTGTACGTGCCGCTTTCGCAGTTCCGCTCAGACGCGGACAGCCAAGCGACGGGCACGCCGTCGAAATACACGATCGATGGCGCGACGCTCTACACCGCGCCGACCTCGGATGCCGATATTGAAGTCACCTACTATCAGACGCTCGGCGCATTTACTGGCGATGCATCGACGGATGCCGTGTTGACCAACAACCCGGAGATTTATCTCTCTGGCGTGCTCGCGGAAGCGTACCGCTGGATTCGCGACAGCGAGGGCATGGCGCTAGAGCAGGGTGAGTTTGCCGCGAAGGTGCGCGGCCTAAATGCTCAGGACAAGAAGGCGCAGACGAGCGGGTCTATTCTCGTGGCAAGGCCGCAGAGCGTTTCGTGACGACTCCAGTGTTTGAAGAACGCACCGACGAGCACGGTAAGCTCATCGTGTGCCGCATCGGCGCGCATGAAGGCGCGGCGCGGGTGTTCTCGAAGGGTGAGCAGGACGCACGCGACCGCGCAGAAGCGCAGGCGCGGCAGAAGGCGGCAAGTGGGGCTGCTGAGTAAAGCGGCCAAGATGCTTTATCGGCCCCGCGTCCCTGGCGGCTTTACGACAGCAACGGAGCGGTTTCCGTTCGGCTTCCTGCCAGACACGCAGCATCACTTTCCGCGCCTTCGCGCAGATCAGTTCTTCCCGGTGGACGAATACGCGGACTGGTCGGCGCGCTTGGAGGGCGCCGCGCCGGAGGCAACAATGGTGCGCCTCAGTGATCTCGTGGGCACGCAACGAGCTGTGCACCCGGGATTCCTCGATCGAGCGAACAAGAAGCCAATCACAGTGACGATCGGCGACGACGGGCGTTTGCTGATCATCAACGGCCACCATCGCGCGGCGAGAGCGTCAGCGCGTGGAGATGAGGAAATCCTGGCCCGCGTCTGGAGTCCCGATGCCGGCCCGTGATTTCGGCGATTGGCTGCCGGACCTCGACAGCATGAACCCCGTTGCGCATCTCCGCGACGCACAGGGCTGCTTGCCGGGGCTGAACAGCTATCGCCCGCTGAAGTCGCTGAACGCCGTCACAGACGCCATGACGGCGCGCTGCCGGGGTATTACGGCGGTGCGTGACATCGACAACGCGGCACACATGTACGCGGGCGATGCGACAAAGCTCTATGAGCTGGAAGCGACAGGCTGGACCGATCGCAGCAAGGTTGGCGGCTACACGACGGCGACGACCACGACGCGCTGGCGATTTGCAACGTTCGGTGACCGTGTGCTGGCGACGAACGGGCTGGATGCGATCCAGTATATCGATGCAAGCACGGCAGCGACGGCGTTTGCCGATCTCGCCGGTTCGCCAGGGACGGCTAAGTTCGTTTCGACTTATGGCGAGTTCGTGTTTCTGGCGGCGCTGGGTTCGTCGGGTATGGCGATCAAGTGGAGCGCCATCGGCAACAGTGAAGGCTGGACGGCTGGCGTGGGCTTGTCCGACGAACAGGAGTTCGCGGACGGCGGCAACATCACTGGCATGGCGACGACGCGCGCGGCGCTTTACGTCTTCCAAGAGAAGTGCATTCGCCGGGTCTATTTCGTCGGCGGCGACGTGATTATGCAGATCGATAAGCTGGTGGAGAACATCGGCTGCATCGAACCGAACAGCTTGGTGCAGTACGGGCAACTCTGCTTCTTTCGCGGCGAAGACAGCTGGTATCAATGGGACTTTGAGAGCCAGCCGAAGGCGATCAGCGCCAAGCGCTGGGAGAAGTGGTGGCAAGAAAACAGCAACGGCGATTACTCGTATTCCATGTCCGCCGCCATCGACATCAAAAACAACGTCATGGCGATCGGCTTCACATCCAATGAGGCGGGCAGCGACACACCGGACCGGATTCTGTTCTATGATTACCTGCTTGGCAAAGCGACTTGGGCGCCGATCACGCATGAAGCGCTGGCGCCGTCGATCGCGCTGGGCGTCTCGCTCGATGATTTGACCGGCAATCTCGACACGGATTACTCGATCAGTTTCGATGATCCCTACTATCAGGGCGGGTCGTTCTACTTCGGCGCCGTGAACACAGATCACAAGCTGGCGAGCTTTGCTGGCGACAACGTGGCTGCATCGTTCGAGATGAGCCCGGCTGCATTGTTTGACGGCATGCGTGCGTCGATTGAATGGGCCAAGCCTGTCGCGGATACTACGGCCGCAACGGTGGTCGCGGCGGCGAAGGTGCGGCCTGGCGATACGATCAGCTTTGGAACGCAGGTGGCGCAGCAGGCAAGCGGCCGCTGCCCGCAACGTGGGGCGAATGGGTTTTATCACGCAGCGCAGGTGCAGATTCCGGCGGCGGCGGCGTGGACGTTTGCGCGCGGCGTTGAGTTCAAGGCCGGCGCTGGAAGGGGTGTGCGATGACAGCACGCCCGCGCAAATCGCCAAAGGTCACGCCGAACTACACGCGCGAAGACGTGAAGGACGCAATCGCAATTCTCGAAGACATGCCGCGCATCCCGGAGAAGACGCCCGCGAGTTCGAGCGCGGACGGCTACGAAGGCGAAGTGTGCGCTGACGGATCGTACATCTACAATTACAGGAACGGCAGTTGGAAAAGAGCAGCGCTGAACAGCTTCTAAGCGAACCCGCGTCCGCGCCGTTTCTCGTGCACATCGAACCGCAAATGATGCCGCAGGCGTGGCCTGTGATTGAGCCGATCCTGGCGAAAGCCTGCGCCGAGAGCGCGGGCGAGTTCACGCTGAACCGCATTCTGCAAAGCCTGGAGCACTGGCCGATCCTCGCGATCGTGCGCGGTGATCGCGTGCAGGCGGTCATGGTGACGTGCCTGACGCGCGAAGAGGACCGCATGGTGCTGGATTGCCTGCTCGCTGGCGGCGACGGCGCATCCGATTGGCCGCTGGTTGACAGCGAGTTCGACACCTTCGCGCGCGGCTTTGGTTGCGCTGCGGTGCGGATTCCGTTTGCGCGCAAGGGCTGGCTGAAAGTGCTGCCGCATTGGCGGCTCGTGGCGACTGGGTATCGTTTGGAGCGTGAAATCTAATGGGACTGCTATCGCGTTTGACGCGCGGCCCTCTTGGCAACAGCGCCATAGGCGCACTTGCAGGCGGAGCTGCTGGAGGCGTCGCAAGCGGGGGTGATCCTCGCGCAATGGCGACCGGGGCTGTGCTTGGTGGTGGTTTGGGTTTTGGCGTCGGAGGCTTCGGACAAGCAGCGCGCGAGCTAGGGCAATCGGCCCTTAGCCGGCAGGCGCGACTGAACCAGATTGAAGACGCGATCATGGCGCTCCCTGAACATGAACGGCCTGTGGCTGACTTAATCTTGCGAGAGCAAGGCGCTGAGGCGGCGATGCGCTGGATTCGCCAAACGATGGGTGGCCTCTAATGGGCGGCTCATCCGGCGCACAGCAAAGCTCGACTGTTCGCAACGTAACGGAAGTCGATCCGGTCACGCAGGCGTGGCGTTCGAACATCATGAACGCTGGCGCCGGGCTCTACAATCAGGGCGCGCCTGCATACTATCCAGGCCAGACGGTGGTCCCGTTCTCGCAGCAAACGCAGAGCGGTTTGGACTACCTGCAGCAATACGCCATGAACGGCGCGCCAAACATGCAGGCGGCGAACGATGCAAGCGGGCGGGCGCTCTCTGGCTGGAATCCGGCAATGCCGTATGCCGCCAATGCGGCGGCGGGCGGGCTGGATAACCAGAACCTCGGCGGGCTCTCGCAATTCGGCGGCGCGTCGAACCCCTATCTCGACTCGATGTTCAGCCGCGGCGCTGAGCAAGTGTCGAATGCGGTCAACGCGAACTTCGCGCAGGCTGGCCGCTTCGGCGCGAATGCCGCGCACTCAGGCGCGCTGACGCAAGGTATCCGCGATCTCTACACTTCGATCTACGCGCCGGCCTACGAGACGGAGCGCAATCGCGGGCTTCAGGCGCAGACAGCGCTCGCAGGCTACGGCGACGCCAATGCGAACCGCCAGCTTCAAGGCGCGGATCTGTTCGGCGGCATGTTCAGCCAAGGCAATCAGGACGCAGCGCGCGCGCAAGCGTTGCTTCCCAGCCTCTACAGCTACGGCATGATGCCGGGGCAAAGCATGCTCGATGTTGGCGGCATGTATGAGGGCCAAGCGGGCAATTATCTCAACGCCGATCAGGCGCGCTACAACTACAACGCCAATGCGCCCTGGCAGATGCTGCAGCAATACGCGCAGATGATGAGCGGGCTGCCTGACTTCAGTGGCTCGACACAAACGCAAACGACGACTGGGCCAGCGCCGAACCGGCTCATGCAAGGGCTTGGTATGGCCGGCGCGATCGGCGGACTGTTCAGCGGCGGCTTGTTCTCTGGAAGCATGTTCTCCGACGCGCGCGTGAAGCGCGACATCGAATACCGCGCCACCGATGCGAAGGGCCATCGCTGGTACACGTTCAACTACACCTGGGACGATGCGGACGAACCGCAGCGCTTCGGCGTCATGGCCCAGGAAGTCGCAGAGATCGCACCGCATGCGGTGCACGCGCATCCATCAGGCGTGCTGATGGTCGATTACGGAGCACTTTAAGATGGGACTGCTGAGCAGTGCGGCGCGTGGCCTGTCGCGGCGCGCAATCAAAACGGGCAACAACCTGAACGCCCTGGCGAATTACCTCATGGTGACGGGCGCACTGGGCGGCGCGGCGGGCGGGCTGATGGGCGCGAACATGGAGCAGTCGGCCGGCGGCGATCCGAACGAGGGTGCGATCGGCGGCGCGCGTGCTGGCGCTATGATGGGGCCAGGCATGGGTCTCAACGCTCTTGCTGGCCCGTTTGCACCGATCTCGGGCGCGATGAGCGTCGTTCCGTATGTGTTGAACGTCGGCACGGCGTCGTCAGAGAAGCGCCGCGAGCGCGAACGCAAGCGCATGGAAGAAGAAGCCGCACAGCGCGCAATGGAAATGCGTCTCTTGGGGATCCACCAATAATGGGCCTGCTCTCCGCCGCGATGAACCCGCAAGTGCTCCCGCAGCCGCAAAGCGGCGGCCGGCCGCCGCTTACTCCGCAAATGCCGCCACAAGGCCAAGGCATGATGGGCGCGTGGAACGGCAACCCGCAATTCCAACAATACCTGCAATCGATCATGCAGGGCCAAGGACCGGGCATGCAGATGCCGCAACACATGACGCCGCAAATGCCGATGGGCGGCGCGCCCATGCAGCAGCAGCGCGGCGGCTTTGGCGCACCGGGCGGCGCTCCGCTCATGCAGCCACGTCTCTTCTGAACGGATAGCCGATGGGCCTTCTCTCGCTTCTTCAGTTCGGCCAACAGGCATCGCCGCTTGCCGCGCTCACGCAACCGCAGGCAACGCCGCAGCTGGGCTTTGAGTGGCAGAACCGCGCGATGCTGCCTCAGGCGCCGCAAATCCCACAGGGCGCGGTTGCGATGACCCCGAACAAGCAAGCGGCGCAAGGCAATGGCACGCCACCGGGCGGATGGATGTCGCGCCTAAACGATGGGCTCAATTCGCCGTTGTTCAACGTTGGCATGGCGTTGCTCGCTGGCAGTCAGAACGGCGGCGACTGGGGCGTGGTGTCGGACAATCTTCGCCAGTACGGGCAGGACCGGCGCGAGCAGCAGCAACAGGACAACGAAGACCGCCGGCTCAAAGCGCAGCAGAACATGCAAAACACGCAGTTCGGCTGGGCGCAGGACGACCGCACGCGCGCGGCGGAGCAGCGCCAGCGCTACACGGATTGGGCAGCGGGTCAGGGTGCGGAAGCGGCAGTGAATCCGGAAGCAGCGTATGGCGCGGCGATGGAGCAGCGTGCGGCGGCGAATGCCCCGATAACGCCGTACCAGCAAGCGCAGCTTGATCAGCAGTCGAGGCAGTTTGGCGCGGACCTCGCTTTGCGCCGGCGCGGCCTGGAGCTTGATGCTATGCGTATCGGTCGCAGCCTTGAAAGCCTTTCCACAACCGACACGCGAACTTTGAACGAGATCACAAACGCCTCAGATCAAGCCAATGCATTCAATAGTGAAATCACGCGCTTTATGAATTTAAACAGAGTGCAGCCAACTGGCCCTTATACTCAGTTCAATCCCGGGAGCTGGTTTGGTGACTCTCGCGCACGCCGTGACGAGATGCAGGGCATTACATCGCGACTTATTTCGTCGGTGCGCGCCATGTCTGGCGAAGGTGGCATAATGACCGACGCTGATGCGCTGCGCTTTGAGCGCGGTTTGCCGAGCACTGAGCGCTACGGCGTCACCAACACCAACATTTCGGCGGCGTCGCGTGAAGTGGCGAGAAACGCGCAAGACCGTGTGGCATTTTATGAAATGTACGGGCGCGCAACCGGCAATTTGCTGGGGGCCCGTTCACAATGGAACGAGTACCTCCAGCGCAACCCGATTTACGACGCTGACGGCAACATTCGCGCCAATCGCCCCGATTTTGAGCAGTGGATGCGATCTGGCGCACCAGATGCGCGGACACAAACGAGAACAACCGCGACTACCCAACGGGCAGCGCCAGCACCGGCATCGCAATCCGGCATCACGCCTGAGCAAGCGCGCGCTGAATTGCTGCGCCGTGACGCGCTACGCCGCCGCAATGGTGTTAGCGGACAGCAGCCCGGCGGATACACCGGACGATGACCGACGTTTCGCGGCTCTCCGACCACGAGCTTCGCCGCCTTGCGGGCCAGGGCGGCGGCGCCCAACGCTCAAGCGAAATCCGCTATGTGTCCGATGCGGACTTGGAGAACATCGCGGGCATCGATCGCGGAACCGCGTTTGCGCGTGGGTTGGGGGATAGCGTCAGCTTTGGCCTTGGTGATGAGCTGATGGGGCTCGGTGCGGGTGCTAATGCGCTGTTCTCGGGCGGTGACGCGCGCGCGGCATATGATCGGCAGGTCGCTCAGTCGCGCGCCAATCTGCATGAAGCAGAGAACACGCATCCGTGGTCAACGGGCGCAGGCGAGCTGGCAGGATTTCTCGCGCCAGGCGCGCTGATCGGAAAAGTGGGGCGCGGCGCGAGCGCGCTTGGTCGCCTGGGCGCGGCTACTGGCGTTGGCGCTGGTATCGGCGGCCTCAGCGGCTTCGGCTCAGGCGAGACGATGGATGAGCGCTTGCAGGGCCTCGCATGGGGCGGTGCGATCGGCGGCGCACTGGGTGGTGGTACGCAGGCCATTCTCGGCGAAGCGCTGCCGGCTCTCGCAACGCGCGGGCGCCAGTGGTTCTCTGGCGTCACTGGCTATCCAACCAATCCCGGGCGCATGGGCATTGCCGAGACGGCGCGTCAAGACCTCATGGCCACGGCGCGGCAGAACCAAAACCTCGGCGTGCGGGATGAGGCTGACCTTGTCGCGCGCATGCAGGAAGCGGCACGCACCGATCCCACGCTCACCGTGGCCGAGGTCATGGGCCAGTCAGGCCAAGGCCGGCTTGCCGCGCTCGCGCGTGCTCCAGGCCAAACGGGACAGCGGGCAGAGGATTACTTCACGCAGCGCGCCGCGGGCCAGGCCGACGAAGTGACTGGCGCCGTGCTGGGCCGTGCGCCCGCTTCGGGCGATGCGCTGGAGCAGGAACTACAGCAGGCGTGGCGCACACGCGGACCGGAGCTTTATCAGCCGATCTTGGCGCAACCGTTGGGCCAAGAATCCGCCGCGGCTGCCCGCGCTCTCCAAGAATCGCCGCTCATGCAGCACCGCGCCGTGCAAGCCGCGTGGGAGCGCGCCGGCGCCATGATCGCTGACGACGTGTCGCTGGGGCGCATCCCGGCGAACGCGGCACAGAGCCTTTCGCATCGCCTGCATTACACGAAGGTGGCGATGGACGACATGATCGCGGACCCGACGCGGCTAGAGCCCGGCATCCGCAATATGAACAACGCCAGCATCGTCGCCGCGCGCGATCAGTTGCTGGGCCGCATCGAGCGCATCATTCCCGGCTACAACAGCGCACGTGCGCAGATGGCCGATATTGGCGCCGCGCGCCGGGCCGTGGAGATGGGTCGGCAAGCGTTCACCCGTCAGCGGTTCCAGACACCCGAGGCATTGGCGCGCCACGTCGCACGCTTGCCGGAAGCCGAGCGGCCTTTCTTCATCGCTGGGGCGGAAGACGCGCTCTCTAACATGATCGGCGCTGCGGGCCGAGATGGTCGGCGCAACGTCGCCATGTCGCTCCTGGGCGACAACACGCAGGCGCGGATGCGCGCGCTCTATGGGCAGGAAGCGGACGGCATGATCTCGCGCTTGCGCCAGATCAGCGGCAAGTTTGAGTTCGGCCAGCGCGTGCGCCCGTCGCAAGGCAGCATCACCAGCAACGTGCTTATGCAGCTTAGCCCCGGCATTGCCGGCGCAGGGCTCGGCGCAGCGAACGCGCAAGACGATCCGATCATGGGCGCATTGACGGGCGGGGCGCTGGGTTTCGGCATGACCGCAGTCGGTCGCCAAGCCTTCCGCCGCGCCGTCCTCGAAAACATCGAACGCGGCGCCCAGCGCCAGCGCGACGTGCTGGGCCGTATCTATCTGACGCCGGCCAGCGAATTTCAGCGTGAGAGCCGCGGCCTGCTTTCGCGGGCGCAACGTGAGGCGCAGCGACGGGCTTCAAGGACTCGACTCCAGCGCACACGTGGCGCTTATCTGTCGGGCTTTGGGGCAATGGGCGTGTACAACGCGAGGGAGGATCGCTGATGGACGCGCCACCGGTATGGGTGTTTCGCGGGGTTGGCCTGCTGATCGGATTCGTCATCGCGTACTTTTTCATCTTCAAGCCAAAGAAGACGGAGGAGAACGACTAAGTGGGGGAGTGGATACGAAAGCCACGTGTTTGCGAGCATTGCTCCGCGCAATTCCTCGCGCGTGGCGCCAAGAAGTTCTGCTCCCTTGATTGCACGCTGCGCGGTTCTGTGAAGATCGCAGACAGCGGATGCTGGGAATGGCAGGGCTCGCTCGTGCACGGTTACGGGCAAGTTCGAACCGATGCGACATTCAGGTATCGGCGCGCTCACCGCGTGGCCCACGAGTTGTGGGTGGGCAATCTCGCTGACGGAATGTGCGCATGCCATCGTTGCGATAACCCAAGGTGCATAAACCCCGATCATCTGTTTGCGGCGACAAACCAGGAGAACACCAAAGACAAGGTGATGAAGGGCCGGCAGAACCGCGGCGAGAGTCATGGCATGACTAAGATACCCGTTGCGGCGCTCACGGAAATTATGGGGACCGCGGGGCAGCGTGGTAGCGGCGCTCATCTGGCTCGGAAGTACGGAGTTACGCCGGCCGCCATATGCGCGATCCGAAAACGAAAGAACTGGAAGCATGCTGTTTAAGCAGGGCCCTTCGGGGCCCTTTTTCTTTGGGGATTGGCGTTGGTAACTGGTGTTCAAAAGGCGTGGTCGATCACGGCGAGCAGCAATGCCAATGCCGATTCCGCGATCAATTGGGCCGAGGGCATGACGCCCGCCGCCGTCAACAACTCCGCCCGCGCCGAAATGGCGGCGGTCAAAGCGTTCGCCAATCAGATCCTCGGCGCAAAGACGAGCGGCGGCAGCGCCAATGCGCAGACGCTCACGTCAGACGCGCCCGGCGCACTGTCCACGGCTTACGCCGCCGGCATGGGCTATGTGTTCAAGGCCGGTTATTCCAACACGACCGCTTGCACGCTGAACATTGACGGTGTCGGCGCGAAGTCGATCAAGAAAGGCGGCGCCCAGGCGGCGCTTGTCGCCAACGACATCGTCGCGGGCGGCATTTACTTCGTGGTGTACGAAGCGAGCGGCGATTGCTTCCTGCTGCTCAACCCCGAAAGCGGGCAGATCGCCGCCCAACCCCTCGACGCCACCCTCACCGCATTCGGCGCGCTCGCGTGGTCAACCGGTAAGCCACTTGTCCAGTTCACGGCGGCTGACACCGTCTCGCTGACGCTCGCGCCGGACGTGACGAGCATCACGGTCGGGCAAGGCAGCGTCAGCAGCCCAAGCATCAACTTCTCCGGCGTCACCAATTACGGCCTCTATTACGTCACCGGCGACGTAGGCTTTTCCGCCAGCGGCGGCGTCACTGCGTCGTTTAATACTTCGCGCTGGCAATTCTTCTTGCCGGCGTACGGTCCCAACGGGTCAGCCGCCGCCCCGTCCTGGGCCTACATCAACGATACCGACTGCGGCTGGTATCGCATCGGCGCCAACAACCTCGGCTTTGCTCTCAATGGCGTGAAGTACCTTGATGCGGCAACAACGCTGTTCGATTTCGTTGCGCCGGTTCGCGCCCAACTGGCCGTCAGTGCTGAGACGAGCGGCACGCTGACGGCGGCGTCCAGCAACAAGAAGGTCAACGCCAGCGGCAACATCACGATCGACGGCAACGTCCACACGGCAGACGATCAGATGAAGATTTACGCGGGCGCATCGGCGCGAACGCTGACGCAAGGCACAACCGGCACGCCTACGCAGCGCCTGCACGGATCAAGCACAACGGGCAATCTCACGCTTGCGGCTCGTGGTGTGGCCGTCGTGGACTTCATCTCCGCGACGGAATGGGTTGTGAGCGGCGACGTAAGCTGATGTTTCTGATGTCAGCCATGAGCGGGTATCGCCCTATCACGCTCAGTGGTCTTCTAAGCGCGACCGGCGGCGGCGCGACGGTCACTGGCCTCACGCAAACATTCACTGTTCCATCCGGCAGCAGTGGTGTGATCCGCTTCACCGTCGGTGGCAGCGGGACGAAGCAGTATTCCAAAAACGGCGGTGCGTTCACGACCGTTGTGACGAACGACGAGGTGACGTTCGCCAACGGCGACACGATCGCGATGCAGACGACCGGTCTGACGGTCGGCCAAACCGGCAACGCTTCGCTACTGGACAAATCCAGCAATACGACGCTGGGACCTTACACCTGGGAGCGATTCTAAAGGAGCGACTTGACGCCAGATCGCGCGCATCTTTGGGACTACATCACCGACCGCACATCACGAAACGCCATTGGCCGGCGCGAGTACGGCGCGGGCGGCGGCGATTGTGCGCCGTATCTCAATGAAGCGCGTAAGGAAGGCGCAAGCGGCGTCACGCTGCCGACCGGCTGGATTCCGGTGCGCTCATCCGTGACGCTGGAGAATTTCGAGCTTGCCGGAGAACACGGCAACGCAGGCGCGCTTTACCCGTACGCCACCAAGGGCGCCGTGATCGAGGTGCGGGACACGGCGGTGAAGCCGTTCCTGCTTGGCGAGAACTGGGGCCTGGAACGGCTTGGCGTTTACTACCCACTGCAAATGCCGAAGGCGGGCTCACCTGACGTGTACGAGCCGCTGCTGCAGCCTATTGCCAGCGACACCAACGTTAGCGGCGGCCACATGGACCGCTGCGCCGTCATCAACGCCTATGCGCTGGCCAAGCTGGGCGGCAACGCGACCTATGAGAAGTCAGGCCAGAACGCCTTTACGAACTCGCGCATCTGCGCGCTGAAGGATTACTTCACGCTGAACCACATGCCGGACTGGCTGAACCTTGCGGGCTCGCAGTTCGGTTGGGACCTCTTCGGAGATCCCATGATGGGCTACGCGGGCGCCCCGTTCGATGCGGGCTGGCGTGATTGGGTAACGGCTAACAGCGTCGCGTTCCGCATCAAAGGCGACGGCTCGCATTCCGTGGACGGCCCAGTGATCTCGCCGGCTGTGTTCTATGGGCTCAAGCAAATCTTCCTCGTGGAAGCGGGCGCGAAGCTGACGAACCTCACGGCGCTCGGCGTCATGGCCGACGCCTGCCAGCAGCTCATCCGATGCGAGCCGGGCGGCGCCGTGGTGGCGACTACGATCACGCTGGGCGGCGGCTGTTATCAGCACCGAAAGGCGTATGAGAGCGCCGCGTGCGAACCGTTTGTGGACATCGACAATCCGAGCGACTGCACCGGGCTTGTGATCAAAGGCCATGTGCAAGAACTGAAGGGCTCTGGCGTCCGCATCCGCGGCGCGAACGTCAAGAGCTACGACATTCAGCTTTCCAGCGATGCCATCGCCCGCACGACAACGCCCGGCACGTACTACGCCGCCGACGTGGACTGCCCCAATGCGCGTCTAGAGACGCTCAACATCACGGCGGGCGCCGATGCGCCTGTTGACGGCGGCGTCACGCGCCACGGCGTCATTGTGCGCTCTGGCGTGATGTCTGACGTGACCGTGCAGCTTAACGGCTTCCAGAACCCCGTTGAGATCGCCGCAACCGCAGGCCAGCACACCGTCCGCGCCACGACCTCGAACACAGGCGGGGCTAAGAGCCTGATCGTCGCTGATCCGTCTAAGGTCACGTGGTCCGGCAAGATGGACAAGCCGCCGCAGAGCTACGGCTCGGCTTCGCTTGGCGCGACGATCTCCAGCATCACAAGCGACAACGCGGTCACGGTTGTCTCGCTCGCTCTTGAGGCGGGCGAATGGGAAATCTCTGGCGTCGTCCAATTCCAGGGCGTGTCCAGCACGTATATGGGTTACGGCATCTGCTCGCTTTCGAGCAGCGCCGGCGCCTTTAGTTCGCAGATCGATCGCCAGCATTTGGAAATCTTCTCCACGACCGGCTGGCTTGGCGTTTACCCGGTCCGCGTGGATCGCGCGCGCTTTGCCCTGGCTTCGGCGGCAACGATCTACGTCGTGGCGCAGGCGGGCTTCAGCGGCGGTGCGCTCAACATCGTGGGCGGCAAGATTACAGCAACGAGGGTTCAAGCATGACCACAGTTACACACGAAGAAGTGCGCGGCGGCGCGTTCGACTATGCCGGCAATCCGCCAGCGCCGGTGGCGGTGCGCGTGCGCGTAGTGCAGTTCTTTGACGACGGCTCCACACGCGAGATTTGGCGCGACACGACGCTGACGGATGTGTTTTCGTCTTGGGATGCCGCGCTGCTCGTACAGCGCGCCGCAGCCGCTACGGCGGCGGGCGAAAAGACCGTGCGCGTTCAGGAACTGGAGGCGGCGCTGGAAACGGCCACCGCGCAGAATGCGGCGCTTACAACCGAGCGCGACCAGGCGCGCGCGCAATACGAGCAGCTTTTGTCGGAAGTGGAGCCGGTCTAATGGCCGAAGATACGGTAGCGGCGGTTTCGGCGATCTTCGCTGAAGCTGGCTGGCGCCCCATGCCGGCGCCGCCGCGCGCTGGGCTGTTCTGCGCCGAGTCGAGTGGCGGGTACTGGCTGGGCGGCATTGCGCCAAACGGGGCGGTGCATTCGTCGCACACGCACATGACTGACCCGCCGCAGGATGCGGAGACGATCGCGCGCAACCTCGTCGCGGCCGAGGGGCGGAAATATCGCTTCAAGCGCAAGGCCACAGAAACGGTGCTGGCGCCGCCGCGCATTGTGCTGGACGAGCCGGGAGAACTAGCGGAGGATTCCGGGGATGAAGCACACACGCAAGATGCTGGCGCAGACGAGACTGGCGAACAGTTTTTTGGTGCAGAGACGCCGTTGGCTGCTGAGTCAGCCCAGGGCGCCGGAGCGCCCAGTGATCTTTGGCCCAAGCTTTCAGGATCTGGTGACCAAGCTATCGACGCCGACTTCTCCGAACCAGCCCCAGAACTCGGACAAGAGCTAGCCGAAGAGCACCCGGAAGAGTTCGGCGGCGCGGCGTTCATCTTCGGCGACAATCTGGACCAGCGCCGCACAGCCGCAATCGGCATGGTCATGCAAGCGGCCCTGCGTCGCCTCCCAGAGCCGATCGACTACGCCCAGCTCTCAGAGCTTCGCAACTTCACCATGGGCGTCAGTGAGGGCCGCTGGCCCGACAACGCGGCAAAGCGTGACGAACTGGACGCGTTGGAAGAGATCGAGCGCACGCGCCGCAAGATTGAAAAGCACCGCGACAACAAGGTGGCGGGCCTCATGTCAGCGACCCGCGAAGAGATCGAAGCCTTCGACCCGGAAGCGGGCTGGCCGCAATGACACGCCCGGAAGGCTGGATGCACCGCGCGCCGCGCCCGATGATCCTATGGGCCGGCGCCGTTTGCGCGCTGCTGGGCGTCATCGGCTTTGCGTTCTTCCTCTTCCGCGTCGGGACAGCCATTGCCGACGCTTACGAGCGCGCCGCTCAGACGGGCCAGAACGTCCCCGACATGGGCGGCGGCATTGGCCCGCTGCTGACCGCGGTAGGCGGCTTCATCGCCTGCCTGTGGCCCATCGTGCAGGCCATGAGCCAGCGCCACGCCGAACGCATGGACCAGCAGGCCAGGGGGACTGCTCCCAGCATCCCTTTCGACCCTTCGCCGCCCTCTATAGGGCCGTCGCCAGACGGTCCGCGCCCAGGAGACAGTCCTTGACCCTACGCCCCGCTCTGGCCCGCCTGGAGCGGGGTTTTAAGCGCCTGTGGGGCAGGGCCGTCGCCCTCGCCACTGGAGCGCGCCCCTATCGCTATGACGGCGAGCAGGAAGCCCATGCCGACCAGCTGCGGGAAACCCGCGTCAGCATCGCCATGATGGCCAGCGCCGACGCCGGCAACCCCGATCAGGTGCGGATGGCGTCTGACATCGAAGACGGCGCCGAACAGCGCCTGGTCGTGCTCCTGGGCAAGCCGCGCCTGTCTCGCGCTGAGAAGCACGAGCGCGACGCGATCCAGGCGGCGATCAGCGCGCGCCGGCAGGGCTTTGTCGCACCGACCGCGCCGCGCCGCTTCTTCGCCGCGCCGGCGGCACTGGCCATCGGCGGCGTGCGTCCGTGGATGATCTGGACGGGCCTCGTCAGCGTGCTGGCGCTGCTGCTGGGCTTTCAGAGCGTGCGGCTGGAAAGCGCCAAGGCGAACCTCCGCGAAGCCCGTCAGACGATGGAGCAAGCCCAAGACGAACGCGAAGCGTGGCGAGAGCGCGCGACGCAATACGCCCAGGCCGTCACCGACGCGCGCGCCGTTGCGCGCCAATCAGCCGACGCACTGGAAGCCGAGCGCGCCGCACAGGCTCGAGCGGCGGCACGAGAAAGGAGAAGGCAGCGTGAAATTCAAAACGTTATTGCTGACAGCCCTGAGCCTCCCGCTTGGAGCCTGCGGGACGGTGGCGAGGTTTCGCAGTGATCCGGCGCCCGTAATTGCGCCGGTGGTTGTTTCGCCCGCCTGTCTGGCTTCCCCTGTGGAGCCGGGCGCGGTCGAAGAGCCGCCGATGCCAGACGCGATCCAGCGCCCAGCGGGGCAGCCTTCCGCTGCCAACTGGGATCAGTGGATTGCCTACGAAGCGCGTCGGCGCGAACGCGCAGAGCTTGCCGGTCTGTTTTTCCAGGGCGAGCGCGATCAACTCGACACGGCATACGGCCTGACGGCTGAGCAGCTGCGTCAGTGCAATGCGTGGGCGCGTACCTTGGACGGCAGCCAATGAGCTGGCTGCTCTTCATCTGCGCCGTGGCGTGCATCCTGTGCGTCGGCGCTTGGATCGCGGGAAAATGAAGGACCCAGGCCGCGCGCTCGTCTCGTGGGCTCTGCTGATCCTGATTGTGTGCGTAATCCTTCTTTGGCTGGGGACTAAATGAACGAAGAACAGAACTACTACGGCCAGCCGCATCATCTGTGGCGTCCGCAAGTCCCGAGCCCTTACGTGACGCATCAAGATCTAGGGCCAGTGCACGCTCAGATCGGTGAGCTTCGCCAAGGCCAGCAATCGATCCTCCAGACCTACAACCACCTGCGCGGCGACATGCTCTCGCATTTTGCGAAGCTGGAAAAGCTGATCGAAGCGCAAAAGCCAGCCGAGCAAACAGGCGTCAGCCTCACCATGCGCGAACTTGTCGTGATCGCCATCGCATTGGTGCTGGCCGGCGCCATCCTCAGTCGCCTTCCAGGCGTCGCAAGCTTGCTAGGAACGTGATGAAATTTATTGACGACGCAAAACTGAAAGCCGCCGTCTGGTGGCGCGAGCGCAAGGAGAAGGCAGAGGAGCGGAAGGCGGCGCACGCAGAGCCGCCAGGCGTGACGATCCCGTTGTCTCTTGTGCGTAGCGCCAAGCTGGCGGCGTGGATGGCCTATTTCTCGCTCGTCTATTTCCTCTGGCTCTACACGCTCGACATTGCGCGCGACCGCGCCGCATCGCTGCACCTGACGCACGCAGGCGCATGGATCGGCGAAATTCAGTTTTTCTTCCCGTACATAGTCGGCTTCGCCATCGTCGCCATCGGCATTCCGTACGTGGCGAAGATCGCGATTCCCACCTTCATGTCGCTGTCCTGGCGCGGCAACTTTTGGCCGAAGCTCTGGGCGCTGTTCATTGCCGTAGCGGTGTCGCTTGTGGTCATCGCCGGCACGTTCACCGTGCAGGGCGACACGATCTTGGAGCGCGACCGCGACGCGGCTGTGGCGGTTGAGAACGTGCAGCAGGGCCGGGCGGCCCTAGAGGCGCAGATTGAAAGCCGCCGCCAAGAACTGGCCGACATGATGAACAACAACAACGCCTATCTGGCGCAAGCTGCATCTGTGGGCGCGGCCGAGTGGGAGCGATCCTACATCGCCCAAGCGCGCGCCACGAACGACCCGCGCTTGCCTATGATTGAGCGGGCGCTGGGCGCGGCGCGCTCGGCGGATACGGCGCGAGCTGAAATCAACACGCTGCGTCAGCAACTCGCTCAAAGCCAGACCGTCGCCAGCGTGCAGGAGACGGTCACGACTGAGCGCACAGGCTGGATCGCCGACACCCTCGGCTGGCTCGAAGGCGCGCGCGCAATGCTGCTCTCCTTCGTGATGGACATTGTGTGTCTCATTATGCCGTGGATCGCGCTGCGTCTGGAGCAGGCGCGCAATCGTCAGGTGGGCATAGCGGATGGCATCGCGCTACACCCATACATGTTGGAAAAGCCACGCGATGGCGAAAAGCCGATGGTCCGGCCCGAGGAGTTTGCTGGGCGCCGAGCGCAAGACGTTGTTGACGCCATGATCGCGGGTGGCGCTGATCCGCGCTTTGCAGCGGACATGGCTCGCGCGGCGGCGCGCGCCACGGAGCCGGATGAACTAGCGTTTGATGAGGACGGCGCACCGCTTACTCGCGTCGAATATTGGAAACGCCAGGACGGAAAGCCGCTCGTCAAGAGACAGAAAAACCGCGTCATCGTGCCGCCCGGACCAATTCCGCCCGACGAAACCGGCGTCACCGCAGACGGCGGCAACCGCATCGCGCAAACGCCAGCCGGGCCGATCGATCTGGACAACCCTGGCGTCGCGCCGTCAGCGTTTGAAGTCAATGTAGAAGCAAAGCCATACGACGAAGATCAAGCCGGCGATCGAGACGCCAGTGAAGATCATCGTAGTAAGCTCGGGCGCGAAGGCCATTCCGAAGCCGAGACCGAACAACAAGGCCAAAGCGACAACAACGGCGACGCTAGCCTTCAAAGCAGCGATCTTGTCCAAGAAACCCCTCCTGAAGAACTCGGTGACGACGACGCAGCGTTCCTAGACGAAGCGCCGGTTGAACCAGTGAGCGCGGACGAGCGCGAAGAACCGGAAACTGACGAGCGCCGCATGATCGCGGCAGAGTAGGAGACTAGCACATGGACATCGTACAACTCGCGGCCTTTCTGTTCATCTTCGGCCTTGCGTTTTGGGCCTTGGAGCGCATCCCGCTTCCAGCGCAACCGCCGTGGATTCGACGCGGCCTGGAGGTCATCCTAGCCGTCTGCGCCATCGCGTTTCTGTTGCAGCACGTCTTTGGCATCACGCTGCTGCGCTAGGTCGGACGGCGCCGTGCTTGTGTCCGTGGGTTGCTGAGCCGCCGCCGTGAAGCGGCTGCCGGGCTGGCCCGGTTCATTGCTGTCCGTGCAAGCGAGTCGATGATCCGTCGCATGCTGCGCGGAACAACCCTTTGAACGTCATTCGGATGCTTCCTTATCCGAGAGCGTTGGTTCAATCGCCGCGCCGCTCTGGCCCGTGCGGCCCTCATCGACTGATCCTTCCGCCAAGCCACGAGCGTGAAACCAGTCCTCAACTGCCGCTTGAATGCTGCGAGCCAGATTATAGCGCACATCGTCGGTGGGCCTCGGCTCTTCATCCTGAAGGAAGTGATCAGCCAAATCGAGGCACTCAGAATCAAAGGTCGGCTTTGTTTGGGGCATCACTTCTCCTCTCGTATCGAAACAGTCTCGGCCTCTACTGCCTTGAGGCACATGCTTTGCAGAATGGCGTTCCCGATCAGCTCCGGGATTTGCGGAACAACGGAGTTGCTCAGCGCGCCAAGTCGGTCCACCCGATCGGAAACCCCATGTAGGGTTCGATCCAATTCGGATTCAGTGGCCCGCCATGCGGCGAAGTGGTTTTCCCGCCCTTCGTCGTAGACGAACGAGAGAAGCCCATCCGGCGATAGAAGTCTGCGCGATTTATCCCGGCCGAATTCCGCCCCGAACATTTCCGGGGTGTAGGCCACAATCCAGAGCCTATCCCGCGGATGAGGCGCACCAACGGCGGAAGCCGGTATGCAATGCCACTCCGCATCATACCCGATCGCGGCCAATTCTGCGAGGATGACATCGAGCCCGCGATGTAGGAGCGCTGAGACATTTTCCAGAATGAGAAGAGGGAGGGGATCGCCGGCGTCTCTAAAGTCGCAAAGCAATCGAATGACGCTTTGCCATAGCCCAGAGCGCTCGCCAAAAACGCCCGCGGGGGCATCGGCGGCAAGGCTGATGTCCTGACAAGGGAAACCGGCGCAGATGACGTGGATTGGGAGGACGCCGCGCAGCATGTGTCGCGTAAGGCCGCGGATGTCTTCATGGATTTGAGCGCCCTTCCAGTGTTTGTGCAGCACGCGTTGGCAAAACGGATCGATCTCGCAGAACGCGACCGTCTTGAATCCGCCGGTGCGTTCGAGCCCCAGCGAAAAGCCACCGATCCCGCTGAACAGATCCAAGACGCGCAACATCACGAAGTGCTCTCTTCAGATGCTTCCGGCGTGGATACGTTGGCGTCAGCGCTCAAAGATGAGCAAGCCACCTT
>JACCDG011292683.1_pt1 | contig 37310 bp, 62 predicted proteins | sample 7442471 | NCBI WGS metagenome assembly JACCDG01 (sample SAMN15323444, study PRJNA562643) | freshwater metagenome | isolation source: river surface water | place: USA:Blue River Watershed | collected 2017-08-17 | reverse complement strand
ATGAAATAAAAGAACGTCATCAGCACACCACTATTGTGCGAGGGCGCACCGGCTTAGTGCCGTATGTATACGCCCCTGCTGCATCTCCTACGTATCTAGGGTTCCCATCGAGATCATACGGTAAAGTCACATAAACAGGCTTACCGACGCATATGGATGAGCTTGAGTTGATTCTATAATCGCCACCGCCTGCGCCTGCCGTCGATTGTGATGACGATTGCCGGTTAACGAAATCAGCGTCAGTGAGGCTGCCCCCCGATCCGTAAGCCGGTTGATAGGTCGAAAGCCCAGCGAATTCTGCGTAGAAGTTCGAAGGGATCGAGTGCATGTTTTGGTCGAGCACGTTGCCAGAGCTGCCAACCATATTTGTGATAGACCATGCACCTATTCGGTTTGCGTTCTCGGGAAAGAACACATCGCCCTTGTTCGCCCAGCGATCCCAGTAGTTATTCTTTTGTGACCAATAACGCCTATATTTCGTCAAAACACCTACGTCGTTATATCCGATGAAGCAACGCTGCCCTACGAAAGTATTGTTCCAAAGTATGAAATTCTCGTTCGGTGTGTTGGTTGTCGTGCCGTCAGATGCCGATATATCAAGCATCCCATTTGACCCACCCAATAGCGCATTTTCAAAGACATTTGAGACCAACGCGCCACCGAAGGTGTTGCTCTTAACCGTCCCAACCGTGGAAATAATCGTTACATTGTCATATCCATAGACTTCATTAAACGCGAGGATCCAGTTAAAAGGATCAGGGCATGACATGCCGCTTGAATAGTCGTTTACAAACAAGCCTCCAGATGGCGTATATGCCCCGGTTTTAAGGTTGCCGACTACTGTATAGACAATGATTGAGTGGGCGAATCCCGACAAATCGACGCCACGAACCAGAGCAAAGCCTACGTTATTAGTTGAGTTCGGACGGAATCCTTGAGACATTTGCGCCGCCGTTCCATGAGTAATCCAAACGCTGCCGCCAATGTTATTAATTACTCCGGTCCCTGTGGTATTCCATGCACAATCATCGAACCACATAGCAGTCATGCCGGTGAACGTATTGAGCGCACTAGACGTTATTGTTACGCCTTTGAGCTTGATACGGTCCGAAATGTCTGAGTTGCCAGATTGCCCAGAGATACTTACCGAGGCCCTTCCTACTCCGCTTGTAGGCGTGACGGTAATCCACGTATCGGGAACGTTGCCGTAGGTATTGGAAGATCCAAGCCAATTGTAGGAACCAGCATTTAGATAAACTATGCCACCGCCTACATCGTTACGACTGTGATTAGTATTATTGTACGCAGCAATTGCAGACGCTGCCTTACCAATGGTTAGAAACTTATATGCAGTAGCGGGGTTGAAACTTCCCTCGTCATACACTGTGTTCGCTCCTGCGTCCGAGCCGGTAGGATCCACAAGCGCGCACGTAACACCATAGGTACTGTTTTTGTCGCAAAGCGCTTTAATAGGGCCAAAAAGAGGGGTGGGGGCTGCCGTTCCGGTGCTTGTATCAAGTATACACGTGCTATCACCGATCCAAGGATAAGCAACGAAATTACACGTTAGGACCGCGCCTTGAGTGAAATTGGTTGTGGGAATAGTGCCTATATACTCCTGCACTTTGACTTGATCGGGCATCCCTGAGTCGATAGTAGGTGAGAGTACTTTTACGGTCTCGGTATTCGTGCCATCCGTTACGCTAAACTCTACCATTCGGACAGGTCGCCCATATTCCCCGTGATGGTGGAACGCACAGCAGCGCAATGTAAAGTCTGAGCCGGTAATGCGCTCGTATCCGGGCCATGTCCAATTCGCTATGACTTTTCTATGGGCAAGCGTAGAACTGTTAGTAACTGTTATGTTGCGAGCTGCCCTATTAGCCGTTCCCTGAGTGTAAAAGCCGCTTTGAATCTCTGCGATTATATCGGTCCCACTGTTCCCGATTCCGCTTTTGTCGGTCGAGTAGATAAAATCAGAGAGCCAGACACGAACAATTACATCACTTCCCGAGGTGCTCTCTTCGTTCTGCGCTTCGTTTGGATACGCTTTACGTGTTTGTTTTGTCCCGTAAACCCATCGGCCCCGTGTTATGGCGTTCCCGTCGTCGTCGTATCCTAAAGAAGTGACGTATAGAGCAACTTTGGGAGTTGCTGCACTAATGGTGTTATTGCTCCCTAACCCCATTGCATAGGTTCCGCCTGTAGATAGTCCCTCGATGGTGATATCTGCTCTATCACCTTCGTCTATGATTTCAACTGCCAGGATATCACCAGTAGCCATTATTTACTCAACGTAAGCGATACCGTTACGCGTGTCACAGTGGTAGCGGAGTCAATATTTACTCTTATCGTGTCACCCGCAGTGATGCTCGTCGTCCATCCCGTTAGCGTTGTGTCTTGTGACTTAATCGCGCTGGATAGCGTAGGCTTTGCTGACGCTGTGATGGAATCCCCAACCGTTGGGGGGTAGTTCGCGTAGGAGTCTTTCCAAAGGTCAATGACACAAGAGCCTACTTGATCCGCGAATAGCCGCACTGCTGTAATTGTACAAGCATAAGGGAATTCAATATCTCCCTTTACGCCTGTGGTAATAGCAGCTCCACCGCCATCGATTATGAACTGCCTAACCTCGCTCGTTAAGCTGCTGTGTATGTCAATCGTAGGGTTACCACTAACACCGTCACCATTGGTAACAGTGATGTGATTAGTAGTTCCCGTTATTGTTCTACCTGCAAACGTGTCCGCCGCCGTTTGAGTTACTAACCCATTCGTATTGTACGCAGCAAGCGCCGTTAGCGTAGCATCGGCATTCTGTTTGCCCGTTAGGGATGCCTCTATATTTGCCAGCGTGATTTTACGATCCGCCGGTGTTCCCGATGGATCTATCACTGCATAGAGTATATCTGTGCTACTTAGGCTTGCGGCTTCAGTTCTAGATGTTAGATCAGGCATTAGGCTAATTTCCTCGCTGTGAAATAACACTGCCCGCCTTTAGCGGTAGCGGTTACAACTCCATCACTAGAGGCTATCTGACACTGAACGTTACCGGCGTTAGTGGAATTCTGGACAAGCACCGAGATATGACAGCCTGAATTAGTAGTCGTTACTAGCGCTGATGTTAATGTTCCTGAAGTAGTGATAACTCCTGGAGCCGCATTTGTTCCTCGAACAATGGCCGACATCGTAGCTCCAGCAGGCACGGTCACGCTGAACTTTGACCCAGCGGCACCGGATACAGTCATTCCCAAAGTAAACTCAGCACTCCAAACTTCACTCGCTCCAATCGCAAATACCAAGCTTGTAACGTCTACGCCCGTTGCGCTCGTGGTGCCCTGGTCAGTAGTTTTATAACCAGTCGTAATCGTTGTTCCGCCCGATGGGGTTACTAACTCAAACTCATCATTTGTCGCATTATATGCAATTACGTTCCCGTCTGTGGGTGTGGTGAACTCAGCAATAGGCATTGCCACAACGCCAAGCTCCTCACCACCAAAGTACTTAAGCACTCCATGAGAGAAATCTGCGACAGTCGTATCAACTGCAATCTCACCATCAGCATCAACTGTAGGAGTAGCGCTGTTAGGAATCTCAAGGCTGGTTTTTCCGCCGAGATCGATAGTAGATGGTAGCGATAGGGTAGGATTACCACTAACTCCAGTGCCATCAGCTACGCTTATCTCGTTACTCGTGCCTGTAATGGTCCTAGCTGTGGTCGTGTCCAGTGCGGTACGAACAAGCACGCCATTAGCACCAGGATCGGCCATTCCACCGCTGCCTGATACAGTCTGCCATGTAGCTGCAGAGCCATCAGTCTGAAGCACTTTGCCACTATTACCGGACTGAGTAGGGAGCAAAGCATTCAATCCTGCCGCTGCCGTGGTCTGCCCTGTGCCGCCTTTTGCTACGGCCAAGGTTCCCGAAATGTTCCCAATCGCAAGAGACGCTTCAAGGTTTGCGAGCGTAATCTTCTTACTTGTCGGAGTGCCGGAAGGATCATCAACCAGATAGAACAAGTCGTCCGATGATGCCGATGTCGCGGCTGTGAGTGCGCTTACTTTTGAATCTGCCATATTAGCTAATTACCTCGAATGTTGACCCATCAATAAATGTAAAAGTTTCACCACTTATAAAATCTAACTCTGAACCACTAGGCGGTGGCGCAATTCCTGACTCTGCAAGAATCGCATAGCCATCCTCAAGCTGTGCATAGCCGCCATCTTCAAGCAGAATTGCGTCTTCTGTTGGCGGTGGAATATCATCTTCCTTGAGCATGAATCCGCCGTCTTCCAAGAACAGATACGTACCATCCTCAAGCAAGATAATATCTTCTGCTGGATGAGGTGGCAGAACCGGCGCGGTGTCTTCAAGCACTGCTGCACCGCCGAACTCAAGCAATAGCAGGCTCCCGTCCTCAAGCAGAATCCTGTCTGTGTTGACTGGGATGGCATTCTCAAGCAACGCGCTGTCGCCCGTCTCAAGTAGCAATCTGCTACCGTCTTCGAGTAGGATTTCGTAGCTGCTGCTACTTGTCGGCACAAGCGTATTCCATAGCCACCAGATACCCCCAGCGTATAGATAGAATCCATTATCTGTATCGTTGATGTACGTGTTCCCTTCTTCTGGCCGTATTGGAGGGCCTGAAAACACGCCAAGAAAGCGATCTGAATTGAGTAGATCAAGCGTGCCAGTGAATGGATTGAAACTATAGCCCACACTATGCCCTCGTTACTCCTGTAAGATTTGAACCGCTATAGGTTAGCGTGAGAGTCGCAATCGTAGCGCCTGCGAGTTTATATACTACCGTGGTTAGGTTTGAGCCGCTGTACGATAGCGCTAACTCGTCGTATGCCTCGGGAACTAATCCGTTACCAATGAGCTGAAAATCTGCGCCCTGAATGCGCCGACGCGCTACCGGAATCGGTGCGAACGAATCAACGTATGAGTTAGAAACTTGAGTAATCTCTACCGACATTATGCGTCCTCTTTGACAGAGCGAGACCTACCAATTAGCGAGCCATCGGGGGAACGCTTCATCGAGAATTCTTTCTCGCCGCCATTGTGGATATGAATCACCGGCGCTGGACTCGACGACTTCGCCGCCGCTTCTGTTGCTGGCTTGGTTATCATCTCTATCCGCTTATCAAGTTCCTGTTGTTTGAGGCGCGCCTCTTCCAGGAACTTTTCTTTAATCTCAAGCATCTTGGTGATCTCTTCAAGCTTGAGCTCTTGCGCCCTGGCTGACGCTTCCGCCTGAATCTTGAACGCGTGCACATCAGACTTAGTGCGTTCTATCTGCACATTGCTTCCTATCTGCGCGCCCTGTAGCTGTACCTTGAGGCTCTCTATCTCAATCATCAGCTCGCTCTGTCGCGCCTGAGCTGCGAGCTTTTCAAGCTCTATTTGCTGCTTGTACTGCAGCGTTAGCTGATCAGTGTTAGCATCGAGCTGCATTTTCTCCTGCTGCAACGCAAGCTTTTGCTGCTCAATCTGAATTTTCTGCGCTTCGTAATCTGGTGGCGGTTCCGGCGGTGGCTGCTGCGCTTGCTCATTTAGCTCGTTTGCAATCTGCTTGATTGAGTCGCTGAACTGCTTCCCATCCTCTAGGTTCTCGAGAGAGAGCAATACCGCCTTCATCGCAAGAGCGCCCATGCTCGGGCTCTGCTGCATCATCGCGGTGACTTCCTTCACGCCATTTACTGCGGCCTGTATCGCCATGTTGCGGCGTTGATATTTTAAGTCCTCATCGACGAAACTCATCGAGTCGGTCTCAATCTCAAGGCGAATAAATCTTTCCTCATCGTCGCGCAGGAACTGGAGCGCTGGAATAAACCGCTGCTGATCTTCAGGCGACAGGTAATCATATCCGCATATTCGAGCGATTTTCTCATCACTAAACACTTGCAGGGATAGATCGACCATCATCTCGATGAGGTCGCGCGCAATGCGCTGCATTTCCATCTTTGCAATTTTGAATCTGTCATGCGCGGCGGTTGCTTTTATCTGCTGAGTGCCGAGCGCTTCTATCGGGTCAGATTGTCCGCGTAGGATATCAGGGACACCAAACCACTCGTACGCGTTATTCTTGAATCTGTCTTCAAGCGCGTTGAGTTCGGCAATGGCATCTACCAGCTCCTTAACTGGTAGATACCAGATCATCTTGTCGAGGCCACCTTTTTCTACAATCCCCTGTAGGCGTCGTGCGGACACGAACTCTTGATCCCCTGCCGTTAGTAGCGCGATGATTTCTTCATCGCCATCTACTATCGCTCTGCGTCGTACTGAGTCAATCAAGCCAAACACGCGCTGATACATAAGATGCAACTGCATCAGAGTAGGGCGTAAATGCACGTATGCAGGGCGGGGATATAGGTTTCTGCGCGGCTTGTTCGCTATTGCAAAATCTGGAGACGGGAAGAAATTGCGGAGCTTGTATGGGTCTTCTATCGGAGCCTTGAGAAAGCCCTGTCGATAGTACTCAGAGACAAAATAAATCTTCCGCGTTTTCTTGCAGTGGATTTCCCACCCTTGTATAAACAAATCGGCGGTCTCGTCTCTATCTTGTGTCCCCTCCGACATTGAATCGCTCGGCTTTGGTTGGCCGCGCTGCCACGGGTAGTTGCGGATCACCTCCTCGTCGAATTTCTGCGCGGCCTCATCTTTAGTAAGAGAGAAAAAGTACGCAATCTCCACAATCTCAGAGCTGGCCTTTGCCGTAGGTGTGTGCAGTATTTCGTCAAAAGGTACAGCACATGTATAAATTCGCTGAGAAGCCTCATCAACTTGATCAATCTCGACCTCGGCGAAAAGCCCATTCTCATCCTGTTTAATTTCGTCGTTGATTACATTCCCGCTAGTATCGACGTAGACAATTCCCTCAGCGCCTTGCGCCTGCTGTACTGGTACGCGCGTCTTCGCCTTGGTCGTAGTAGCCTCATAAATAATTTGACCAGTCGTTTTCGCCGCATGAATAAAATCCGCTGTGATAGCCCGCATTGTCTCGCTAAAGTGCGAATTGCGGAGGTGATATTTTCCTAATCGCTCGATTATTAGCGCGCCAGTATTCGCAACGTCGTCATTTATTTCAAATTCGCGCGCCGTGATGATCTTAGGCTGCCGCGCATAATACGCTGACAATATCGTGTCGCACGCTGACCAATAGAACGGGTACACGATGCGCTGCTGTAGCGGTACGTTATCGTCGCGCGTATCAAAATCTTTTTCGAACTCCCTGTACGCCTCTTTCGAGTCTCGCGTGTGGCGCTCTGCCGCTTCCTTTGCGGAGCGAATCCACCGCAACCAATACGATAAACTGCGGCTGTCCTGCTCCCCGCTCGTTGCGTCGGTCGGCTCTGCTGTCCCGTCTTGTGGTGAATCGTCGGTGTCTATCACGATAATCTAGTTTTTGCCGTGTTCGATATTAATGTTTTAATCACAGTTTGAGTATTAACACTACTGCTGCTCTGCGGTTGTTTTGGTTTGACCTCGTCCAACACAAGCGGCCTAGTAGTACACGCGAGTCTCACGCAATCGCATGAATGCGTGGCCTCGCCGCTCTCCGTCGCGTCCTCCTCGTTGGTGTCGCTATAGGTTAGCGCCGGGATATACTCCCGCACATACGCACAACAATAACAAAAATATATAAGTGGGATAGTCCCCCCCTCTCCGTCTGAGACGCCTATCAGCCTGTCTCGCATCTGAGACCATCCGTGGATGCGGGCGGTATTGCCTTTGAGTAGCGGCACGCCGTGCTCTGCAAATACGTCGGCGAGTAGATATTTCTTTCCCGCGCGCTCCAATCCGCGGTCCTGGAACGGTAGCGAATCGGTAATGACAGGGCCCTGAATATCCTCTTTCGTTCGCGCGAGAATGCCCTCTGCGATCGCCTGATTGCGTAGGCCTAGCCCTTTTGCGTGCTCTTTGTCGTCGCATCCGTACCACTCACGATAGGCAATCAGCGAGCCACGAGGGAACCAGCGAGTGCGCCCGTTATCGTCGGTGAACTGCTGACCATCACTCACGCACCACCAATAGACCGCAAAAGGCTCAGCTGAGCCCCAGTCGAACGTAATAAACTTAAACCATCCACGAGGCGGCGTGAAGTTCGGGACCGCGTGTCGCTCGTCGTCGTACTCTTTAAAGTAGTCACCTGTTGGCGCGTCCCATATTCCGCCAATAAGCGCAGATGCGCGCGCCTCGCCTAGGCTGAGTAATCTCTTGCGCTGTGCGATAGGGTCAGCGTCCGGGTTATCCTCGATGCGCGAGGGGATGTACTGCAGCAAGAAGCCGCCGTCCTCATCCTTGGCCTGCTCTATCGCAAGCGGTTCGCGCGGCTGCACAAACAATCGCCGGTAATATCCTACGCCCACGCCTATCGGGTTTGCGGTGTGTATTATGCGCGGGAATAGCTCGCGACGCTCAGAGGGGGTCATATTAGGATATAGCGGTGCGAGCTGCTCGGGTAGTAGGTCTTTCATCGTGTTGGGCATACGCACCCACCCGCGAAGTTCTTTTACGAATCGCGGCTCGATTTGAGTAGCCTCGTCGAGCACCAACACCTGCTTCGCTTTGCCCTGCGCTTTCTGCAAATCCTCGTCGGTTCTCATCTGCCACAGGCTTATGAGCGCGCCATTCCAGAATTCTATCTCGTTCTCGCGCAACGCAACGATCTTCTCGGCAATCCATGGGCGCAACAGCTCAGGGAATGACGTCTCGCCTGACATGTAATTGCCGATAACATCTGAGTAATATTTGCGGTAAATAAACGATTGCAAGAACGGGATATAACTAGACCAGGTGATTAGCGCTAATCGCACAAACGTGGATTTACCACCCTCGGACGCACCGCCGAATAGTAGCTCTGTTGCCCGCGTCATCAGCGCTTGATACTGCCGCGCGTGCCATTTTAGCGTGAGGCCAGAGCTTTTGATCAGCGTCACTTTTTATCGGGCGGCAAAATAAAGTTGAGTACGGGAGTCGCGTTGATATTACCGCTATGCTCGACTTTTTCGGTTTCGGTCCAGCGCAAGCGCGTCTTGCACCAGAATATCTGCGCCGTAACATTGCCACTCATCGCTGCTTTGTAGAGTGCGCCTGCGACGTTCGCGTTAGCTTGCATTCCCGCTCTACTCAAAATCTCGCCGAAATACTCCCACGTACTGCTCTCGGCGCGGCCTATCAGTTTCGCAATTTGTTGCGCAGTTAGTCCAACGGCAGCAGCGCGTTCTACTGTTTTGCGCTCTTCGTCTGTTGGCAATCGTGGCTTAGGCCCTCTTTTTCCCATTTTTCGCATCAAAAGTGTGCTCACACGCGGGGCACGTTATTAGTTTGCTCGTCTCTTCTTTCTGCTCCTCGGGTTCTGCCGCTGTCTCAGGCTGTGGCGTATCAACGTCAAATCGTAGCGAGTCTAGGCCAAACTGATCTAGATCAAACCCGTTATCCTCTAAAAACCCGAGCTCCAAATCGAGATTGTTGAAATTCCAGAGCGAGTCGTTTTGCAGTTTGTTATCAACGATTCTGAGCGCCGATTTCTGCACGTCTGATAGGCTGGCTAGTCTCACACACGGCACGGTCAGCAATTTTAATTTACGCGCTGCCGCAAGCCTCCCGTGCCCTATTATAACCTCGTCGTCCTGGTCGATTACTATAGGCTGAGTAAACCCAAATGTTTTAATAGAGTCTGCGATTTGTGCAATTTGCACATCGGAATGCACTCGATTATTGAACTCATACCCGTGTATCGAGTGTATATCTACCTGCTCAATTATCAAGCGCTCCCCCTGCGTCGCTGCCGTAGGGATATCGTGTAGGTATCGCCCGGACAGTGTAGGTCTCTAAATAGGTTACGTACAAACGAGGATATATGACGGGAGCGTATTCCGTCAAAATATTTTTTGAACTCTTGGTTGTAGAGTATGCGCTTGCGCATTGCGTGCGCGTCTAGATCGAGCTCTGAGCACACCCATGGGAACGTAAACGGTATTTTGAAATCAGGCTCTGACCAATCATCTACCCATAAAACGGCGTCTTTTTTTAGGCGGGTAGAGGTGTGTGTAACAGTGGCGACGTCCTCAATTGCGCTAAATAGGATCGCCAGTAGTAACACTCTCTCGTTTGTCGCGTCCGTCACTGTTTGGTAGATGCGGCGTTTGCGTGTGCGGGTTCACATATTTTGCGTGAGCCTCTGCCACGGCGCGTACTATAACACGACTACGGTTTTCGCCTAGGGCCAAAATTAGATCTGCTAATTGTTGCGCAAAAATAGGTGACGTTGCGACTGAGATAGGGTTTGGTTTTTTCATGTTTGGCAATAAAAAGCCCCGACTAGCGGGGCGATAGTGTTATATAACTGACCAGCGAGATAACTCACTCCAGGGCAAAACGTCCGCATCTGCGTCGTCCTGCTGGTCGCTCATGTCGATCTTGAGCGTTACTGCCTCCCCTGCCTCGTCGGTTGCGTTTTGATACCACACGCCCGATACGTCGGCGGGGTAGGCTTCGTTGATTAGGTTGTAGTTAATGTTTTCTAGTTTTAAAGTTTTCATTTTTCCCCTTTTTATTACTTATTAGTACTCGCCCTTGATCTGAGCTAAGATTTTTTCGCCTTGCTCGACTTCTAACGCTCCCTCTCCGGTAATGACACGCCCGGAATTATCCCACGCCCAAATCGGGTAATTAGTGTGTTTTTCTAACTCTCTCAGGTGCTCAGGCAACTGGCCTGTTGGGAGCGCCGAGTAATCGATTTCTTGACCCTGTGCCTCGATAGTCCTGATCAATCCGAGCAAATCGTTTACGTTTTTTCGGTCCCAATTTTTAAGTGCTGTTTTCATACGTTTCCTTTTTTATCGAGTTCGCTTTATTGCGCACTCTCTATATTATAAGAGTACTATAATAGTATTATCGGTGCAAGTCTTTTTTTCATTAATTTTATTTTTTTTGCTCTTTAACCGATCTTAAAACCCAATCCCAAAACTCCCCCGCCGTCATGCCCGATATCTCAAACGCTTTTACTAATAGCGACACATGGCACGTTTTATACTTGCGTTCTAATAAGTCATAGTGCCCATGCGTAACCCCTAGTGATTTCGCCATTTTAGCCGGTATCCAGCCTAGCCGTTGTCGTAGGTCAATAAATAATTTCATAAAATTGCAAAAATACTCTTGAGTCGAATCTACTTTTTGACGTATCTATATACTCAATAGTATGTTTAAAAGTATTTTATCTGTCAACAAAACAAAAGGAGCTCCATGAATTTAATCCGCGACGTAATACACGTAATCCTGCACGACGAGATTGTGCTCACCGTATCAATAGCCACGATCCTAATCTGGTTTTTGATCCTCACCGTTTTGTATTTTGTCTATTTAGCGTAGGGGGGGGGGCATGAAAATCTATCTAACCGAGGAATCGAAACTGCGGGCTCAGATTGCTGATCTAAAACAGCGCCTGCGCGAGCGTGACGAGGATGTAGCGTATTGGATTGAGCAGTCAGACCTAGGCGACGAGGTGCGAACCTGCGACCACTGCGGGCGTCAGCGTTGGGTTGGCGATATGCGTGCGTCCTATTACGATCACGACCTACTAGGCTGCTCAGACGACTGTATACACGCAATAGACGAGGATATTGAGCTAGATGCCTCTGATTGGGAGGATACAAAACGAGCGCTACTAAACGAGAGGTGATAATGAGCGACAATTGGACCGACGACCTAATCTACTGGTACGGCACTGCGGTGTGCGTATTGGTAGTGAGTTTTGCAGTGTTAGTAGTAATCAGTTTGTTTATTTAACTAAAAAAGGAAACCTATGAACGATAATAACAACCTACCAGAGCGCCGTAATGCCGGCGCATTTAACGTGCGTGATTTTGCGCTTGATTACTCAAACCCTGAGATAATCAACACTCTACGCAACACTATTGCAAAAAACGCAACCAACGAGGAGTTTGCAATATTTTTGCAGTTTTGCAAAAGCACCGGACTAAACCCGTTCAAAAAAGAGATCTGGTTTATCAAAACCAATAGCGGCCCGCAGATAATGACCGGTATCAACGGATTTTGGGCGATTGCAAATGCGCACCCGATGTTTGACGGCGCTGAGGAGGATATTGAGTACGACGAGAAGGGCGTACCAATTCGCGCAATTTGTAAAATCTACCGCAAGGATCGACGATTCCCCTCAGTGGGGATAGCGCTGCTTCGCGAGTACAAAAAAAATACTCCTATTTGGCAGCAAATGACGTCCATGATGTTGGGCAAATGCGCCGCCTCCCCTGCAATACGCAAAGCGTTCCCTCAGGAGCTAAACGGAATCTACACAGAGGAAGAAATGCCCGCGCAGTTCTCCGCGCAAGCGGCTCCTGTTATCGAGACACCTGCACAGGTAGCCGCCGCCCCGGTCAGGGAAGAAGCTCCCACTCAAATAATAGAGCGCCCGGAGACGTTGCCTATCGGATGCTACTCAATACCTGACATAACGCGGGAGCAAGAGTTGTTTTTGCAAAAGCGTGGCGCTGAGTGGAACGAGTTTTTCCAGCTTTGGATTTTGCGTGAGATCCATATCGACGTAGCGCGCAAGCTCGCTCAGTACAAAGTTGAAACACCAGCGGGGGTGGAATAATGAAACTCTACGAAATCAAATCAAAGTACGATGCGCTTTTTGAACTGTATAACAACACCGAGGATGAGGCGGAGCGAGAAGAGATTCTTACGCAGTTGTCGAATGCGGAGGAGTCGTTAGACGCCAAGCTGGAATCATGCTGTAGGTATTTGCGCAATTTGGAGGCGAATATTGACTCAATCGAGACGGAACTAAAACGATTGAAGGCGCGGCAAGTCTCTCTAGAGAAAGCATCGAGGCGATTGAAGAACTATGTTGGGCATAATCTAGGGTTCGACAAAACTTGGCGCAACGATTTGTTCACCCTCAGTTGGCGTAGGTCCGAGTCGGTCTCAGTGGATAACGAGAGGATGGTACCCGCCGCGTATATACGGGAATCTCTCTCGTATTCAATTGATAAAGATTTGGCTAAAGAAAAGCTCAAATCTGGCGAAATTATACCTGGCCTCTCTTTGCTCGTAAAAAAGAATCTGCAACTTAAATAAGGAAATATGAAAAATAATAATAAAAAAGTCTCAAGTGAATCGGTAGCAATGGCGATTGTATCTAAGTTGAAAGCGGAGGTTGCAAAGCCAAAGCCTTTAGCAGAACAAGCGCGTTTATTGGCTCGCTTGAGTAGTGTGATTAAACATTAATAAAAAGGGGAAACTATGAATACTGAAAAACTAATGGGCATCGTAATGAGTTTGCTTGGCGCTGTAAGTGTGATCTTACTGCTCGGGCTAACTGCCTGCTCTGTCAAGTTTGAGTTTGGATACCATGGTCAGACGGGCAGGGATGACCGGGTACAGACGGAGCTTGTAGGCAAGAAAAAGCAAGTTACTCAAGCTAAATATTAACTCAAAGCCCCCGAAAGGGGGCAACAAAAAGGACACATGGAAACTGAAATTAAATCACGCTCTTTTAAAGTACGTGCTATAATACTTTCCGCAAAACTAACCGCTCTCACTGCTACAATGATCGGACTAGGACAGGCAACCAATATCGGCCTAGCGTACGCACGAGACGCTATTAACGACGCTCAGTTGTGGGTCGAGGCGCAGTTGACGCCTAAGACCGTAACGACCGTTGTCGACCCTAACGATGCATCAATGGATGACCTCATAGAGGCAGCAGCGAGGCGGCGTGGTATCTCACCAGCGCTTGCGCGAGCGATAGCACAAGTCGAATCAGCCGGTGGGCGCTACGTGTATCGCTTCGAACCCGCACTATACGAAGCCATGAAAGGGCTTAGGGTCAGCGACTCAGAACGCCGCGCACTCGCATCTTCTCACGGAGTTATGCACGTACTAGGACGTAACGCACAGAGATGCGGGTTGCAGTGGTCGCAATTGTATATACCGCGCCTTGGTATTGATTGCGGCATCAAAATACTATCGGATTGTTTGAGTAGGACTAAGACCGTGGATCGCGCGCTGATCTGTTACAACGGCTCGCCTGAGTATCCTGATAAAGTAAAAATCGCGTTGGCTAACGCAGTTATTGAGGGGGAAGTGCAATGAGAACAAAGCAGAAGAAGAAAGTTAAGACACTTAAGGGATACATGGTAGTCGAACCTCCAAATGACACGTTAGTACCATTTTCGTTTAGTAAACGAAAAAATTTCGCTGAATTAAACTATGAGAGATTTATCAAGGCAAATTGGTTGGGCTCATTTTTACTACCTGGAGAAAAATTAAAAAGCGTACGCGTAACAATCACAATCACCGAACGTAAGAGGGGGAAATGATGGAACACGACATCGATATGGATAGAGAACTCGAAGAGGATAACTACTTATGTAAGATTCGCGAGCTCGAAGAAGCAAACGCCCGCCTCAGGCAAGAGCTCAAAGAGCGCGAAAGAAAGGCGGCACTTACTATGCTTATCATCGCCAAAGAGAACATTTTAACGGGGGATGAGTCGGACCCATACTTGAGCGATGCTGAGTATATGCAGCTCTGGGAATCACAGAAGCTCGAAGCAAAGGAGGGGGAATGAGTTATCCACATGAATTAGTTCAGGTTATACTTGACTTTATCAGCGGAAAGATGATGCGAAAGGCTCGGAAAGAGTTGACCTACAGGGAGAAGCTAAGTGAGGCATTGGGTAAGGCTCGGAAAGAGTTGCCCTACAGGAAGACGCTAATTGAGGCCTTGGGTGGAGTGGGAGAGGAAGAATGCCTAGTGCGATTCCCGAATGGCAACCGGGTATCGCGTGAGTTTGCGTTGTTCGCGCCGATAGAGGTTTTAGAGGAAGCAGCAAAGAAGGGGAAGAAGGATGAGTAAAATAAACAAAGTCTATATCTTCAAAAATGGAATGGCTATGGTCTTCGACCAATTTGGCAAGCAGATGCCGTAGTTCCAAGGCCCATGGATCGAGAAGCGCGATACTATTGAGCGAGCCATTATTGTGGCCGGGGAAACAGTAGATATTGTTTTTAATACTCGTTGGAAATACGACGATAATTGTGCCGCGCAAAAGGAGAGAGCTTATGAATAGAAATATATTACTATTGGCCGGAAATTACGATCAGGCGAGGGCATACGCAAAAGAAAATAACTTGAGTATTGGCCAATGGGTTTATGTTATCGACGCAGATCGCATCAGAGGTATCACAAATCCAGATGTTCGCAGAATAGGAACTTACTATGAGCGCAAGGATATACGTGAAATTGAGTCTGTAATTGCTCAGTATTCTAACCGAGACATAGCGGAGGCCACGAAGGACAATGAGAAATCAATGATAATAGTGACTAGTTTTTTCGATGTTTGTCCCAAATACACGTGCGAAAAATGCGGCAAGCCTTACGGTAAAACCAATCTTAAATACGAGGGTATCGAGATATGGGCAGCATGTGACTGCACCCCGAAGGATAAGGCATACATGTTCAACACGAACATTGATTACGATAAGCTAGGAATACCGGATTTAATGTCCCTCACTGCGCAAAAGGTGAAAGATGAATAATTATAAAATAGATATGAAAGATTTAGAAAAGATTATAGATGAAGCGCTTCAATATGGCATTAGAGCCGGTGAGATGCGAGCTATGGATTCAGGGAATTACCGCGAGTATTTAGAGAAATGCCGAGTGTTTATCATTTCGAACGCAAAAACTTTAATGTTAGAGCAATATCGGAAGGAGGACAGTAAATACGAGCACGAGGGGATGAAGTATTCATCAACCAACCCCGCCCAAAAGGAGAATAATGAATAACCTAATTACCAAATTAAGATCAATGATCGGGCCTGCTGGTAAATTAAAGGCCACACCTGAGGAATTTGTAATCCGGTACTATTTGCTAATGCTACTCGAGATTGTGGAGTCGCAAGATGCGCGGATTAAATCGCTAGAAAGCGCAGTAATGGTACCGGCTATCAAGAAGATCGCAGAGAATTACAAAGAACAGTTAAAAGACCTTGGGGGAAAATGAGTAAAATTAAAGATTTCGCAGATCTAAAAGGCACCACATTTGCGTCTATAACGACCAACGAAGAAAGTATTTCGATTGAGTTAATTGACGGGAGAAAATTCAAACTTGCGCATTCGCAATGTTGCTGCGAGGAAGTGTGGCTTGAGGAGGTTATCGGAGACCTTTCTGACCTCGTAGGCACGGATATTTTACTCGCAGAAGAGGTTAGCAATCATAGTGATAGTCCACCTTTAGGACGTCGCCCAGAGTCTTATACGTGGACATTCTACAAACTTGCGACAATTAAAGGCAACGTTACGTTTCGTTTTTACGGCGAATCGAATGGTTACTATTCTGAAGAGGTTACTTTTTACAAGGTAGGTAGAAATGAGTAACGAAAAAGCGAGGGAACACATGGCGGAAGAAAGTGAACACAAAAGCGGGTATTGCGCGAAACATTTAATATTGCCTAGTTTTGTGCCTAGTTTTGATGAGGTGATGTGTATTCAGTGTAAAGCGGAACTACGTACGCTCAAATCCCTCGGCCTCTACTGGCGCACTTGGCCAGACGAGAAGCCTCAGTTAGGCGATGTCGTGGTCATAATCGCAAACGTATCTGGCGCTCTTGATTGCGCTATCGGTTGGTACTTAGGTGCAAATCGATTTCTGCCGAAGGGTCATCACATTCATTTTAAGCTGCAAGATGGCGAACGCTGGATGCCTTGGAAAGTCTTGGAGGTACTCCCGTGACCTGACCCACTTGCGCCACGGCGTGAGTGCGTGAGGTTGGCGGCGTTGACAGCGAAACGCAAGGCGACGGCCTGGAACGTAGAGTGATGGTAACTCACCACGTCTCGGTAATCGAGCGAGTTTTATGCGGGAGTCGAGGCCCGCCCGTCCGAGCCGGTGCAATTCCGGCCCAACCTCACGTGGGGAATTCCCAAGAAAGTTCCACGTAAAGGCACAGTTGGGATGGCAGCTCGGAAAGACGAGCGTTTTATTTTATAACGAATAGGCAGACATGGACGATTGGATCAGCATTGAGGAAAGGTTGCCGGAGGTCGGCGAAGAGGTAATCGTAAACTATCCGGGCGGAGTAACTTGTAATAAGTTTCGCGGCAAGATGCCTAACGGCTCACTTGATTGGCGTCGATTTATTATCAACGCCGAGGGTGAGGTAACCCATTGGCGGCCACTTCCAGAGCCTCCTAAGGTGACGGAGTCAGATATGAGTAACATTCTAACTGAAAAACAGGCGGAGGAAACAATTAATATGGAACGGAGCGAGGTGGCTTTACGATCATATCAAGAGCGGATGCGTCGCATTCGCTTGATTGAGCAGTATGCCGTGGAAGTGCTTAGAGGCTTCGTTATCAGTGCGGCCCCGGGACGAATTAACGACTTTGATATTAAAGTCGCGGTTACTTACGCAACAGACCTTGCCGAAGCCGTAATTAAAGCAACGGAAGAGAAACAGTTAAGCGAAAAGACGGACGTTTAATTTTGTAAGGAGTAGCGATATGGAGAAGAGCGAAGAGGTTTGTGCGAGATGTTGGGAAGAATCGAAGTATGCGGCCACATCCTGTCTGCATACGTTAGACGCTAGAATACGCGCAGAAGACCGGCGCACACGCCTCATAGAATACTATACTCACGCTGTCATACAGTCGTATGAACGCACTTTTACTCAAAAGGGTATAGTATATGAGATTGATAGAGTGGTTGAACTAGCGACAAAATTTGCTAATGCGGTGATTAAAGCAACCGCCAACCCATAAATAAAATACACAAAATAAAAACCCCCCTCGCCGTTGCCGACAAGGAGGGAAAAAGGAAACCTTGAAACGAGATTCTCAAGGACACAGAAAGGATATTGCATTAGAGGTACGTTTGCAAGTAGTTTAATAGGTTGTTATGAGTAAAAAAACAAAAAAAGGAACAGAAAATGTCTATCAAGATAGGCGGGTGGATCAGCTTGCATCGTAACGTTTTAAATCACTGGACCTGGAAGAGATCAAAAAAGAAATCCGCTTTCGAGGCGTGGGTGTATTTACTCCTTGCTGCTAATCATAAATCTGCAAAAGTGTATTTCGATTCTGAGGTGATTTTAGTAGAGCGAGGGGGGCTTATAACCTCAATGCTTAAGCTCTCTACCGCGTGGAATTGGTCACAGGAGCGCGTAAAAACCTTTTTAATTTCCCTTCAAGATGACTCGATGATCACCTTAAAAGTCGAGAGGCGAAAAACTCTGATATCCATAGTGTATTACGATAGTTATCAGACATGCGAAAAGAGCGACCGAGAACTGACCGAGAACTCTCCGAGAACTGACCGAGAACTGACCGAGAACTCTCCGAGAACTGACCGAGAACTGACCGAGACAAACAATAATGATACTAATAATAATAATACAAATAATAAGATCCTAAACTCTCTAAACGCGCGCGCGCGCGATATGCCACAAAGTACGGGAACCCCTGACACTGAGTTTCTGCTCATCCCAGTAGGCGCAACGGAGGTGCAGACCCCACGGTCAGGCTCGCTCGGAACCCTAAAGCTAAAATTCTCTGTAACCGACTGGGAGGCCCTACGCGTGAATTACTATCACGGGGATACCAGAGCCCTAACCTCTGATGTACTCGCTGCCTCAGACCATTTAGCGCATTCTGGGGGCACATCCTACGACCCGGTAGCGTACATGCGGAACTGGAGGCGCAGAAAGTTTCAATTCGAGAGACCAGCAACCGCGCCCAAAACCAGCGCTCAAGATTCGCAGCGCGAATCAATCCAAAATTTAGTTAAGCTTTACGGGGGTGAGTCATGATTGCGCCAATCGACATGGTAAAGATCCTAACCGCCGCGTACATTCAATGGCCGTACGTTAAAGTAACCGATGAACTCGTACAGCTTTGGCGCAAGGCATTCGAGAATTACTCAACCGCTGACGTATCAAAAGCGATGATGCTCGCGCTCAAGGAAAAAACCGGCAACGGTCATATCACCATCGGCGACGTTTTCGCAGCGCTGCAAAAAACAACAAGCACTGACCTGGTGAGCGAAACGGAAGCGTGGAGCTTACTCAATTCGACGATTAAGCGCTTTGGTTGGCCCAATGAGCTAGCAGGCGTTGCGCATATCGAATCCATTAGTCCAAAGGTCGCAAATGCAGTGCGTGCGCTTGGATGGCGAAACGTGTGCGGATGGAAAACCGATGATGAGGCTGCAAATCGCGCGCACCTGTGGCGCATGATTCGAAGCGATGCGGAGGCAACGAAAACTTCGCGAGCGCTTGGATTGAGTAACAGCGGCGTGCAGAAAGTTGGTGATGTTGTGGCAAAGTTAAATTTAGGAAGTGAACAAAAAACGATAGGAAACTATGAACGATAAATTGAAAGAGATCGGCAAAGCGTTAGTGAATGCAAACAAACTAGGATTACGAAACTATGGTAAACAAAATAACAACACGCGACGGGGTGGTAGTTCAGCTCTCAATGAAGGAAGTGCAAACGCTGATTGCAAAGCACTACGGGGACCGACTGCCGGAAAAATTCCAAGTCGAGCTGATGTTGAGTAATGAGTATTGCTGCTCGACGGAGTACCCACCGCAAAACAGCGTCAAGGCCGCGACGACCGGGCAACGGGTAGCAGTTTAACAAATTTCGGGGAGGTGTGCGTTAAGGAGGTTTTGGTAGTTTTTCTTCAAAAGTCTTCAAACAGGTTCATTGATAACGCACACACCCCCTCTAAAACGAACGGAAAGGTACCTAGAATGAATTTACATACCGAGGTTAATAGCGATATAGCGGCCCTAGGGCAGAAATACAACCTAGAGCTTCCTGAGGGCTTTATAGCGGAAGTGTCTGCGTACGTGGCCAGGAGGCATCTTGAGTCGCTCAGTCTACACCAAGAGCTCCACGCGCTACCCGGTATGTGGCGCGACCCTGGCACTGCTGCTCAAACAGAGCGAGCGGCGCTTGAGTTTATTAAGGCTCATAACGACCTGCAAAAACTGAATCGTAGCGAGCCAAAACCTTGGTGGGAAAAATTAAAAATTCCACTAGGGCGAAAAATACCTTGATACTTTTGGAAGTAGATGATACTTAGGAATGAGTTTTTACTTAAAAAGGATTTATGGATTTAGAAAAACAGGCAGCTAGTATTCTTTACGTGCTAATAATTTACATAACAGCGTGCGTTGCTGTTATGATCACAGTTCTTGTGTATGGACTTAGTACCGGCGAAGTAAAGCCGTGCTCGGCAACCGCTACTCAAGGTAATTAAACAAAATAGGAGAAATATATGCATCCAGATTTACATGAACTTTTTCAGCCGCTAGTGCCTGGCACGCCAGAGCAGAATGAGAAGGTTGCTGAAGTGAAGAAGTTGTTTTCCGAGCTTTTGTTTGCAATTGAGAAAATATGCCCAGAAGGACGCCGATTAAGTATCGCTAAGACCGAGCTTGAAACGGCTCAAATGTACGCCGTGAAGTCTATATTTTACTAGAGAAATTGTGCCCGTATGAGTTACGACGAATCCATAAAAATTGTTATTTCGTTGGCACTCGTCGGGCTATCTCTGCTTAATTAAATCAAAGCATACTATGAAAATCGATGACCTGACACTAGGCGAACTTAAACAAATTACTCAAATGCTTGGGTCAAGCAACGAGCCGAGAGTCTTAGATCCTAAAGGCGCATTGCGTATTGTGATTCTACAGCGCGGTTGGGTAGTGGTCGGAAATGTATTTTTAGACGGCGCAGAATACAGGATTGAGAACGCAAAGGTTATCAGAATATGGGGAACTACAAGAGGTTTGGGCGAAATTGCGCTAGGCGGACCGACTAGTAAAACTATTTTGGACGACGCCGGAATAGTTAACTGCCACACCCTGGCTGTTGTCGCTCAAATCCATTGCGTGGAGCAGAAATGGAAATAAAAACGCATGAAACGGTTGATATACGCGACTGCGGCTACGGCTTCGGCTGCGGCAGTGGCGACGACGGCTACGGCGACGGTGGCGACGGCTACGGCGACGGTGGCGACGGCTACGGCGGCTACGGCGACGGTGGCGACGGCTACGGCGACGGTGGCGACGGCTGCGGCGACGGTGGCGACGGCTACGGCGGCTACGGCGGCGGCGGTGACGGCTACTGTGGCGACGGCGACGGCGACGGTGGCTACGGCAACGGCAACGGCAAGCTTTCGTACTAAGGAGGAGGTGGGGAGATGAGCCTTGAAGAAGGAGCCCGTAAATCAGAAAGTGCATTTGAGGCTTGGTATATAAATCAAGAAGAGGTGCCTATGCCCTCTGATTGTTGGAATGCTTGCAAGGCGTTTCTGCTTGAAGAATTACGAGCTCATAGAAGGGAACTAGATTCACTTGGGCGTTTTGTGTATTGGTCTGACGTTGCGGAGATTCTGGAATGAACACGATCGTATACATCACCGCCGACGGTTTAATCTCTATCGAAACGACGAATGAAGCGGTCGGTCGGCGCAAATATCGGACGGTAAGCAAACGTATGACAAGTTTTATGCATGGAGAGCGTTGTCCCAATCGCATTGAGTCGAATGCACGTGAATATGAATACGTTGGGCGAGTGAAAGACGTCTACGTATATGAGGAGGTTGTTACGAAATGACCAACGAGCTGGAGAAGAGAGCCAAAGAGTACGCAGAAGCAATGGCGGGGAAGCGTCCCGAGATCGATAGCGAAGTCGCGTTTCCTATATCCTTTTTGGGCCTCTGGCTTAGAGATGTGAGGTGGCTCGAGGAAGGTTATATCGCAGGAGCAAAGGCGGAGCGTGAGCGGATACTCAAGGCCTCACGTGAGGTTAAACTAGGAATCAGCTTTAATGGGCTTGCCTATATGGATGATATCAACAGATATATCAATAAGCTCGAGCGCATTGTGAAGGGAGAGGAATGAATACAAAAGACGAATTATTTATGTTAATGCGCCATTGTCAAACGGACCCTCGATATCTTGAGTATCTGCTCTCTGACTACATGCGTATGCGTGAGGATAACACTCGATCTTATATTGAGGGTGCGTTGAAAGAGATAAATATGTTTTTGCGTCAAGTTTGCGATTTAAAGCGGAACAGGCCCCTACTTGAGCAAATGCTAGAAGAATTAGACAAGGATGAAAGGAAATGAACATCGAACACACCGGCGAAGAGTTCGCAAAGGAACTCAAAGAGCTTTGCAGGAAGCATTCAGTGTACCTGCTAAAGTCAGAGTTTTACTTGTGCTGCGACGGAAAAGACCAAACCAGCGACCACAGATACTTCGAATATCAATCCGCATATCACAGATCGCGAGAGGATGATTTGGCAACGTTATATGTTAAGGGGCACGCGACAGTATGAGAGTGTACATCGAGCCAATTCCCGATCCAGAACCGTACGATGAACCGTGGTGGAATAATGATAACGGCGATTTATGGGCTGATGTAATAATACCGAAAAGCGCCTACGACAGTTTGAAACTGCCTGTATTAACCATAGAGGAGCTTGAGAAAAACTAATGAGAGGACTAGAGGGCCAAACGGTATCGATGGATGAGCTTGCGAGCGCGTGGAGGTTTAAGCGTATTATCGATGAGCTCTATTCCGATAGCTGGTGTTTATCTGATTCTGCTGTAAGAAGTGCACTTTTTACTAATTATAGGACGCTATTTTATGACCAAGCGAAAAGCAAAGAAAAACCCACAAGATGCCACCTTACGGAATATTCGAGCGTTAAAAAAGAAATTAGATAAAACTAAAGCTCTTATTGCGGCAATTAAAAAAGCAACTGTTCCAACGGGTAAGAATAATGTCAAAAAGATCACAAAAAGATCCAAGTAGTATCGCATCGTTTCGTTTTGCGCTTAAGTTTGCAGATGACTACGAATGGAAAATTGAGGTTGTAGATAAAAATCAGAGGGGAAGATGCCGGGATATTCTTATAACAGCAACAAAAAACGGCGTGCTGTACGTAAGCCGTCAGCTATCAAGCCTGCTGCCAGAGCACATGGAAAGAGAAGCGAAGATCAAGAGCTAGTTGCGTTCTTTGATTGGGTACGGTGGAACGAACCTGCAAATAGCGTGTTTTCTCTTATTTTCCATGTTGCAAACGAGCGCAAAACCTCGCCGCGAGCAGGTGCGTACCTCAAGCGCAAAGGCGTGCGAGCTGGGATTCCTGATGTGTGCGTGCCTGTAGCAAGGCACGGCTATAGCGCATTGTACATTGAGCTTAAGATAAAGCCCAATAAGATATCAGACGCGCAAAAAGAGAGAATGTTAGCGCTGCACGGAGCGGGCAATTGTGTGCGCGTTGCATGGTCAGCCGAAGAGCTGATCGAACTTGTGAAGTGGTATCTTTTCGAGGACTAATCTTTTTTCTCAAATAGCGAGGGAGATGATGCCTGAAGCGCTATTCCTCCGATGCCAACGAGAGCAATGATAAACTCATTCACCGACGCTACTACCGCTTGAATTGCGGGGTGAGGGATTAGCGCTAATACCGGAGTGACTGCCAGAATTGCGCCGAAAAATCCTTTCACTTTGCCCGCTGCTTTTGTGCCGCTGATCGTCATACGCTCCCGCTACCGTTTAAATATATAAACACGCCTGATATAGCACCGCCGGAACCTAGCGCGATAAGCTTTGCATCGCTTTTAGATACCCATATGGCATCTATACCAGCAGAATCATCTTTTGTTAATAGGGTGATCATCCCTGTTGTTACGGGATTGCCTAGCCCGCCCTGAACCACTCCACAGAATGCACCTACCGGCAACGCGCCGTGATTGCCCCTAACTCGCGTCGGCATAGTCACGCCGATAGAGAGTTGCGCTAGTTGCGTGTTGAATGAAGCCTGTACGTAGGCAAAGATAAGAGAACCTATATTTGTATAGCCTGCGTATGTAACATGAGACGACACGGTGCCGTCGCCTGCTTTAATAGTTGGCGAGTACGATTTGAAGCTATAAGAGCTTCTCGCAAACTCTAAAAGGTTCATCTATGCAACGCTCCAATAAGCCCCATTTTCTCGCCCGTGAGTAGAAACCCTATAATAATCACAAGCACTGTAATCATGCCCGAAAAGCACGCACATAGCGTTCTTACGATGAGTTTATGCGTTGCTGCGTCCACGTGGTTTTTCCCTATTGCTGCGTTGAGTAGAGATTCTTTTATCTCGGGCAACACTTCAAGATGTCGTAGGTACTGTGTATGCGCGAGGATTTCTTGAGTGTGCATGTGAGACTCTACAATCTTGTCCAACGCATCTCGGTTAACTCTACACTCCTGGGCTTGTCCATTTTGATAGCTCATCATGCCGCCGTTAAATCTGTTTTTAGACGTGAAAGGATTTGCGGTACATATTTCTTTGTTTCATCTGGCAATAGATGCTTAATGTCGTCAAACGACTTACCTCCAGTGCTCTTGAGTAGCCTTGATACACGTCCAGGCCCGGAATTATACGCGGCTAAGGCTAGTTTTGCGTCTCCGCCGAATTGAGTTAAAAGCTTGCCCATGTAGTGCTTGTAAAACATCTCGTTCGTGGCAGGGTCTTTCAAATCGTAATCCTGCACGCCTAGCTCGTCCGCAATTTCTTTCGCAGTGCTTGGCATGATTTGGTAGAGCCCGGTTGCTCCCTTAGGTGATACGGCGTCAGGGTTGCCGCTTGATTCTTGTGTGCGGAGGCTTGGCTTAAGCATTTCTATTATTTGCTCGTAGTCCATAGGTGCGATCCTATCAGGGTTGTTTTTCTGTGACCTTGCAATTTGTCTTTCTGCTTGCCGTTTATCTATCTTTGCATTGTCTTGGCCTATCGCTTTGTTTAGCTCATTCAAAGACGTGCGAGTGCTCGCGTTGAAAGAGCCTTTTGCAATCCCCTCGCTGAGGTCTGTTAGTACTTTGCTCAATGGGCGTGAGACTCTGTTTGGATATGTTGCAATCATTCCAACCATGCCGGGAATTCCCGCTAGTTTTTCAGCCCCTACGCCGCCAGACGAACCAGTAGTGTAAAGACTCTTGCGCATAGTATCCAAAGTGTTTTCTACTTGCGCGCCCGGCAAATCCTTCATTGACCCTTTTTCTAGCGCCTGGAATGCGCCTGATTGACGGTTTAGTTTTGCGAGTTCTCCAACTCCCCATTTTCCGGTTGTTTTTCCGTATTCATTGGTCGCCTTTTCGAGTCTTGATCTTAGAGCTCTACGCCATATCTGCGATGCGTCTTGCATCTCCAAGTCAGCGCTGAATACAGTGCCCTGCTTTTCCTTCTGGATATCTTTTAATGTGCCCTTGGCCTTGCCATAGAAATCAGACCATAACTCATCAATCTTTGAGTAAAGCTTTTTCTTACCACTCTGATTCATGCCTTCAGCGGCGGCGTCAATTAGATCTAGATCTGGTAGTTGTCCGGGGCCGACTGAATCGCTTACTTCGCTAATTATGGTTTTTATCCTATCGTCAACTGGTCCTCGTAGCTCTCGGGAACGCTTTGCGGTTTCAATTAAGAATTCGTCTGTCGGCTTAAACATCACGCCGATATTTCGCAGGTATTCTACTCCCTTTTTAATTGGAGATGTTTCTTTAGTTGAGTATGCCTGCTTAAGAGCGCCTTGTAGCAGCTCTTTGCCTTGCCCTGCTGTAGCTAATGATTCCGCTGCTGCTGCCGCTTTATAATCTTGCGCGGTAAGCCCAGAAGCTCGATTAAATACGCTTCTAAATCCTTTGCCTAGTAGTTGCCCGCTCTTCCCAAGAGCATCAAGACCTAATGATACGCCTGCGCCTAGCTTTGCATCTCCTGCAATATTACTACCATCGTTAGATGCGATATTCATTGCACTGTTCAATGCGGCACGCGCCGCAACGCCAGTAGGCCCGCTCATTTGGCTGATTGCTTGTACTGCTTTTAACTTATTTGTGGGATTAAGAACTCCGCCTGCAATAGATGATGTGAGATTACCAGCAAGGCCCATGTTGTCGGTCATTTGTTTGGCTGCTTGCTTTCCACCTTCAAGGTTAGATTGCCAGATATTGGACAGAGGCCTATTCTCAGTTAGCCCTACAAGCCCCATAGCTTTCTCTATTGGGGTTTCTATTGCTGCGCTTAGGTATGGCGCTTTGTTGAATAGAGCGGAATTTGCGGCATTTCCAATCCAGTTGATGATCCCATCGCCGGGTTGGCTTGTATCTGGCTGCATAGTAACAGGCTGAGCAGCGGGCGCAGGCGTGGGGACGCTATCAGCGCGTTGCTGATACGTCTTTACATAATCAACGTAATCTAAATAATCTTGATAGTCCTGCTCTTCAGGGGTCATATTTTCCCCTGTCTTCGTAATGCTTTGAATTCTTCAAAACTCAACGGCTTTCCCTCGGGCATCAATACAGGATCAACGCCTGAAGAAGCGGAAGATCTATAATTACTGAGCGCTGGAGTTTCTTGCGTTTTCCTAGGTTTGCTACCGCTGAAATCGTATTCAGTTATTGGCGTGCGCTGTTCGTTTACGTAGTACTCTCCCGTTTGATCATCTCGCACGAATATGGGATTTTCTTTTTTGTATTTGGCCCATAGTTCGTCAGCCCCTTTGACATCGCCATATTTGTTAACGTACGATTCTATAAAGTTTGCATAGTCGTTTTCTACGTCTGCAATTGCGAGCATTTTCTTGCCTAGCATTATGTTTGCTTCAGGTGTCTGATCGGAATTTGGCCCCGCTGCGATTGCTATTCTACCCTCCCCTTCAGTAACCGCACCTGGGGATTTTCCTATTTTAACAAGATCAGGCCGCACTGAGTCTAATCCTGCTTGCGCAGTCAGTTTATTCCTTTGGTCTTTCGATCCCGCTGCTGCCGCGAGATTTGAAAGTATGTTTCTTGGTTTATTGAAAATTCCACCTGTTTCCCCTGCACCCGCTGCCCCTGCGATTGCAGTATTTGCAAGCTCTGAAAGAGTGTTCGCTCTTTGACGACTCGCCTCTATTTTCTTCAGTGCTGTTCTTACTTGTAATTCATCAGGCTTCGTAAATTTATTTGCGTACTCTAATGCCTGGTTAGGAGTCATGCCCATTTTGCGGGCTGATTTTATATATTCGTTTGTCTTTTCCTGCATGGTCTGCCTACGGTCTTCAGACGCTGGCTGCGCTCCAACCTCCACAGAGGGCGTTGCTGCTTCCATCGGTGCTATCGATCTAGATGGAGACGCATTACCGTCAAGCTTAGAAGCTGCCGCGATTATTTCATCGGCTTGTTCGGGGTACTTAGTTATTTGGCTGAGTATTGAAAGCTTCTTTTCCTGCTCGTACTTATCATTCATGTCCATCTGATTTATGGCGCGTTGAGCAGCGAATAGGCTTGCTTGTTTTTTTGCATCTGCAAACAAAGAGTTAGATAATCCGCCGATACTAGGGGTTTTGCCAGCCAAAGAATCAGCAAGAGCACTGGTGTAGTCCTCGGTAGCGCTTCGTTGATAGTTACCACCAGCTACACCAAGGCCGCCCGATAGTAAGCCAGCTATGCCGCTTACAAGCGCACTCTGTCCGAGCCCTGATTTCCCACTTGCCGCCGACTGCATAGCAATCTTGCCGATAGAATCGGGAATGCCCTGAAGCTGCAAATATGGGTTTTCTTGCGCAATGCTATTTTGCGCATCCTGCTGACTAGCTAACGCCAATGCGAGATCTTCTATGCCCATGCGTCACCTATAAACCAAAGGGTAAGGTATTGTTAAATACGGGAGTTTCAGCAGGGCCGCCGCCGCGCGGAGTCGCTTTGAATTTCTCTAGGGCAATGCGCTGCTTTTCCAGATCTTTGTTAATCTGCTGCCCCTTTAGACCGCCGATAGCTCCTAATGTCGAGGTATTGGCACCGATTGCGCTTAACTTATTATTATAATCTTGATTATAGTAGTCAGATCCCGTCATTGCGGCCTGATTTCTTGCCGCTGCTTTCGCGTCCGCTTCATCTCTTGCGAGAAGTTGCATCTGCTGAGTGTACAGCGGAGAACCCATAGCATTACCGGACATAGTGAGCTGCTTATGCAAATCCTCTCTTTTTTTGCCGTAATCGCTTTCAAAGTTTTTTGTAAGAATCGAATATGCTTGATCTGCGTACTGCCCCCTTTGAGTAGGATCGGTAGTATTAGGATCGGCCCAAGTAATATTTTGAAGTCCAGAGCCCAGCGCATTATTGATTCCTGATCCAAGTTGCTTGTCGGAAAATGTATTAGGTTTCAAATTAGCACGATTAAATGTGCCTGCTTTTACCTGAGACACGCGGTTGCTCCAATCTTGGATTCTGCGCTGGTCTTTGTTCTTCTGCGCCTTAGCAAGCTGAGCCTGTGCGTGCTGCAATTCCTGCGCCATTGATGGGTTTGCTGGTAATGTCATAATCCGCCCTCTTCGTAAAATACATCTATGCCTGAAATCTCGTTAATTTCTCCCGCTCCTGTCTTAGAAAATATAAGACTAGGCGATTTTTCCGTGTCTCCCGCATCAGGTAGATCAACCTGAATATTATAATAGCGGGTATCTGTAGTTGCGACAGTAGCAAGCGATTGAGAAGCGCTTTGCATACCGCCCATTAACTCAATGTTGATTGAGTTGGTAATATTTGATGCGTTGCCGCCTACATTGCGAATATTTGCTTTAATGTATCTAATGCTTTTTCGGTACTGGCTTTCAAATGAATTGAAAGGCGTTTTCCAGGTGTGCGTTACTCCGGTGCTATCGCTTGGCTCATCGGGGATGTAATAAAGGGTGAAGTCCGCGTCATTGAGCACGTACCACATGCCATTGCTGCCTACTCCCGTGCCCCCTAGCCAGGCCATTGCTACCGGTCTAGATGACGATGTAAATCCATAGTTAATACGCGACCACGCACCTCTTTCGTAGTTGAGTACGTAGAGGGAATAATCAGTAGAGACATTATTCTGATAATATAGGAATGGGTTGTATTTTGAGTATGCAACCTCAAGATTACCAAAATTCAGAGGATTTATTTTGCGAGACACAGAATAATATGAAGCATCTTCGTTTCTGCCCGCGAATACATCCTTTAGAGAGATGACGCCACGGATGGTGGTAATAAGAACATCCTGACCTAGTTTGCGAAGGCACTTAGAGCCTACTGGCGTAGGAATCTGAGCGCGACCTATGAGCTCCCAGTTAGTGCTTGATGGGTCAGAGCCGAAATAAACAAGAACTTCGCCTCCTTCGCTCAGAACTACCCACAATTCATCGTTAGATAGCCCCTGATTGTAAGACCAGGATGTGCCACACAGTGCCGGGCTGTAATTCTCTAAATATGGCGCAATATCAAATGCGGTCATCGGTCCAGTAATAAGACCAGTTCCGCCATACCATACGTTAGTAGAGCTTTTCTCTACTACATACTGCGTCTGCTTGTAATTCCATCCGTGATATAGCGCATTGACTGATGCGGGTCCGGTCCACCCTGCTGCGCCGAGCGTGCCTGCGGCTATGTCATACACGAGCGGAACATCTACGCCGTTGTACATAAACACGCGCTTTTGGAATTGGTTCATATTCCAGAAGCTGTTCGTGATTACTGCGCCGCCTGTAATGTTGGTCGTGGTCCCTGCGCTTGGCGTCACTCTCCACATTTTACTAGCTGATGGGCATAATAAGCATGGGCTTATAGATCCGCCGCCATCAATGGGAAATATTGAGCCAATAGACTCAAAAAACGATGTCCAGAATGATGGCTTATTAACTTGCCTTATGCCCCAATCGTAAACGTAGTAGTTGAGTAAATCCCGTGCGGATGTTACCGGCATCTGATCCGGTGGCGAAATGTAATCTATCCCATCAATAGGAGGCGGGATTGATGCAATCCGAATGCTTGAGCGCTCAGGCATTTTATACCCCTAGAAGCCCCTTAAGCTTGGTTTTATCCGTCGGCTGTTTAAATTGCGCATTCTCAATCATAGACGGCTTGTTGCTAGGTTTCCCACTAGGCTTTGCAGCTTCCGGCGGCGCTCCTGCGAGTACCTGATCTTTGATTTTCATCGCGGCTGCTTTGTCTTTTACAACAATGTCGCCTTTGTTTGACTTATAGAGCCCATTCGCTACGAGTCCGGCTGTGATAGCTTTCTGCTGCTCATCCGTATAATTCGCCCAGTCGGCACCAAATGTGTCGAGATTGCCGTAGACGTTCTGAAAATGCGTAGGGTCTTGGCGTGCAAGGTCTTGAGCTTTTTCGAAGCTCCATTTTTGCCCGGCGTATTTACCAGTTTCCCACGTACCATCGCCTTGGCCGTAAATCGCTTGGTACGCTGCATCCTCATTTATTACACCTCTATTTACAAGATTTCCCCAACGCTCTTGTTTATATTGTTTCGTGGTCTTGTGAACTGGATCGTATCCTAACATCTTAGCACCAAGCAAAAGCGGGGAAGTTACCGCCAATGCTGCTTTATTTTTCCAGCTATTGCCCTGAAGCCCGTAACCTAGAATATTACCAATTCCTGCCCCGATAACAGTGCCAACCCCTGGAACTACAGATCCAATTCCTGCCCCTAGAGTTGTAGTTGCTGCTCGTATCCCCTGCCCTCCGTGCTGTAATGAGTTATATGTATCGTACCCACCCTTTGCGATCATAAGAGGGCCAGCCGCTTGTCCAGCGGTTTTGGAACCCATAGATGCACCTACATTCGCAGCACCGCTCCCGATGCTCAACAATCCGCCCGGCTTATCCTTTTTGAAATCCTTAGCACCTTGGTAAACCTGATACGCTCCTAATGCCCCCTGTGCGACCTGTCCGGCCTTGCCTGCCATTGCATTCCAATCCGTAGGGGTCTCGGCAGGGGGCGCTGCTGGAACGCTACCTGCGGGCGCTTGAGGGGCTACCGTGTTGCCTGAGATTGAGGCATTAGGCGCGGCAGCAGTCGTGTTAGGAGCTAACGGTGTGGCTGCTGCTGGTGCATCCGGTAGAGGCTGAGCGCCGCCAGAGGTAGCCGCAGATCCACCAGATGAGAACGCATTACCCACCTTATCCGCAAGCATTTTGCCGCCGTAATAAGCGCCAGCAGATGCAGCTATCGGAAGCACTTGATCTACTAGTGTAGGGTCTTTTTGTTTCTTGAGTAGCCCTTGAGATTCATACTGTGATTGCACTGAGCGTGGATCGATATAGTATGAGTCGGTGTATGGAGAATACACATACCCCTTTACCTCGCCGTATTGCTGATAGTTTGGGCCAACGAAAGGATATGCTTTATTAGGTGAGGGTAATCGCTCTGTCATATGCTCCATCCGCCGTTAGGTACTGAGTAACGTCTATAACTGCCCATGCGGTTGAAAGAGCCAACGTACGAGCCTTTCCACCTTGCTATAGCGGTATCTATTTGGTTTCTATAGCTCTCGTATTCCGCTTCCCATTCGAGCTTCTCGGCTTTGAGTACGCGGTATTTGAAACCGAGTAGCATTACATCATCGTCAAATATTGAGAGGTCATTATCTGTGCGTGGCGTCTCGTATGAGTTCAATGTTGAGTCGCATGACCAGGTGACGCCGTTATCAATGTATGTACCAGTCGTGTTAATAGGCGCAGTGGTTCCGGTGGTGCCGGTCGTCACTGATTCTGCTTTGTAAATATTCCCGTTTGCGTTCCTGTATACGCCAGAGGTTATGCCGGTTTCGCCTGGTAGCCAATTAGGCGGCATGTACAAGTTTTTAGACACGTACTCATACGAGAGTTCTTTGCCGGAGGTGCCCGGTGTAGGAACCACCATAAATTGACCGCCTGCACTATTGGGATTTGCATCAGGCCCGAATATACGAAATCCTACTCTCGGCAGCGCGTTAACTCCGCGAGTTGTGATCGTAAAATCTCCGTCCGTCATGGGTCCGATAAGACGCATCCGAAACGTATCATCCCACTGCGTGCCAGGAAGCGCAGAATAGTAATCAGGTGGTAATTTGTATTTATCCTGCCCCGATGTCAGCGTGAAAACGTATATTCGCTTTTGCTGCGGGAATAGCTGATGATTACGCAGTCCGCGTGAGGTCTCATCAAGTAATGCCGCTATACTCAATTGTTCAGGCGTAGAAGCAGGAAATATCGACGAAGGCGGTGTGCGCCTAATCGTGTAATAGGTCTGCTTTACTATCTGAGATACTGTTAGCGGCATACATAACTACCCCAAGACTTGATTCTTGAATTCCGCGCAATATAGAAGCATGGAGCTTACAGCCGCAGTGCCGCACTGTATTTTCAACGCTTCACCCTGTCCGCCTACGATAAGAGGACCATCGCACAAGCTCGATTTTACCAGGCCGCCACTTGCTGGAACCTCAAGAGTCACTAGCGCGGTACTCCCTGCTGTAATCGTCAACGAGTGCGCAGATGCTTCCTGATACACCATGCCAACAATCGCGGCATAGTTGGTCGATACAGTGGGCGTAAAGACCGTAAGGTCTGATCCCGTAGTATCAAACGAGCAAATAACCGGCGTAACTTTTGCGTAACCAAAACCCTCTTTAAGGGCTACCGGCACCGCAGTTCGCGCTGTCGCTACATTAGCCATTTGGCACCTCTATTAAGCTTCCTTAGCTAGTACGTACACAGAGAAATCGGTTGTGGACCTTCTCACGATCAAGCTGCCCGCTGCTGCCGCGACTGTTACGCCTGCGCCAGCCGAGCCACCGTTGATAGTGCCGCTGGATGTCGGAGGATATATGGTGAGAGGGTTTGCACCGTCATTCTGCACAAAGCCAAGCTGACCAATAGGCCAATAGCTAGGAAGCTTTGCGCCAGTGCTAAGCGCAACAGTGCTGAAGGTCGCATTCAGCGTAGTGATCTGATACGCATCAGAAAGCGCTGAACCGGTTGCGGTCAATCCCGTTGCCACGTCGCGAGTTGGGCTCCTACGAACCGTAGAAGCGCCCAAAACCTGCGCAACTTCAGGATGCACGCCCGTCTGAATTAAATCGTCTGAAAATGCCATGATTAGTCTCCTTGATTATCATTATCTTTACGTGGCCTGCCGCGTCTCTCCTGAACGGATTGAGTTAGTTTAGCCATTTGTTCTTGTAGCTCTCTGATTGCATTGTCCTTCTTTGCTGCCTCTTGCTTGAGTCTAAGGATCTCGTCTCCGTGCTTGCTGTCGAGGTCTCGGATGTTCTTGCCGTTAACGAACTGTATTGCTCGCTCGAACGCCTCGACAATCTCTTGAGGATAGCGGCCCGATACTCGCGACTTTGGAAGTGCTGCAAACTGCTCCACAGAAAAGATATGATCGGAAGCAAGCGTCGCAACAGATGCATCATCAAGTATCCCCCATTTGCTAAGTGCTAGGCCTGGCGTATTTTGTCCTTCAATGAAAGATTTATACGATTGGAAATAAAGGCCGCCTATTGCATTACCTTCTTTGTCAAAAGAAAGAAGTTCCGTTGGTAGAAATCTTACTCGTTCGGTTGGCCTGTGTTTCTTATCTACAAACCACTCAATCATGAGGATGTTTGCATACTTTTCATACGAGAGCGCTTTTGATTGCTCTACGAGATAATCAGCATGATAAAAGAACCTGTAAGAGATTCCCTTGTCGTGCGCCATGAAAACGCCTACGCCATCTTCTAGCGGCTTGAATCCGCCATTAGATGATCTAATTGCCTCGGCTGCACCTTCTGGAAGAGCGAAATTATCTAATATTCCGTTTAGCATTTGTAGTTCCCTATATAAATGATGGTGGGGAACTTCCCCTAGCCCCCCACCATCTTGTTAATTAAGCTGCTGCGGTTGTAAGTTCGCCACTCGCCCACGCTGCCGCACTTGTTGCGGTCGTGATCGTAGTAATTAACTTAAGTCCGCTTATCAATGTGGTAGACGCATCATCTACAACGCCAGCCGTAGCAGTCGTGTAAATCTTAACGTCATGTACACAGTTAGCTGCAAACTTGCCAGTATGAGCGCCGTAACCACGGAATACCCAGCCATAAAGGCTTGAGGTAAATCCGCCTGACACCTGAACGCATCCAACCTGAGCGGGCTCAGTGGAAGGGTTGGTCGTCGTAGTTAATGACGTAATTGTATAGTTTCCATCCGTGGAAATCTTTACATACTCATTCTGTGCAATCGTTGCGCCGCCTTTGACATACTGCCACTTGCGGCCAAGAGTATCCCAATGCACTTGGCCGACATTGAAAAGCGGCGTGGTGCTAGTAACGTCTAGTAATCCTGCTGTAAGTTGTCCTGACATATTAAAATCCTTATAAACTAGTTAAAAAGGCGCGGGGTTTTCACCCCGACGCCCCAGGGGGAACTACAAACTAAAATCCTACCCAGTTAAGTTTAGCCTTTGCGCCGATGGTCATTGCTGCCATCGTGAACATGAGGCGCGATACTGCGGCCTGATCCTGAGAGTTGAAGGGTTCGAGCATCTCGAACTCTGCTTTCTCATGGAATCGAAGGTTTACGCCGCCAGGGGTAAGATTGAGTAAGTACGCACGCCCCGTATTTGCAGCGGTGTAACCTGAGTAGTTTACGCCGTTACCGAAATACATAGGAATGTTACGATACACAAGCTTGTCAAAGCCTGCCTTGCCTGTCCCTGACTCGTTCGAAATAATCTGAATCGCCTGAGTTGCCGAAGTGAGCGCTTCAAAGATGTCAGAACCAAGGAAACCGGCTTGCACCTGCACCTTAGAATTCTTCATCGTTGAGTTGATACCCTTATCGAGGAATCGCTTCACGTTTGCAGCTACTACAGAACCTTCTGACCAATCAGAAGAGCTATCAAACTTCTGGTTTCTGAACCATGCTGCGTTAGCGTTCGAGCGATCGATGCTGCCTACGGTGCCAGTGGTTGGTGTAGTGCTAACAAGACCACCAATACCAACGAGCTGCTGACCGCTGTAAGAAGTGCCAGCCGAGATCATGCCTTCATGGAAAAGGTTCATCATCGTGTCTTCAAGCACTTCAAACTTGCCAGCTACAACATCGATGAAGCGAAGGTCAGAGCCGCCACTGTTTTTATACCGCTCTGCGAGAGTCCAAGAGACTGCGCCAAGCATGTACTTCCAGTCGAACTCTGCTGCGTCGATTACGCGCACGTCGCTTACTGGAACCTGTCCAGACTCACCAACCCACTGTACCGTGGTGTTCTGTGCGGTCTTGCCTTCCTCAACGATCGTTCGACCGCCTGGAATGCGCGAAATACCGCCGAGCTCGTCCATCAATTTATAAAGTGGCTGATTGTCGCGCACTGCGTCTTTGAGCTTTTTGCTGCGATATCGTCCGGTTGTTGTTACAAGTTGCCCTAGTCCTACGTCTGCCATGGTATTAAATTCCTATGTTAAAAGGTGCCGTTCTTTAAGTTGTCATATACCCAGCGCGCCGTATCTCTCGCTGAGCGTAATGCCTCACTAGGAGGTTCTACGCCTGCGCCTTGTCCTGCTGTTATTGGTGCGGTTTTGCCGCGTACCGTAACAGCCGCAGGGGACGCGCGCTGAGGTGTATTATTCGCGGCTGGAATTCTAGCTGTAGGCTGGAAGGAGTTGCTTGGTACTTCTTGCCCCTTACTTATGTAATACGCTCTTTTAAGCGCATCACCGGGCGTAATACCTGGCACGGTTCCTAACAGACTCGAAACTAGCGGTTTCAAGCGTTCGAGATAGTTATCGTCATGCAATTCAGGGTGCTTATAATCCCCCGACGCTGGATCTATCTCGTTTTGTACAGCTTCGAATTCAGACAGGATTGGTAAAACCTCCCTCTGATACTCTTGCTGCTCATAGCTCGAATATATGCGATCTATTTTGTTCCGCAAGTCCTCCGGTATTTGCGCCTGTTGAGTAGGTGCCTGATACTGTTGAGTAGGCAACTGCGCCTCGCCGCGTGCGAACTTTGCGAGATTCTCAAAATCTACGCCGATGTCCTTACCTAGCTCTAAGTATGTTTGCAGGCTAGTCGCTGGATTAACTAACCGCTCATGCGCAGATGCAAGCTGAGCAATAGCAGCCGGAGCCGTCCAGCCAGTTTGGCCCCACTTGGTAATGTATGGCTGAACTGCTTCTATTACGCCGCGTGCTTCCTTGGTAGCGTGGCTGTACTCTTGCTGAGCGCGAGTTGCCATGCCCTCATGATTTTTGAACATGCGGGCAACACCGCGCTTCATGCCTTTCGGCAGATTAGCGAATAGTTGCCGCTCCGCCGAGTTTAAACGCTCGGGCGGTAGCAGCTCCGGATCTATTTCAAGCTCTTTTGCTAGCTCTTCCGGCTTAGCTTCTTGCTGACCAGGCTTTTGGCCTGTTTCTTGAGCTTTCTTACCGGTATCCCCATCTTTCTTGATGCGCTCGTATGCTCTTTTAACGCTTTCCCTAACACTTTCTTTTCCTGGTGCTTCATCTGCTTTTGCCTCTGTTGCTTCTGGTTTTTCATTAGTTTGTTCTACTTCCGGCGCTACCTCTACTTCCGCAGGCGCCTCTTCTGCTATTGGCTCTTGAGTAACTTCACTCTCTGTTAATACTTCTGTCTCTCCCTGTACTGGTTCCATTGTCGTTCCTCCTCCATTATTCTCTGCCGTTCCTGTTCCGAGATTGGAACATTCCCCCATCGAATGTCATTTAAAGCTTTTTCAACGTCTTCTCGTATCTCGTCATAGTTAGCCTTTGGAACTTCTGGTAGCTTATGAGTAAAATGGTCGCCGCCAGTTACTCTGTAGCCGTTCTCTTTGTAGTGTTTTAGCAGGGCACTGCGAGAGTAGTACTTTTCGCCTGTAAGGGGGCTTTCTACGCCGTCCAGCATTTCATCTCTAATTATTGTAGCGCTCGCGTTGTCATGAGAGCGCGACTTTTTAACAAAGCGCTCCATCTGCTGCGTTTCTTTGTTGTACACAAATATACCGCGTTCGCCCGTGCCTTCCCCTACTCCGTTTACGCTAGACGTAGTTCTGCGTGCTAATGCTTTCTGTAGTTCATCCATCGCTTAATAAGAGGTGCAAAAATGCGTCTTCCTCTTCCTCCATAAAAAGTATTTTATCCGCCAATACTTCCCACTCTTCGCGGTCTTTAAACTCGCTTAACAACTGATACAGCTTGTCCCTAAGCTCCTCCGTTCGAATTTCCCTTTTCTCTACGGCGTCTAAGAGTCTCTTTTTGTCTCCTAAAGCAACTACAGCTCTCGGCGGCCCCCCGCGAAATCTGTTCTTTGGGTTTATGAAATAAAAGAACGTCATCAGCACACCACTATTGTGCGAGGGCGCACCGGCTTAGTGCCGTATGTATACGCCCCTGCTGCATCTCCTACGTATCTAGGGTTCCCATCGAGATCATACGGTAAAGT
>JACCDG011095002.1_pt1 | contig 37339 bp, 72 predicted proteins | sample 7442471 | NCBI WGS metagenome assembly JACCDG01 (sample SAMN15323444, study PRJNA562643) | freshwater metagenome | isolation source: river surface water | place: USA:Blue River Watershed | collected 2017-08-17 | reverse complement strand
CGCGACGGAGCGAGGCCCATGGCGAACGAGGAGTGGGCAGCCACGCGCGCCAAATTTCATTGCCCGCACGGCGTGACTAACGTGTGGGATCAGGCTCCGCTCCATGGAGCGGAGCGCGTGAAGGCACCGAACGGCAGAGCTGTTCATCTCAACCAGAAGCCGCTCAAGTTGATGGAGCGCATCATCTCCGCGTCGAGCGATCCCGGCGACGTCGTGTGGGAACCGTTCGGCGGCCTATTCTCGGCGACGGTCGCAGCGATGAGGCTCGGTCGCTGCGCCTTCGGTGCGGAGATCGATTCGACCTATTTCCAGTTTGGCGCCGAGCGCCTCACGCGCGAGGTTAGCGGCGTGACTCGTGATGCATCGACACGCGACGCCGAGCTTCTTTACTAGGGAAAACATGACCGCGATCAACCTGTTTCTCGACGACGTCCGCAACCCGCCCGGAGATGGCTGGACCGTGGCCCGTTCGGCCGAGGAGGCATGGGCGATGCTGCGCACCGGCAACGTGGAAGCCTGCTCGCTGGATCATGACCTCGGTGAATGCGCAGCGTGCGCTTCCGCATCGGTGAAAGTCACTTGTCGTCACAAGTCGACCGGCTACGATCTGGTCAAGTGGATGGCCGAGCACAACATCTGGCCGCGTCAGAAACCGACGGTGCATTCCGCAAATCCAGCAGGGGCTGCGTCGATGCGCGCCACGATCGATCGCTACTGGACGCCATCGCAACCAACCGGAGATGTGGACGAGAACCAGGCGCTTCGCGCGAACATCACGACGATCGTCGGCTGGCTCGTCACGCGCAACATCTATCGCGGCGCTCCGAGCGAAGTCCGCGAGGCCGTAGAGCGGATCGCTGCGTTGATCGTTGGCTGCGAAGCAGCGCCGTCGCCGGGCGTCTCCGAGCCCGCGCCGGACTGCGACCAAGATCCGCAGGTCGCCTGTTCGCTGCTCTGCGGTGGCGGGCGGTGATCGATGCTCCGGGTCACTCTTGACCTTCTCCCGCAGGGGGACCACCGCAACCCGAAGCGACTCGGCACGATCGAGATCGCCAACATCGACGTGGAGTCAGCGCCCGACAAGCCGGTGGCGGACTACGCCGTCACGGCGCGTGGCAATGTCCACGCGGATGCGACGCTAAGACAACACCCGAGGATGCCGCACTGGAGGATCGTGCTGTCGGCGATCCGAGCGGTGATGGGAGACGAGAGATGAGCGAGAAGCAGATCATGACACCGGAGGAATGCGCGGCGATTCGCGCGAATGCGCAGTGTGTTCACGACATCGCGCTCGACGTTCTGCGCGCGACCGTCGCAATCGACGCCCTCCGCGCGGACAACGATCGCCTGGACAAGGCGCTGGACAAGGCCCTCGGACAGCGCGATGCGTGGGAGGAGTTCGTCGGCAACACCGCCGCGGCGCTCGGATGCGAGCTGGAATGGTCCAACCTGCACGATCACCGCAACTGCATCGATGAGTCGATCGGCGCCTTGTGCGCCCGAGTCGAGAAGGCCGAAGCGCAACTGGCCGCGATCGACAGCATTCCCGAGACGGCATGGGAAGACGGGTCCGCCGTCACGTGGATCGCCAAGATCCGCAGCGGTCAGCCGCTCGACGGGATGCCGACACAGAACGCGCGCGAGGAAGAATTCATTGCACGCCTGCGGCGACGGCACGCCTAGATTTGATCTGCTACGATGCGGATTATGTATCCGAAGGACCAGCAGATCCGAGATCGTTTGCTTGCAATGCCAGAGGGCGCGGCGATCACGATCGATGGCATTATGTGGCAGCGCACCGGCGAAAGCGGATGGCAATGCGCTGTTGTCGGCTACGGTGGCGGCCAGTCGCGGATCCCGATCATCATCGGCGATGTGGAGCGCGCCGTGTTGCTCACGCTCGCGCTCGGGAAGATCGACCGCGTGCCGCTGCTCATTGGGGTTCATGGCGTGGCGAAGAGACTCTCTGAGCGGGAAGTCAAGAACGGTGGCTGACGTTTAGCCACTCGTGGTGTGGCCGACGAGGAACGAACATCATGGGATACGACAAGAACGGTAACTACGACTACACGGAGCAGGCAGCGCGTGGCATGTTTGCGCCGAACTACCATAGCCGCGTGGCGCATTTTCTACAGAACGCTGGGCGTGGCCTCGGTTGCATTCTCGCCGTACTCGCGGTCATTGCTGCGGTAATCGCGATTTTCTACGGCATGTTCTATGTCGGCGCGAGAGCCGTGTCGTCAGGCGTCAACGACGTGAAGACACCGAGCGCTCAGGAGCGAGGTAGGCCATGAGCGTCGACGATTTTCCGGACACGCTCAGACGCGGACTGGCCCTCGCTGAGAAGGTCGTCGCGTCTACCGTCGCTCCGGCGCGCTCCGTTCTGGTCGTGAACGTGGACTCGCGTGGATACGACGACAGCGACTTCTTCTGTATGCCGCTCGAATCGTTGCCGCATTTCTTGCCGCGTGGCGGGTCGCAAAACGCGAGCATCATTTGCGAGATGACGAAGGCCGCCGCAGCGGGCCGGTATCCTGTTCTAGTCCAGGATTTGAGCCGGTCGTTCATCGTCGTCTCCTTCGACGGATCCGCAGGCACGACTGCGCCAGGTGGGTCCGCGTGAACGTCTACTATGCTCGGAGCATTAATTCGAGCATTTGCACGGACTGGATAGTCGACGCAACAAAGGCAGCTCGCCGTCTGTAAGAGCGAGACAAAGAGAAGAGCATGGACTTTAACAAAGGCAGCTCGGCGCCTGTAAGATCGAGATGTGACGCCCAAGGCGGATAGCTAAGGCAGCTCGACGCCATGAAGATCGAGACCCGCCGGAGCAGCCATCGCCCGCGGCGCACGCCATGATAGCAAAGGCAGCTCGGCGCCTGTAAGATCGAGACCACCTCGACCACGAGATCGCCGCCGTCGCAGTCGGGAGGCAACAAAGGCAGCTCGGCGCCTTGAAGATCGAGACATGATGTCAGTCCCTTCGATTAGGAAGGATATTATCCGCAACAAAGGCAGCTCGGCGCCTGGAAGATCGAGACTACGCGTCGAAGTTCGCGGTCACCCGGTTCGTTACGAACGATACCGTAACAGTTACGCCTCAAGTCCGGTTTGGGTCATGACGATCCGTCGGATCTCGCAGAGATTCGACTGGCACGCCGCTCGCATGTAGCCGGCGACATGGCGACGAGCACCGAGCAACCCGGCTCCAGTGGGCCGAGTGGATGATGGAGCACGCTGGGACCTCCGGCAGGCTCGACGTCTGCCGATTCCTGACAAAGGTCGCAGTGGACGAGACGAAGGCGGCGTGAGGGAGGAAGCAATGGCTCAGACGGCATACGAGAAGCGGGGGCGAGTGGGCGGGCTACACGGTGCGCGAGACCGGCAAAGGATGGACCGTAGAGCGGTGGTCTCGGATCCAGGGCGAGATGACCGGGCGGATCGATCTCGTGGCGTTCGGCGCCTACGGCTACGACAAGGGCTACGACCTCGGCGCGAACCACAACGAGCGCATGAGCATCGGGCAGGCCATCGCAGCGGCGAAGCCGACGCGGTGCCTCAAGAAGGGGACCAGGGTGAAGTGATGGCGCTCAGGATCAGGCTCTCACGAGAGGCGTACACGGTCGCGAGGAACGCTGGCGTCGAGATGCCGGAGCCGTTCTACCCGCCCGGCGCGGAACCGAAGGTCGATCGCCTCGCGTTCGGCCCGTTCCTCGGCCCGCTGTCCGAGGTGATGGATCTCATGCGTCGAATCAACCGGGTGGTCGGTCCTGGATCCACTGAGTGTGAGCCCTGCGAGGGATGATCGGAGGAAGCAATGGCAACGGAGACGAGGCGGCCCGCCACGGACAGCGGGATCCGGACCCCGGTGACGGATTCTCGTTGTTGAGATCGACGCGCCGCACACGTTGCAGGCCCTCTCCTCCCAGCACCCTTCGCACCCTCCAGGGTGAGGGCGCGGACCCCGGTGATAGGCCCAAGGTGATCGAGGCGATGGCCAAGCTGGACGAGGAGGCATCGAAGTGAAGATGAAGCAGATCAAGGTGCCATCCGGCCCGAGCCCGGAGGAGGCAAAGGCTCTTTTGTCCACGCATAGGGACCGCCTACACGGAGATCGAGTGATGAATCCCCGGAAGGTCACCCCCATCGAGGCACTCGATCTCGCCATCGCCTACATGGACGCGGCTCCGCCGGGGCGCCACGAGGATCGTTGGACGCTCCTCCAGACGGCTCGGTTCAAGAAGCGGCCTCGCTTCACGGCGACATGGCAGAGCACCGTGGACGGCTCGACGCTGGTCAGGGTCGACGTCGACATCGTGTCGGCCCTGAGTTCAGCGGGTCCTCCCGGTGCCGGTCGCGCTCTGGTCTGCGTCTCAGGCAGCGGCATCAACCCCGCCGACATATCGGAGTCGATCGCTGTGCTCACACTACAACTGGCCGTCGCTCAGGTGGCGAAGACGATGGCTCACATGCTCGACGCGCTCGACATCGAGGCACCTGGAGAGGAGCAGAATCCGTGAACATTCCCGACCCCATCGCACGGCCCGGCACCGAGGTAGAAGCGTTCCGCCGAGGGAGATGGCGCGCTGGCATCTTGCGCTACCTCGCTTACCATCTTCGCGCCGACGGCAGCGGATCGTGGTCGTATGACGTCGCTCTCTTTCCGGCGTCAGCGAAGTCCAACGGCATGACCGCTCGCGTCGTTTTCGACAGCGAGATCCGGCCCCGTGTCGCCGCCGCTCCGAGAGGCGAGGAGCAGAGGTGATGGCCACCAAGAGTCATTGTCCACCAGTCCCCTGCGAGACGTGCAAGCGCCCCGAAGATGCCGTCAACCACGTTCCTGGCCACATCTTCGTCGGGTGGGGTATGGGCTGGCAACCGTGCCCGACGTGTGGCGGTTCTGGCGTCGTCGGTGGCCCGAGCGCTCGCCCGAGCGGCGACGGCAATGCCGCGTGCGGCGCCCCGGGAGATGGGTGAGTCATGCCCCGGGGCGGCAGCGGCGAAGCGTTCGGGGAAGTGAGGAAGAGACGATGGCGATCACTGTAACCAGAGATCCGGACGGCGGCCCCGGCGAGTGCTGCTTCCACTGCTTCTCACCGACGACGTTCTGGTACGAGCCGAAGGACGTCGCGTGCTGTCCGTCGTGCGCCAAGACCGTGGAGCCGGCTGATGTCCCCACGAAGGCGGCCTGGTGTCGTGCGGTACTGGCGAAGTACCCGCGGTTGCGGGCCCGTCCGTTCCCCGTGCCGGCGGTGAAGCTGTAGCAACCGAGGAGAGACTTATGGCCAAGACGAAGACCGTGGAGCACGACCCGCTGGCGAAGTTCGCGCCGACCCCGATCAAGCCCGGCAAACGATATGCGCTCACGCTCGGGACCTTCGGCAGCGGCGACTACATCGAGATCGTAGCTTCGCAGGATGGCCAGTCCATCACGATTCGATCGGGCGCCGAAGGCGGAATCGCAGTGTTCCCCGAGGCCGGCAACATGATCCGGGTGCGTCGCGTGCTCTACAATGGCGACGCTCGAACCGACCCGCACCGGGCTTGTTAGGGACTAGCCATGGACGACGAGAACATCGCCGAGTGCCCCCGCTGTGGAACGCTCATGCCAGCGGACGAAACGGATTGCCCGGGCGAAAAGTGCGTCGCCTTCAGGAAGTGGGCGGACGAGCGCCTCACGGACGAGAACGGCCTCCCGACCGTGAAGGGCGCGGAGATGATGTTTGACGCGATGGACAGGGCGCGAGCGAAGCGCGAGGAGTGAGCCATGCAACGCAAGCGACTGCCCCGGTTCTATGTGAGGCCCTGCGCCGAACTGGGTACTACGACCGGCGAGCAGCAGACGTGGGACGTGTGGGACCGGGAGCGCAACATCGTGGTAGCCAGCCACGACACACGGAAACAAGCCCGGGGCGAGGCCAGCGAGCGAATTGCGGGTATTGCCGAGCAACCCGCCGAGGAGAATGGTCAGCCGGTCATGGTTCACGTGCCACTCGTCGGTCGCTGGCGCATACTCGTCTGGTGGACCGAATGGGAGCGGCATCACGTCGTCCTGAGTCGAAGCAATTCGGGGCTCCTCGCAGCCGCGAAGCGCATCGTGGTCAGGTACCGCGATGGCGTGAAGTTCAAGCGAGCTGTCGTCGTTGAGATGGCTTCGCCTGGACCGACGTTCCGAGCCGCGGTGGCGAAGGTGATCCACGGTGAGCGTGTCAAGGCATTCCTTGTGGAGCTGCTATGCGCCGTGAGCAAGTTGCGCGATGCCGGCGAGCCGCTGCCGTACCCGTTCGCTGTTTGCAAGGCACGCGTGGGCAAGGGTGACCCCAGGCATTACGCCTGCGACAAGTGCATCGGTGGAATACACACCACGGTCTCGCCTGAGCATCTATATGAGATGCTCTACTCGCGCTGGCGAGCCACATGCGGCGCATCGAACAGAGGCTTCGCCTTCGAGTCGAAGCTAGCTCCCGTTCGCGCACCAGAGGCGCCCGATGGCGAGCGTTTACTCGCTGCGGTCGACGACGGCGGCCACCATCAGCAGGGCATCGTGTTCTGTGAGGCCAGTCCGGAGCAGGCCGCGCACGGGAAGATCCTGTTCTACTATCGCGAAGTAGAGCCGCTGGACGTCGAGCCATTCCAGAGGCTCGCTGACGAGGCGAAGGCCGCAGAGAAACTGATCGCCGACAAGGCCAGGGCGATGGCGCTTGCACACGTCGCCGCCGAAGAGAGAGCGGAGCTGGAGCGGATTCGTGCTTTCTTCGCCGCTTCTACGTGACTGCCGCAGAGCTGGTGCTACTGGATTGGATATGAACGACGAGAATCCAACGGCGTCGAAAACGTTCAACAAGTTGATCGCGCAGGCCAGGACCGTCAGAGACGCGCGGCTGGCGCGCGAGCCGGAGCTGATCGTCAAAGCAAGAGCGGCGCTATCTGACACTTTCGCGGCATTCGCAGACGAGGCGGAACACGCCAGCGTAGTGTGGCGTGACACGTATTCATCCGATGTCCACTATGTGGAATGGCGACTGCCTCTCGGCCTGAGGATGCGAGTCGAGTGGCGCGATGACGAGACGTCGACTACTCGTCTGTACACAGACGCCGGATACGATATCATGTACGTCACTGATGCCGAAGTGGCAAAGTTTCTTGCCGAGCGAACAGACGCCTTCGCCGTGGATCGGCGTGAGCAGAGTCTCCGTGAATGGTGGGGTCCGCTGAATGGCGGCCGATGGATCGACGATCCTCTGGATCGCACCAACTATCTGATGAACGAGCTGGAGCGCCTAACGGATCTGGTCGCGACGGCGCGCGCCGATCGGGCCGAGCTGGTCTCGTTTGTGAAGCGCGTGACGAGCAATGGGTTCGATCACATGACAGAATCCGTGCCGGAGATCATCGCCGACATCATCAGAAGGAAAAAGACATGACTACTGGAACGACGAAAACTGGACAGCCGCTCATCACGGCACCATTCGCTGCGCAGCCGATTCTGATCCCAGAGTTTCGGGCCGGGAAGTTCACAGGCATGCCGTACAAGATCGAGCGCGTCCTTCGGCGCGGCGATCCGGAAACGGATGAAGGCGGCGATCCGGAAACGGAGGAAGGCGGCGCTCGCGAGCACCTCTGGTTCGCTCCGGATCTGAGGCCGCACAACCACCCATGGACGCGCATCTGGTGCAAGGTCCTGCATGGCTGGTACCGCGCGAATGAGTGGCGCGACATCGACGGCGCAGGACAGTGGGACGATCGAATCGTCACGCTCCGAGCCGGGGACCCGGAGCACGTGGTCGACCACGACACGTATCACGCCGTGATCGAGGTCATGCCGGGCACACACACCGTGATGACATTCGGCGCCGCGACGGGAGAGGGCGCGATGCGCGGGAGAGACTGGAATCACCTGGAGGTGCCAGAGAACGGCGACGGAATGGGGTTCCACATCGTGTCACCGGCCGTGGACGGCGAGTTCATGGACGCATATCGACATCTCAACCCGAGCGTGAAGCGACCAGAGGGGTGGGTCGACCGCTACGCGCACATGCCGGTGCCGACGATCGAGAGCCTCATCGCGGGGCTCGGGTGACCTCCGTCCCGTGGTTCCGGCTCGGCTTCCGTGAACTGCGGAAGGCGTCTCGCCGATCATCAGACCGCTGGTCCCGTTCGGAGTGGCGTGACGCGATCATCCGCGAACGCAGGCTGACGCGGTGGCGTCGTTGCCCTTGGCCTGACACCATGCGCTCATGATCCCATACGGCTACCAGCGTTACCGCGCGCTCCGCGCCCACGGCCACGAGAGCGACAAGCACTTCGGGTACATAATCCCGTCGGCTCCTGCGCGACGAGCCGGGAGACAGGCGATTTTGGACGGTCTGAAAGACGCCGAAGACGCGCGGCTGACTCAAGGCCGAGGTCGGAGTCCTCGACCCACGTCTCCTCGCGACAAGACTTAGCTCCGAAGTCTCGCCGTGAAACGCACGCTCCACATAGCGATCGAGTCTGGCACAACCACATGCGCGTCGAGACCTGGCGAGTTCTGTCCGTTCGTCCGAGCGACGCACTTCGGACAACGATTCGAGTGCGCACTATTCCATGAAGCCGATGGCTCGTGTACCATGCTGCGTGATCTCGATGGTTGGCCGCAACGCTGTCAAGCGTGCCTCGCGGCAGGAGGCGCGAGCGTGAATGACGGCAGCGCGCCCGGCAGCCTGCCGCGGAAGTTACATGGCCGGAGTCGCTATTGCAGGGTCTGCTTCGGCTTCGTCGACAAGAGCCTACCCTGGCTCGCGCCAGAGGTACCGAGGGGCGTGTGAGCTACGAGATCGTCAACGGAAGGATGGTCGAGGTAGACGATCAGGTATTCTACGCGCGCTACATCGGCGTCCACTACACGAATGCGGAACTCGAAGGCCACGTGGCGTCGATTTACACCGCTGAGTGGTTCCGCGCGCTCGCTCGCGCGGAGCTTCGACGAAGAGAATCGGACTGCCATGGGACGAAAGCCAGATCGTAAACCGGCGGCGCGCCCATGCTGCCCGAGCTGCCGGCACCCAGGCTTCCTGGAGGGCATCGCCGCGCGCGGTGACGGCCGCCCGGAGTTCGAGTGCGACAAGTGCCGCAGGACCTGGACGAGCGGCAAGGATGGGCGCCAGTACGCCGGGCATGGCTGCGGTCGCAGGGAGAACAAGATTGCGTGCAACAATTGCGGTCTGCCGGCCGTGGCCTACGAACGGTGCGCGGCGTGCAACGAACGATGGTGAACGATGTCTTGGCCAGCGACATATCAACGTCATGCTTGCCGCGTCTGTGCGCAGGACGTCGCCGTCAACCGATTTGGTGAACCGCTCCCGCGTCATCGTTACGGGGCAAGGCATCGTGCCGCGGAGGACGCGGCAATTGAACGGCTGGCCGATGAGATTCGCAGAGACCCGGCCGTACTAGACGAGATTGTGGCTGGCGCAGAGCGCGCTAGAGAACTGGCGGCTTCGTTGCGACGGAGGGCGTGATGGGAGAAGTCATTGACAGCGAGGATCTCGCTCCAGGCGTAGAGCCGCTGACCGCGGATGAGATCGCCTGGGTGCGCTCGCTGGAACGTGTCTTGAAGCGGATGCCGCGGCGGCTGCTGTTGATCGAGATCGCCGACGGGATCCAGATCGTCGCCCGCGCCGCGGCTGCGCACGTAGAACTATCCGATGGCAACGCGCAGAGAAGCGGCATCTTGCTCGGGACCGTCGACAATTCGATCGGCGTTCTGACGGGAGTGTCCGGATGACAACGATCGGCGACGTACTGGAGACCACGCGGGCGAACCTCGCCGCGGCCGACAACGGCGATCCTGGACCGTGCTACGATGGTGGTGTCGAAGCGGCGGAGATGCTGCGCGTGGCGCTGGAGATGACCCTGGATGGCAGGGCGACGACGGATGAGGTTGAGACTGCGCTGACTGATGTGTTGACGAAATGAGCGCCAGGATAATCGTAGATGAACTTCAGCGTTGGCCGACGAAAATTCCTTGCTTCAAGGCCGGCTCGTGTCACCTCATGGTTGAGCCGGATGAGCACGGCCAGCTCGATCTAGAGGCGCTTCACGCATTCGCCGCGAGCATTGGATTGCGCCGCGCGTGGTTCCAGCCGAAGTCGTGGCCGCACTACGACCTGACCGCCAGCAAGCTAGCACTGGCCCTGCGGATGGGCGCGGTGTTCGTGCCCGCGAAGGAGCAGGCCATGGTTCGCCTGGAGGCGCGTCGGATGACGACGCCGGTTCGGCGCGTGGACCCGATCAACAAATGATACAGGGCTGAATCAGCTCCTTCATGCGTGACAGTGACGTAACTTGTTACGCTAAAATCGCGCGGCAATGGTGCCCGGCGCGCCTTCCGGCGGCGAATCTGGCATCGCGGAGCATGGCACGGCGCTAGCAATAGCCTCAGGTCGCCGCGTGACGCGGCGAAGAAGCCCACGCGAACTCGACGAAACCACCTACTGGAAGCGGAGTAGTCGGGCTAGCGGAGTACACCGGAGCGGAGGAGGTGACCTGTGAAGAAGTGAGTGAAGCGGTGGCGACACCGGGCGACGTATCCGCCCGGCGAGACGACATCGGAAGGTCGCGGGCCCTGGGTCGCGTGAGCGATGCCGGGGCCATGGTGTCAGGAGGACATGATCATGCCCAAGACAATCACCCGTGCCGGCGCCGTTGTCATGGTACTCAATGCCGTCAACGTGGCAGCTATCGGTGGGCTTCGCCCGCGCGATGCGACGCCGGAGCGAGACGCGCGCAGCGGCGCGATGCGGTTTAATTGGGAGCGCTCGTTCAAGGCTCACTGTGATCTCGAAGTGAACTTGGACGGCTTGAACGGCGTGGAGGTTTGCGTGGGATGGTCGTCCACGGGCCGCTCCCCGTCTGCGGCCCGCGCGTCCGTGGTGCTCTATTCCGCGGTAACCGACCTCGCCTGCTTGATCGAGTCCATGTTCGAGGGTCTCACCGTGGATGGGCGGTGAGCCCTGCGCGAAGGCCTCGCGCGGCCATCGAATAATAAGGGCAGCTCGACGCCTGAGAGATCGAGACTTCGGTCGTGGCTGGAACAGCTTGTCGGATATCGCCCGCAACAAAGGCAGCTAGACGCCTGTAAGATCGAGACCTCGATCTTTCGATACAGCCGTGTCATGCTTTTGCAGCAAAGGCAGCTTGACAACTAAGAAAAGATCGAGACGCTATCTGAAGGCCGGTGCGGGCCAGTAGAAAACGGTAGCAAAGGCTTCTCGACGTCTGAAAGATCGAGACTACAAGCACGAGCGCGATGGTGATAGTGACAAAGGCAGCTCTGCGCTTTGAAGATCGAGACTGGTCATGCTCTGACCCTTGCCACGACGGCCGGAGCGAGCCGCTCGGCGCCTGGAAGAGAGGCGCCTGGGTAGTGGCCCCGATACCAGGAAAGTGGCCCCAGTCGACAACGGAGTAGGCAATGAGAGTCGAGACGAGAGCGGTGTTGGCGGGCGCGTACACGGGGAGAAATCGAGGCCTCAAGTTCCTGCTGCGGCATGCCGTCGAGCTGGACGAGAAGGAGGCGCCGATCCGCGTGCTCGGCGGGAGATGCGTTCGCCTGGACAGCCTGGCGGACGGCGGGGATCTGAGCCCGAAGGAGCGGGCGGCGGTGGCTACGTACCCGCGCTGCGCCAGCAAGGATCCGAGAGCGAGGAGCAACTGAGTGGGCAATCACGACTGGCCCCAGTGGGCCACTACCGGCGCCTGAGCCAGCGGCCCGGCCCATGAGAACAAAGCCGAACCACAAGAGATGAGCATGAAAGTTTTCCGCTACGGACTACAGGCTCCTGCCGAACATGCTGATACCGTTCTGGATCAGATTCGGAAGGCGCACGCATATCGCAACACGCTCACCGAGATCGAGCGCGCCAGGCGGACCGCGCTTCGGAGTCTCTTCGCTTCGGTAGGCGACATGGGTGCCTTGGAGAAGGCGGTCCGCGATGCGGACGCCGCCGTCGCGGAGAGCCTTCGCACGATTGCAGCCAGGCGCGCCAAAACTCGCTCGCGCTCGGAGGGCGGTGACGACAAGGCGAAACTCACCGAGGCCAAGCAGGCGAAGCGCGAGGCGGTGGCGGCCCTCGCAAAGGCGCGCTCCGCAATGTACGGCGACGCGGCCCTGCGAGACGCGATTACGCGGGCCCGATCTGGTGAGCTGACCGGCGAAGCCGACGTCGATCGATACGTCGCTGCCATGGTCGCCTATGCCGACGTGACCGGCGGTCCGAACAGTGGCGCACGACGCACCGCGAAGGAAGAGCGCATCAATGCCGCCGCCGCGATCCAGGGCAGTGGTGCCGGTGGGCCGATTCGCGTGTCCGCTTGCGCAGACCTGATCAACCTTCGGGCCAGCGTGCTTCGCGCTTCCGCTCGGGCCGCGTGCGGCCTCTATCCGGGCACGTATCTGATGGTCGAGGAGGCTTTCGACGCAGCAGCGAAGATGCCGCTCTACGACGGCGCCGAGCCAAACGATCCGCGCTTCGTTCGGTGGAACGGGGAGGGCGCTGTTGCCATTCAGGTACAGCGCGCGGCTGGCGCCGAGCCACTCCGTTGCCGCGATGTGTTCGGAGCGGAGTGTACTCTGATTCAGATCAGGAAGCAGCCATTCCGCCAGACGAAGCGAGCGCCGGACCCAGGTACCACGAGCAAGCGCAGGCTCCATACGACATTCGCCGACCTCCGGCTTCGTGTCGGATCGGATGGCCGCGCGCCAGTGTGGGCCTCGTGGCCGATGCGGATGCACCGACCACTGCCGGACGATGGCGAGATCAAGCGTGCAACCGTGCACGTGCGTCGAATCGGCCCGCGTGAGGAGTGGTCGGTCGAGATCACGGTCGCGAATGCGCCCCAGCTCGAAGCGTGTGGTGCCGGAGCTGTCGCGATCGACCTGGGCTGGCGTCAGATCGGCGACGAAATCCGCGTCGCGGCGTGGCTCGGAGAAGACGGTGACTCCGGCGAGCTGCGTCTCTCTGCGCGCGACATCGGTACCGCGCAGAAGTACGAGGATCTCCGATCGATCCGAGACAAGAAATTCGACCTCGCCCGCGTCTGGTTTCGAGCCTGCCTCGACGCTCATGCGGGGCCCGTTCCGGAGTGGCTGATGCTCGCTCTGCGGACCATGGCGTCGTGGAAATCGCAGGCAAGGCTCGCCGCCATCGTTGGCCGCTGGAAGCGAGAACGCTTCGACGGGGACGAGCCCATCTTCCGGGCGCTCGACGCATGGGCATACAATGACAGGCACCTGTGGGTGTGGGAGGCAGAGCAGCGCGCGCGATGGATTCGCCGCAGGCGGGACATCTACCGTTGCTTCGGCGCTAGGCTCGCGCGTCAATACTCGACCGTCGTGTTCGAGAAATTCGACTTGTCGAAGATGGCGCGCCGTGAGCCGCCTGGCGCGTCCGAGGCAACGAACGAACGCGCGCGGCACAATCGCCATCTTGTCGCGGCTGGCGATCTGCGAACGATCGTCAACGGATCGTTCCACGCACGAGGCGGCACTGATGTGGCCGTCAGTGCGGTCGATACGACGCGCAAGTGCGCGGCCTGTGGTAACGTCGAGCGCTTCGATCAGGCAGCGGACCTGCGGCACGTGTGCGGCGCGTGTGGAACGGCCTGGGACCAGGATGAGAACGCAGCGATCAACCTGCTCCGGAGGCACCGCGAGCAGCTCGGCGACGCGGGAAACACCGGGGGCGCTCGCGATGGCGAAAAACATAGCACATACGGCGACTTGCCGAGGCCATCTCGAAGGAACAGGCGGAGCGTTGGCTCCGGGAAGGCGCAGGAGAAAGCAGCCGCTCGCGATTCGCGTGATAAGATTGCGGATACACATGGTTTTCTGCCATAGCCGTAGCAAAGGCAGCTCGACGCCACGAAGATCGAGACTGATGGGCCCCTCGACCGTCGCCGCGAACCGCGCCGAGTAGCAAAGGCAGCTCGACGCCACGAAGATCGAGACCTGACCGCGATGAGGTCGCGCTGCGTTGCGTCGAGGTAGCAAAGGCAGCTCGACGCCACGAAGATCGAGACGAGGTGGCGCGAACGAAGAAGTAGCGGACTGAGCCCGTAGCAAAGGCAGCTCGACGCCACGAAGATCGAGACAGGGTTTCCCGATCTCCCTGCGTCATCTGATGATCTCGTAGCAAAGGCAGCTCGACGCCACGAAGATCGAGACGAAGGTGCAGCGCGCGGGGACGGGGAAAACCTGTGGAGTAGCAAAGGCAGCTCGACGCCGCGAAGATCGAGACCGGTCCTCTCCTGTCATCTTACGATCTCCAGTGATCGGTAGCAAAGGCAGCTCGACGCCACGAAGATCGAGACGGCCCCTCCTTCGCGATCGCATCGAGCGTGCGCGCGAGATGTAGCAAAGGCAGCCCGAGGATGGAGTCGCAAGGCGACTCCTCTCCAGGACCCGCGGCTCATGCGTTCCGTGTTTCCGGAACTAGACAAGGCGGCCCACGTCCGATGGGCGCTCGACTACGCAAAACAGGCGGACGAAGCCATGCGCAAGTGGCACGCAGCGATCGCGGCGGGCGACAAGAAGTACGGTGACGCCGGTAAGCCGTTCGTGTTCATTTCCGGCGGTTTCCGCGAGCATTGGCCAGAGCCGGTCAAGGACCGGATCCGGCATCTAGCGTGGGCGAAGCAGGAACTTCGTGACGCGGCGGAGGCCCACTGGAAGGCCGCCGGAAAGCGTTCTGCGCCACCTTGGCGCGCCTGATGGTCGGCGACCGCCGACCAGTTAGACCCTTCAGGCTCGGCCCATCGCAAGCGCTTCAGGCAGCGGGGCCTTGATCCCGTTGGCGTGCGCGGCCATGTGCTGGGTCAGGGCGTCGCGCTGCTCCTGCGTCGGCGCAGGCAAGCTCTTCCAGCCCAGCACAGACAGCTCGGCCGACTTGAACCGCTCCTCGGTGCCGCAGCTCGGACACCGATGCTCCGGCGCTCCTCCGCTGGCGTGGCTCCAGGTCGCGCCGCACTTCGGGCATGTGTGACGGTGCAAGCTCCCGAGGTAGCGCGCGCCAATGACGGCGCCGATACCGGCGGCTCCGACAGCGCACAGGGTCAGCAGGCTCGGCCCAGTCGTTCCACGGCTCATCCTGTCCCCTCCGCTTCGCCGAAGTAAAACGTCCAGCCTCCGCGACGAAGGTCAGCGTGCCGGAACGTGCCAAGGATGCCGTCGATCGAGGCGTTCGCTGTTGCCATCGTGGAGTCGATGAGGGTTCCGGCCGGAACCGACTGCCCTGGTCCACGAGGCACGATCCGCATCCGGTTCCAGAGTCGGTCCTCTTCCTCGCCCGTGAGCGAGCGCCCCTCCCATGGCCAGCGTCCACACAGGACACGGAACGCGGGCAGGGTCGCCGCGACGAGGCAGGAGAGACCGAGGAGCGAGGCTGGCGTTGGCTTCACGGGGCCAAGCCTAGCACAGGCGCCGCCTGCGGAGATGGGCCGCTGCTTACGAGTCCAGGGCGCTTGAGAGCGGCGCACGCTTCACGCTCGGCGCGCTCGCGCTTCCTCGATCCGCGCCACGAGCGCCGCGCGGCACGCCGTGCGCCACTCGCTCTCGTTCAGGTACTCGGGCACGCCTCGACTCTCGCCACGCACGTCCGGGCCGAGGCCGGAGTCGATCGCCTCGCCCCACACGAACGCCTCCGCCGCTTTCTCGGCCTTCTCCGACGCGTCGATCACGCTCACGTCTGGGAGCATGTCGGCCGCCGCCGCGCGCGCCGCGGCGTTGATGCTGTTGTACCACGAACCGCCGTATTGAACGCTGCTACCCATGATCGTCTGGCCTCCTGACGCGCCAAGCCGGCCCCGCGATGCGAGGTCGGCTTGGGCTGCAATGGCGTGATGATCGATCGAGATCGATACGACCTAGTACCCCATCGCGTCGTTGTAGCCCTGGCACCCGAACGCCATGCCGGCCTGCATCGCGAACTCGCTCTGCCACTCGTCGTTTCCGCGGCGCGGCTTGCGGTAGCTCGGGTTCTTGCGGATCTCGTTCACGTCGGGGCCATCCAGCATGATGTACGCGACGCCGCGATCGTTCGGGGTCGCGAGATAGGCCGCGCGGGCTTCCTCGATCGTGGCGAAGTCCTCGCCCGCGTAGCAGTCGTCGTTGTCCTCGTCCGGGTGCGAACCGAACTCGTAGACGGAGTAGGGGTGCTCGGCCTTGTACTGGGCGTAGCCGTCTGCGATGCCTCGATCCCAGTCGGCGCTGTCCGTGGCGTAGTCGCCAGTGCCCTGATTCAAGCGGAGCCACTCGGTCCAGCTTGCCGCCGTCCCGACGTGCCAGCCGCTGTGCCCGATCGCCTTGCCGTGCTCGTACGCCTTGCTCATCGTCTCACCCTCCGGAGGCTCTTCGCCTCGACGTTTGCCAGTGTTGCGAACGTCGTGCCACGGGGGCAGATCGCTGAAACTCGACGAAAGACCGGCGCTGCGCCGTCGATGTTACGAAACTTCGTGACGCAGATCCGTAACTGTTACGCATGACGACCGGACTCTTGCCCGTGTCGCCCAGCCTCCGTCAGAAGAACGGGCGCCGCGACGTCATCGCTGCATGAACGACATCGAGAACAGGCTGCCGATCCAGTCGGCGCTAGCTTTGGGCTGCGACGAACTGGACCCGTGGCTCGCTAACGCCGTGTCCGAGCTGGCTGAGTCCACGTCATGGGTCGATCAAGTCGCTAGCGTCGGCATGCTTGCCAGGCTCTGGCTTCCGGCGACCGCGGACGCGCGCGTCGATCTTCTCTCTGGAAAGAGGCCGTATCCGGCTCGCGCTGCGCGCGAATGGTTCGCCGGGCTCTCGCCGGGAACGATCGCCAAGATCGAGGCCCGCGCCATACTCGCCACGGCGGAGCTTTGGGAGCTACTCGATCGGGTCGTCGAGTCGGATGAAGCGATCTGGTCCGACGAGCTTCGTCGTAGGCGCGACGCCTTCGAGTCCGTCGCGCTCATGCTCGGTCGACGGTCCTGTCTGTCACGCGAGCTGGCAACGTTTGACGCGGAAGTGTCCGCATGCTCTATCGCCTGGAGCGACGAACCGTGGATGAGCGCGGTAGCCGCGGAAGACCCGCTGGCTTGGTGGGGCGCGTGAGGCTCATCTCTCGTGAGAGAGGCGAAGCGTCTCCGCCCAGTTGCTCGGAAGCCGCTGATACACCTTGAGCTTGAGCGGCTGCGGCGGCGACTGCTCCAGCTTGCGCTTGACGGGGCCATACTCCTTCGGAGTAGCTGGACGAGACCTTCGCACGGCATCCTTTGGATCGATCGACCCCCACCCGTCGCGCATATCGAACAGCGTCGCGGAGTACGGATTCGACGTGTCGCCTGGTTCCGTGAAGAAGATGGCGGCGACCGTCCCAGGGTCATCGGCATCGTACTTGATGAACCGGAACAGGACGGGAAGCTCTAGCTTGGTCGCCTTGGCCATGCGCATGGCTCTATCACGGCGTTACCATACGGGCAAGAAATCGGCACGCCAAGGCGTCAGAAACGGACTCGTCGCGCGTCGTCGGTGCATGAGCAAGACACGTAGAGCAGACAAGCAAGAGCGACCCGACCACCACGAGAGACTCCGGAAGCCACACCGCGTGTTCTGGCGCGACAGACACGAGCGCGGGCTCAGGTTCTGTGATCGAACCATGTTCGAGTCATGGGCTCGCGAACGATGTCGCACGGCGCTAGAAACGTTGGCCTGCGTCGACCACGACGAGCTGCTCACCATGCGAGCCATGGCGAAGGCGTGGGATGCAGAGGAGCCCAACATCGAGCGCTGGCGTGGCCACAAGCGCGAGACGCTGTTACTTCTGCTCGACATCGCCGACCTGGAGCAGGAGGTGCGCGATGCGTACGCCGCCGAGCATGTATCGCTGAAACCGTGGACCGACGTCACCGCGTATATTCATCGTATCTTTGCAGTTGACGTTTCTTCGCGGGTATGTCAGCGTTAACTCGCGTGCGACTCGGAGAGCCTAATGGTGGCTTGAAAGCTGTGTCACCTCCGAGCCAGACGACGGTCTGGTAGCTGCCGAAGGCAAAGCAGGCGAAGTTGCGTGGCGCGAGCCACCCCGGATCCCGGACCGGGCGACAGAGGCCGGAGTGGAAGACCCGTTAGCCGATGGCTCGACGGGTCTTTTGCTATGACCAGCTCCGCGTCACCAGTCTCCTTTGTCGTCGTCGCGCGTAGCGTCGAATCGCTCTGTGATGAGCGTCCGCCACGTAGCCATCGCGGTAGTGTCACCACGCAAGATGTCAGCGACGGGCCCGCTAGCTGACCGCAGCGCGGGGAACTTGTTGAGGAGCCTGTGGATATCGGCGTGGTCCGACAGGCCTTTGACCTGACCCTTCCTCGCGACGTATGCCCGCACCTTCATCGCGAGCAGACAGGCTGGCGCTACAGCCTTCACGCCTCCGGTGCCACGGACCGACTGCGTCGGCGGCAACACGTCCACCTGACGAACGTCCACGACGTGTCTCTTGTCCCGATTCTTCTGGTAGACACGGAACCCGGTGCCCGCCTTGACCTCTCGGACGCGAAGCGCGATGTGGAGCTTCGTCCCAACCGTTCGAGCGATCTCTTCTGCCAGCCCGCGGGCGTCCGTGGAGAGGACGTCGAGGTCATGCGTCATCCTTGGCTCGTCCACGTAGGCGTTGACGGCCTGCGCTCCGAAGATCGCGGCTGGCTTCCCGGCGAGCTGGGCGAACGTCTCGCGGAAAATCAGCGCTAGCGGGACTTCGTGCGGCATCGCAAATTCTCGGATGGTCAGCGGCGCGTCCAGCATGTCACCGTCACCTTGACCCGTAGCGCGGACACGTCAAGCGTCGCATGGCGACGACAAAAAAAGAAAACCCACGGACCTTCACCGGAACGCGTCCGGGAGAGGGTTACCGTGGGACAGTTCGAAGATGATAGCGCAGACTAGACGACCGTCAAGAAGATTTCTTCTCATCTTTCTGTGGTCTACAGTACCACGATCTCTGTACCCGCCGGGCGTAGACCGCGGCGGCGCATCGAAGCGCAGCTCCTGAATCGGAGGATGTGCTTCCATGAGGAGCCGGACGCGGCGTTCGCCTTCTGTCTCAAGCAGCTCGCGCAGGAATTTAACGAGCGTCAAGAACCTTGCGTTGTCGCCTTGCGTTGTCGGCCACGATTCACACTTCGCCAGCCTTCGCCTTTGCGATCCAGACGCGGACTTCGCGGTCGATGATTCCGACGGCCTTCCCCTGGAAGATTCGGAAGAGCCACGGCACGTCGAGATCGAGCACGATCTCGCCTGTACCGACCGTCATCGTGCCCTTGATCTGGACGCCCTTCGCCGAGAAGGCGACCTTGGCGAGCCGGTCGGTTGCCCAGGCGAGCGTCGGGTTGTAGTCCGGTAGTTGCGCCTTGTACGATGCGAAGGCGCGGTCAATAACGCGCTTTGCCGTGGCCTGGTCAAGGTCGTGCTCGATCGTGTGCTTCATTGCTTCCTCGCGTCGTAGACGCCGCCTTGCTCGCTCAGGAGCGCCTCTATCTCGCGCAACACGGAGGCAACCGCCACCGGCTCACGAGTCGCGTCGGCGCTTTCTGCGGCTCGCGCCAGTTGTTTCCACGCGGCCTTGTCATACATCGGCAGGCCGACGCACGAACCCCAGGCGCGATGGAACGTATGCCAGATCGGACGATCGCTGTCGACCAGCTCGATCGTCACGATGGCTCCGTTCCGAACTCGGCACGCAACGCAGCCAGGAACTCGCGCTCAGACGCAGCGACGGCGCGGAGCCTCTTGTCGCCATCCTCCGGATGCTGCTCTCTCCAGGCCCGGATTTGTCCACGCGCCACGACGTCTCCGGGCCACGCTCGCATCGACAGGATCGTGCACAGAACATGGCCAGATGCCATAACGACTGCCTCGTTGTTCAACGCTGCGGCCTTGTCGTACTCGGCCGTGTCGTCGTGTCCGACTGAATCCGCTAGGGCCCGGTCCAGCTCGGCCGAATATGCGACGTGCCACCTGAGAAGCTCGCGAGCCTGATCTGGCGTAGCCACGTGCATCGCGAATGCGGCGCGCAGTCTCGGATCGGACCCGACCGAATCGACGTATGTGACGTGCGTCGTGACTGTTTTTCCGGCGACCCTTGGGTCTTTCTTGACCTTCTCGAACGCCTCGCGTCTTCGCCTCTCGTTATCGCTCATGACCGCTCCGTTCCAGTCGCTGCCCCGCTAACGCTTCCGGACCAACGCAGGTTATCGGCGAACCACTTCGCCTGCGCGATGACGTCGCGCCCGTAGTCCTTACCTGCCGTGCCTGCGTCCATTCCGGCGAGGTCCGCAGGACTCGATCCCGAAGGGATGTGACCGGCGTTGTATGACACGATTGCCGCCGCGAGTGTCCAGGCAGGTGACCAGTCCGGGTGTTTTTTTGCCATGGCAGCCCGGACCGCGGAGAAGATACCGAGCGCCTGTTCGATGTGCGGATCGCCGCCGGGGCCACCATCGGTCACGACGCTGTGCGAGCGCTTGTCGACCTGGAGGATACCGAAAGCCTTGCCACCGTCGCCCCAGCCGTCTCGCAGCGCGGGGCTCGTCAGGAAGCCCGTCTCGCGGCTCATGAGGCCAAGGATGACGGCAGGCGGGATACCGAACCGGGCACCCATTTCGGCCGCCTTGGGCTGCCACCTCTCGGCCAGGGCGCGATAACCAGCGGCCTTCTTCTCTGAAGAAGGTCGAGAACCAGGATCCAACTCGCGAAGAATCGCATTTGCGCTGCCGTCCATGAGACCTCCGGGCGTCGCGGCGTGCGCCTTTCGCCTCTTGAACAGGAAGACGAGAAGCCCAGCGCCGATCGCGAAGGCTGCTATTTGGCCAGTGGACGCCATGACTACCTGTGCCGTCTTGCGCTCGATTTTGCGCCGCGCCTCGGCTCGGGCGGACTGTAAATCCCGAGCTGTATTCGATCCATGTACAGTCTCACCCAGTGATCAACCGTGGCTTTAATGCCCGCCTTCGGTATCGGATTCGATGCTGCCTCGACGTCGATCGCGAGAGGCGGGCCGCTGTACCTGTCCCGCGACAATAGTAGGCCATGAGCCGCTTCCTGCGCATACGGCACGAGTCCCGTGAGCACATCTCGAAGGCCAGACTCCGTGAGCGCACCTCGCTTGAGCCGCGCCATGAGCGTCTTGTGGGCGCGTTGCCCCTTTGGATGCCTGTGAAGCGCCGACAGGTAGTGATTGGCGAGAAGTAGTGCGCTATGATGTTTCATCGCTGGATCCGAGATGCCAGGCCCACTTCAAAACGAGCTTCGGGAAGCCAAGCTCCGACCGCGATGGCGGCGATTTGCGTGGTCGATGCCATCGGTCCCGACCGATCTACCGCCGAATGAAGGCGAGCGCTCTCACGATGTCGCCGCGCTTGCTAGCCTCTGCGCTTTTGGCGAAGTCCTTGTACAACCTGTCTCCGTATCCGAATCGACGAGCGGCATCTTGCGCGGCTTCGAGCAGGCGGGCCGTTCTCTCGGAAACGAACTCGTCTCTCATGCGCCATGCCATGCCGTTCAAGACGTGGATCTTTTCCCATTCTCCTGTGGAGAATGGCATCGCTCGATCGTAGGCCTCGCCTATGGCATCGATCTCCGGCCAACTCAACAGAAGTGACCGATTCGCCTGCATCGGCGTGAGCGCCACATGGGCCACAGCGCGCCTCTTTTGAGATTTTCTCTTGGGCGTCGTCACGTCGAAGTACCTCGCTTCGTTGGCTTCTTATCCACGACGCGGTACGGACGCGCCCCGGTGAACAGGTCGTCTGGGTGCGCCCATGATTCGCCGCCAGGAAGGTCGCCGCTGCGGCCGAAGAAACGCCACTGGATCTTCAGACGACCACCGCCGTCGCGAACGTCCTCGATGACGCCGTATCCATCCGGGTCTCGGTCGCCTACGATGAACTTACCAGCGATAGAGTCGACCGCAATAGGCACCGTGACAACGGAATTCGTCCTACGACGTTTCATCGTTCCTCGATCTCGTCATTGGTCGCCGAGAAGCCGCGACAGCGGCTACAGGCGCCCGCATAGAACCATGCGGCTATCCACTACCTACCAGCGTCGTAGACGCTATCGTGGTTCACGAACCATTTTGCGCAGAACTCGGCGAGTTGCCTGCGCCCGCGGATCGTTGCGCCATCGTGTTTCCGGATGTTGGCGATGGCCCGCTCGACCATCGTTTCCGAGATATCGGAGACTCGCCTGGATTCGCCGCGAAAGACGATCTCGGCATTGTCCTCGCGCGTCGGGAGCCAATTTGCGTCCATCGATTTCATCGTCGTTCTCCGTATTCGCGGGCCGCTGCCAGCGCTCCGTCCGCCCACGCCTTAGCAATGACAGACCCATCGCTTCCGCTGAAATGTAGCCCATCCGTCCCGGCGTAGGAAGGCGTAAACGGTCGCGAGTCGATGAACGCCGCGCCGCCAGCGGCGGCTTTCAGGGCCGCGTAGAACGTCTCATCGCTCGCTGGGTCCGCAGCCGTCTTCGCCGTGTTGGGAGGACCGACCCAGAACACCTTCGCCCCTCCGGACGCCGCGATCTCGACCAGCTCGCGGACTTTCGTGGGGCCGCCTGGACGCAGGTTTGCGCCAAGACTGATGATGACGACACTCGGCCTGAACGTCGCAACCAGCTCGCCGAGTTTCGGCGTCGGATGCGGCGCCTTCCAGTTCGACGGTGCGTCAACTGTACCATCCGCGTGACGCGCCACCCAGCCCATCGTGGTCGGGTGCCCATCGATCCACCATGATGGAGCAGAGCCCGAGGAGCCGTACGTCTCGACCGTGGCGCCCGCGGCTCGCAGCAGGCGGTCCAGCTCGGTGCCATAGATGCCGACGGTGTGACTGTCGCCGATGTGCAGGACTCGTGAGCCTGGACCGATGCCGGAGCGCCCAGCGGGCGCGCTACGCTGCGTCGACTTGTGCCGGAGCGCGGACAGGAGTACGGCCGCCGCTGCCACGGTCACGAACGCCGCCAGGATCGGGTAACGGGCCACGGCTTACCAGCGGCTCCTACTCCGCCGCTCGGCCCTCTTTACGCGGGCCTCGTTGAGCCGTTCGCGCTCCTTGGCCTCCGCCAGCCATTGAGTCGTTCGTGGACCGACGTCCTTCTGCACCCATCGCTTCGCCGCGTCCGCGGACTCGAACCGGATCCCCCTTGGCTCTCGCGGCGCGGTTGGGTCAAACGATCCGCTGGACCAGTCCGTCGGCTGGAGCGAGATGTAGTACCCAAGCGCGCCGTTGACGACCTCTGGCTCGATCACGTAATAGCCGACGGGGCTCCACGCTTTATACGCCGAGCGCTTGCCAATCAGCCTCTTCTCGATTGGTGTCGCGCCAACGAACAAGGCCGCCGGCATCATTGCCGTCCACTTGAGCTTCTCGCCAGATGCCGCGGCTTTCATCGGTGGCTCCCGCTGCCGCGCTCCGCCCTTCGCGTGTCCAGTAGATGCTCGAACAGGTTGGGGTACGATCGCTCGAAACGGTCTGCGTGCATTCGCGCCGCGCCAAGCAACGCGCCCTCGCCGAACTCGGCTTCCGGGTCCGTCTTGCGCCAATCCTTTGCGACCGCGCGCAAGAGCGGAAGGAACGCCTTCATTGCCCTCGCGTGCGTGTACGTGTTGCGCCTCGCCGCCTTCTGCTTGGTGAGACGCATCTGCAACGCGTCGTACCGACGATGGTACCTCAGACCCAGCAAAGACAGGTACAGCTCGTTTGCCGCGTGGCCATCTGTCTTGAATTTCATGGGAGACCCTACGACCTCGCCCTTCGCCTTGGCTTGGCCAGCATCCGGACTATCTCGCCAGCGGCTTCGCATTCGCGCTTGGCGGCCTCAAGAGAGGCCGCGTGGCCCTCCAAGTGCTTGTACTTTCCTTCCACCGTACTGCACTTCCAATCCCACTCTGAGCCGTGCCCGTCGACACGCATCTCGACGTTATCGATCAGCGCATCATGGCCCTCGTGGTTCGGGTATCGACAGCGGAGTTTCCACGGAAAGTCTTTCATCTCAACTTCTCACCCGGCCTCGCGCCACGCGTCAGGCGACTCGAATTCTCCCGTATCCGACGACTCGTATCGTCGTACGCCTGAATCGCGAGCGCCACGCTCTTTCGCTGCCTCGAATGCAGCGGCGCGTTCACGCTCCATCTCGACCGCATCCTCGACAACGTTGGCCGCCGCCTGAAGAGCCCTGGCACGTCCCATGCTCTCGCCGCGCTCGTACCCATCTTGCCTCGCCTGGGCGACAGCGGCGGACCTCCCATGGCGACCGGCGGCGTAGGCCGCACCAAGCCCGAAAAGACCAGCGAGAACGCCGACCGCAAGCGTGCCGCGCTCGTCTGGCGTCATCGCACGGAGCCGTTCCAGGAGGCTCACTCGGCCTCCTGTGCGGGCGCGACGAACTCGGATCTGGCGATCCCGCACGCGTCTGCGAACGCGAGCAAGGCCCGTTCGTTGTAATCGGCATACCATCGCGTTACGGCGATCCGCGTCTGCCCGAACGAGGCATGCCCCTCGACGAAGCGACGCAGCAGATCGTGCATCTCGCGATTGCCTCTTCGTGCTTCCCTGAAGACGGTGCGCTCGACGTGACGAGCCGTTCGACGACTCACCCCGGACATCTCGTACGTGTACCGGAGGAGTCCGCTCTTCTCGCTGAGAAAACCGTAGATATCGTTCGACAACTCCGACACGGAGATGCCGACGAGCGCGGCCCGCCTGATCAGGTTCACGGTGCCACCGCGCCCTGAGCGGCTTTCGCAGCGCTCTGGAAGAATTGCCAACCCGCGTCCGTGATGGCCTGAATCTGCGGAGGCGTCGCCACGTTCGCGGGTGGCGCAGCGGGCACGTGTTCCGGCGGAGCGTTCCCCTTCGGGGCGACAATCATGCCGGCCTGCTTGAGCGCACGAGCGGCTTGATCACCGAGGAGGCCGAGTGGGTCATGCTTCGCCTTCTCGGCGAGCTTGTGATCCTCGTAGAGGACGGCACCGATCCTGTAGATCAGGTATGCGCCACCGAGCGCCGCGCCCGTGCCCAAGATTTTCCCGGCGACTCCCATCGCGTCCTCCGATTCAGGCTGTGCCTGGAGCGACGAACCCGTCATCGGGCGCCACGCTCCACCCGTGACCGTATAGCAGATCCAGCTCCTGGTTGCCCACGATTCGAGCCGCGACGTCCCATGCCGCTCGAAACGTCGGGTCGCTTGGCCTGTTCACCGGGTCGTCGATCTTGATCAGCTCGACCTTCGCGTTCGTCAGCCGCGCCATCTTCTCTTCGCCGAGGTAGCTCGCCGGGTCCGTCCTCATCCGCTCGATCTTCCAGGCGCGATAACCGATCCAGGCTGCTCCGACGGCTGCCGCAGCGGCCATGATGTCGACGACGAGCCTGTGCCGAGTCACCTGAATGCTCCGGTGAAGCGGGCAGGAACACCTTCGTTCTTCTCGATCCAGTCGAGAAGATCGACGCGGTTGCCAGCTCGGTCCGTCGCGTATCGCTGCACGGGACGAACGAGTTGGCTGTAGTCGCCGACGTATTCGATGTCGTGCCGTCCACCGGGCGACTGAAGCACGTTCCCGGACGCGTCCCATGCGCCGTAGTTGATGGCGGCTGGTCTGCCGGTGGATCGAACCGTCTCGGAGAGACGCGGGTGCAAGATCCAGTATTTTTCGTGACCAGACACGAGCCCGTCGCCGCCTCTCTTGGCAGCGATCTGGGCGTCGACGTCGGCATTGTACTTCTTCACGAAGTCGATCGTGTGCATCTTCGCGCCACCGGACTCGGGATCGTCCGGCCGTACGAGACTGTGAAACGCCGTTTTCGTTGGCGCCGTCGCGTAGATCGCGTCAGCAATCTGCTTGCTCGGGGCGATGCACCCGCCCGAGTCTTTCGCGATCTCGCGACAGATTTCGATGGTCTCTGGCCACGACGCGAACAAACGCAGACTGTCGCCGCCAACCGGAGCCCGGAGCGCGTCGGCTGCCACGGTGAGTGTGAGGTCACCCATCGGGATCTTGGCCCAACGGATCGGCTCGATAGTGCCCGACTTGACCGCCTGGAGCAACAGGCCAGACGCGTTGTCGCCGCGGCCCCCGGTTGACGTACGCGGGCTAGGCCCGAACGAGCCGACCTTGGCCGATGCCCTTCGGGCATAGAGCAGCGCCGCGGAGCCTACCGCTATGAGCGCCGCCGGGGCGACCCAACGGTTCATCGGCCCCTTCTCGTCGACACGTATCGCCCGTTGGAGTTGATGTAGCCGTCGAAGGCACCGCGGCTCACGTTGTAGATGCCAGCGCCCCATGCCGGCATCGACTTGGCCACACGCTTTGCCGCTTCCAGTCCAGCCTTGCCGTGGCCCTCGACCTTCACACCTGCTCCATGTACGCCCATCGACGGGTACACGACGTAATCGTAGCGGCGCGTCTCCTTTTCAGACATACCGGGACCCACCATGATCTGGGTCAGCGTCGTCGTGTTGACGACGTGGTACGTGTGCCCGTCGCCCCGAAGACGATCGATCTCTTCCTTCGTGAAGACGGCGCCTGGGAGCCCCCACTTCTTCCCGTCGATCGACTTGATCACGTAAGGCATCAGAGGCTCCTCTGCGCGACGTTGCGCATGCGGATGATCTCGTCCTGAGTGGCCACCTCGTGAAGATCGCCACGGCGCTCGTGCTTGGCGATGTACGCGGCGGCAGCCTCCGGCGACATCGGCGCGTCGACGAATCGCTTCTTCATTCTGGCCACGCTTCGGAGGAGCTTGTAGAACTTCCTCTCACCAACTCGACGGCCGAAGGCGCTCTTGGCGGGGTCGCTGCGAATCGTCTCCATCGACGGGGCGCAAACTACTGCGCCCACGAGGAGCAATAAAGACGCTGCGAAGCGTAGCGATTCGCGTACCGAGAGCGGTCCTCCCGCGAAGTCCTTTGCCATGCGTCCACCGTACCAGCGGCGCCGCCACGTCGCAAACGTTTGCATCGTGCCTATCGCAGCGTGGTACCATCGGGCATGGCAACGATCTGGTTCGGCCCCGTGAACGCAGCCCAGTCCGGGCAGGCCGACGCGGCCTACGTTACATGCACGGGCGACGGCAAGCCGAGCTGCGCCGATATCGCCGAATCGGACGGACGCGACCTGTCGAAGGCGTTGGCCAGGCTCCGTGTCCCAGATGGCGAGCCCGTCATCCTGCGCGCGTTCTCTGCGGGCGGGCACAGTCTGAAGCGGTACCTGACGAAGCCGGAGAACAGGGCTCGCGTCGCCGCTGTAACGCTCGCGGACGCCGTTTTCGAGACGTCGGAAATCGCGGCGCCCGGATTCGTCGATTTCGGCGTCGAGGCAGCCAACGGCGGCAAGCTCTTCGTTGCAACCGGCTCGACCGGCGCGAACGCAACGGGCACCGGGGCGCACTACCTCGGGCTCCTCCAGGCGGCCATCGAGAAGGCCACGGGGCGCAGGTTCGAGTCCATAGACGTCCCTGGACTTGGGACCGGAATGAAGCTCGGCGGGAACTACTTCTTCGACATGGGATCGACGTACAGCCACGGCGAGCACGCAACGAAGCTGGCTCGCATCGTGTGGTTCACGCTCGCGGAGCCGTTCATGGAACGGCAGGCGATGCCGACCGCGCAACCAACATCGCAGACTCAGCCGTCGCCACAGGCAGCTCAGGAATCGCTGCGACGGCGGAGCGCGACGTTACCGAAAGCGCTGTTGGCCGCGCTCGCCGTTGGACTCGTCGCGGCGGCGGCGCTACGTGCGGCGAGGTCGCCAGCTCGGTAGTGAGGCTCGTTAGCCTAACGATGGTCAGGCCTCGACGTTCGTCAACCCAGTCGCCGAGACGATGCCCTGCGAACTTCTTCGTGAAGGAGAGCCAATACTGGCTTCAGTTCCAGAGGCCAAGTCGCTGTAGCGCACTCCGCCACTCCGGGAGCATTCTCTCTCGCATCACGCGTGCCGAGGACACCGGGTGTGCCGTGTACCCATGCACGCGAGGCACGAGTAGGCTCACGGCCGATGACTTGCTCAACTTGACGTACGTCCTGCTCGCGTCGTCGTAGAAGCTGAACAGATCACCGACACCGAGATCGGAGAACTTCAGCGGTGCTCGTTGCGCCTTTTCATGTTTCATGTGAGTCTCCACTCCGACGCATCGTTCCGCGTGTCTTCTCTGATACTGACGTGCACGTGATCCGTGTGCGGCGACGGGCCATTGTACTCACGCCAAACGCCAGGCTCGATCGTTCTGCTCCTGATCCGTCTGTTCCAGATGACGTACGTCACGCGTGCATCATCTGCGAGCGCATCGGCGAGCGCATCCATCGGAATCGATGGGTCAGCCGTGATGTCGAACGCGAGCCCGTCGGCGTGGTCATCATGGCGACCAGCGGCGACGGCAGCCGCAAAATGCTCCGGCGACGCCATGATGCCGTCAGCATTCCTTCTCCTGCCCGGCCAACGTCGATCGAGCTGCGCCCTGAGCTGAAGCAGAGCAGGCGCAGGCGAGGCGTCCGGAATTCGCGGCCCTCCAGTGGGTTCCCTGGAGGCCACCGCGCGACGGCGACGCATAATGAGCAGGACCAATCCGGCAGCCAATGCCGCCGCGATAAACGGGCCCGCTTGCCGTCGATCCGACACCTGTCGCGACTACCGCTGCCAGAAAAGCAGCTTGCTGCTCTTGCCAGCGGAGCGCTTCTGATGCGGCTTCTGCGCCTTGCACTGCTCGCACGACACCCCTTTCCAGAGGTGTGTCGAAGGCGAATCGCCAGGATAGCGACCGCACGCCGCCTTGCGACGGCCGGGTGGAACGTGATGCACCTTCATCTGTTTCTCGTCTCTCTTGGCCGCGTCGCCGCGGACTGTCTCTGGTCATGCCGAGCCGTACGACTCGGCGAACCCTATCGGTGGCCGCGCGCGATCTCCGCTGCCTTGGTCGCGAAGACCATCAGATCGAACAGCGCACCGGGCTTCTTGCCTGGCCCGAACGGCCGATCGACTCCGCCGCCGCGGAGGAATTCGGAGACGACGTACCCGTTGTCGTCGGCGTCGAGGAACCAGGCGCCTGGTTCACCTGGGCGTGTCGCGATCTTCTTCCCGCACGCTTCGGCCAGCCTGCGGAACGTGCCTTCGAGTTGCTTCCTGGACGTCGCCATGGTCACACCTTGAACTTGTCGGAGTCCACGAACACGAACACGTATCCGCCGTCGTGCCCACCCTTCCGAAGCCCACCGGCCACGAGCGTCCCGTGCCAATCCATCTTCTTGCACAAGGCGATGGCCGCCTCCGCGAACGCTGCCACGCCCGACTTGTGATGCGGATACGAGACAGTCACGCTCTTCTCGCCGTTGGTCGCACTGATCCGCGCCCCGAGTCGATCCGTCGGACCATGAAACGTCGTGGTAATGGCATATCTCATCGCTGATAGATCCTAGCGGCATCGCGCGCGACGCGCAAAAGTTTTGCCTACCCCGACGGAAGAGGCGCTCGCCGCGCATCGGGAAAGGGGTGAAACCGACGGCGGCGAGCGCATGCCTGAATGCTACGAGAAGTCTGAACCGGCGTCAACCGTTCGCCCCTGGACTCTGATCCGACAGGGTAGCGCGGCGCGCCACGTCTTCCGAGACGATGGCGAGCCATGCTCGATCCTTGCGGCGCTGCGCCTCGCGTAGCTGCTCCTGGAGCAGCTCGATCTTGTCCGCGATGTCGAGCGCCGCATCTGTCGCGGCCCTCCACTCTTTCTGTAGCGGCTCCCTGGCCTCGCGCATCATGCGCGTGTTGTTGAGCGCCTCGGCCTCTGTCACGGCACCGTCTCCTCGGCTGGCGACCCGGGCGACTCCTCCGCGGACGGCACCGATGCGTGCTCCTCAACGGGGAGTATGCCACGGACCTGTTCGTCGACCCGATACCACTGCGTGTTCCCGGCCACGAGCGCGCAGACGGAAGCGTTGGCGATGACTGAATCGAACGTCTCCATCTTGCTCGGATCGTCTGCCCGATACCCCGCCGTGAACATCTGCGAGAGCTGAGCGAAGCCGTTCTCCGGATCGATAGACGACACGAAAACCTTCCGGCCGGGGCAGTTCGGCGCTCCTTCGGACTCGAACCAGTCGCCTGGAGCGACGACATGCGCCGCCAGAAGCTCCTCGTTCGTGAGCCAGTCCGAAGCGATGGGCGGTGACACGCCGCCGAGGATGAACCCTGGCTTCACCCTGACGCCGTCGTCGGTCGCCTCGATGATCCTGTACCAGCCCGTCCCCGTGACGACCGCGTCGCCAGTGGCGATGCGGCGCCCCGATGCCGTGGTGACGCGAGCCATCTGGACGATGGGCGTTGGCGCAGCGTCTTCGCCTTTCTGTTCCGCGGGCAGATCGGCCGTCTCTCCATTCTTCTGGAACGAAGAGAGGAGCGCGTCGATGTTCACCTCTGGCTGCCAGTCAGCCGGGACCTCGCCAGGACACGGGGCGCCCGGAGGCACGCCGTGGTAGCTGCACCCGAGCGCGATCGGCTCGATTGGCGCAGCCGCTTTGTCACCTTCGGTGAGCGCACCGCCGGATGGATCGGCCGCCATAGGCGACTCGGCCATCGCGTCCATTTTGCGCGACACGCAGCAGAAGTTCGGATCCTTCGCCGCAACAGGGAGAGCCCGCCCCTGATCCACTGGCTGGCGATCGGTAGCCTGGCACGCTACGGGTCTGGTACGCCATGCCTCGATAGCGAGCGGGATCGCCGACCCGATCTGCTCGATCAGTTGCGCGTTGGCCAGGATGAGCCTTCGGAGCGCGTCCGACGTATCGAGCCAAGACCCGAGGATCCGAGACGCGACGTCATGCGGGTCCCTCGTGTCGATCGGTTTATGCCTGTTCAGCTCCATCATTTGTCACCCCTGTCGGGACGATTCTGCTTGACTTCGACGACGACCACCTCGGGCTGACCCGGCGCGCTCTTCTGCTGCTCCTCTTCTCCGAAGATGCTCCCGAACACGGGCCCAAGCGCCCCCTGCACGGCGCCGCGGACCGACTTGCGGAAGCATTCCTGACAGAATGCCCATGGCTCGCCGTTTCTCTTGCGCCCGACCGGATTCGGGCAGCCGGGCGAGACGCACTTCTGAAGAGCCATCTTCGCCTTGGCCTCGTCGACCTTGTCGCCGATCCTGGCGCCACGTTCCGCGGCGCCGCCGACGGCATCGGCGAAGCCTGCGAGTGCTCGCATCCAATCGCCGATGCCGCCGGGTTTGTCGCGCTTGCTCACGTCGCCGCCTGATGCGCCGTCACGAGATCCGCGACGTAGAGGAAGCCTGTCGCAAGCACGTCGAACGCCTGCGCGTCGGTTCCGCCCGCGCCCGTGATCAGCGTCGTCGTGAGGCGCGGTACCGCGAACGCGAAGGCCAAGTCGCGCACGAGCGTGATCGGCTTTCCGCTCTTGAGGAGCGCGGCCAGATTGTCGCGCGTCTTCTGCGCCGCGTCCACCAGCTCCCCGGCGCGGCGGATGTTCTGCTGCTGCGGCTGGGGAACCTTCGCGGCGGCTTCGGCGGCGGCTTTTGCGGAGGCCACCCGACTGTCGAAGTACGCGACGAGCTGCGACGGATCATCGAGGCACGCCGCCAGGCGCTCCGCAGTAGCACGGACGCTCTCCGCGGAAGGAGATGCGCCCGAATTCACGGTGCTGAGCGCCCCCGAAAGCGCCGCGGTTGCATGAAGGAAAAACTCGGGATCGATACGGTTGCTCATTTGTTCCTTGTCGCCGGGCCAAGACGTTTGACCCGGGCTCGTTTCGTGGTCTACTCTTCGAACCAGGCGCGACAGCGCGAGCGTGACGGAAGGGTTCGCCAGCACGCCCGCGTTGTCGCGCCTTTACTTTGTTCCTTCGGAGCCAAGCTCGCGCATGGCCTCTCGGACAACTTCCTTCAGATCGGTATCCGTGTAGAGTCGCCTGCGTCGCCTGCGTCGTTTCCGCAGCGCCCTCGCCTCTTCGTCGCCGTTCACCTCGGCGATCAACTCGAACGCCCACAGCGTCTGGGCCTTCAGTCGTTCCGCCGGATCTTTGGGCGCAGGAAGCCCCGGAGCTTCAACCAGCCGCTCTCGTCGCGGACTACCAACCTCGTGGATGTCGAGATTCGTCAGCCTGTGCCTACTCGGGTCCGCTTTCCGGAGCAACTCGATCGCGGCCGGGTGGATGGCCAGCGCAACACGGCGCCATTTCCCACCTTCGCCTGATGAATGATTCGCGCCGCAATGCTCGCATCGCCGCGGGAAGATTCGCTCGAAAAGCGCCATCTTCAACGTGGTGCTCGTATCCAGCGGATCGCTCTTTATCAAAGAGCGCAGTGCGATAGCTCGCTCGATCGGTCGACCGACGAATAGGGCTGCAACGAGTCTTGGATCGGCCAAAAGCTCGCGCCCGCCGCCGAAGCATTCTCTCTGGCTCGGGTCCGGGTGCCAGGCGTACCCGCTCAGTTCGCCCGGATTCGGGTTCTCACACCGGAAACACGGCCACGACGGCGGCGGCGCCATTCGATCACGCGAATCCAGCAAGAAATTGGGCTCTCCCATTCGACGCCCATCCCTTACCATATCCGCCATCCCCACGACAAGAATTTTCTCTCCCCGCGGGGATCGACATGCGCGGGAAACGGAGATCGCGTCTACGGGGCCAGACGTTTGCTGTCTCTGGTCGTCGCGATTCATCATCGCGACATGGCGAACACCACCAAGCAGTCAACGCAGAACAAGAGCAGCAGCGCTCTCGCCCTTCCGGGCAGGGCGCTCGGCGGATTCTCTCAGATCGTCGGCGAGAATCTCGCCAAGATCGGGCGAAGCAAGATCGGCGCGAAGGCGAAGAAGGCCGCGAAGCGTGCCGGAAACGCCGTGTCCAGCGTCGGTTCGACGGTCCTGGATCGCGCCAGGAGCGCGCCCCTCTTTCAGAGGAAGAGCCCCGGTGTCAAGGCGGTCGGCGAGGTCTGGGGGACGGCGGTCAAGGGGCCTGCGCTCGCAGCGGTCGGCCTCGGGGCGCTGGACTCCGGCGTGAACGAGACTCTCAAGGACGCCACTGGCGGAATCATCGGCGGCACCGTCGAGGCGAGCGATCTCGCGCTGCTCGGTGTGACGGCAGCGCGTCTGTTCGGCGCCGACGAGAAGAGCCCCAAGCTCGCGAAGATCGGCGACGACGTGACCTCGGCGGTCATCACGAAGTGGGGCTGGGGCGCTGGCGCGGTCATCGGCGACAAGACGAAGGCGTTCGTTGCGCAGGTTGCGGACAACCGCGCCAAGCGAACTCAGCTCAGCGGATCCCCGGAGGCCCAGTCTCTGCCCGAGGGCAAGAGTGGGACAAGCGAAGCGCTCGTGTCGGGTAATTCCGACGCGAAGCCGGAGCCAGCGGAGGCGCCGAAGAAGGCCGCCGCGCCGAAGGGCGAGAAGACCAAGAGCTGAGACCGACTCTCCAACATCGTCAGCGCCAATGCTCGGCACGGGCGAGGTCAACCCTCGCGTCTGCGCCGGGCATTAGGCGTCGAGCCTAAAGGCTAAAGGAGATCCATAGCATGAGCAATCAGGCAGACGCGGCAATCGGCCGGATCCAGGTCGGCAGCACCAACGACGAGCGGAGCGATTTCTTCGATCCGACTCCGATGTTCGCCATCGCGAACGCGATGAGCGCGACGGCGCGGGACGCGGTGCGGAACCCGTACTCCATCCTCCCGCATCACCGCTTCCTGAAGCTGTCGAAGGAGCTTCAGAAGGTGACGAACCTCGGGGCGGCGCACCCGAACCCGATCGCGAGGAACCTCTCCGCCGTCATGGCGCGGAACGCGCAGGGCTACGCCGAGGCTGCGCGCCAGGCGATCAAGCTCCGCATGTCGATGGGCAACGAGCTGATGAAGCTCCCGACCCAGACCATTCCGCTCACCGTCACCGCGCTCGCGGCCGGTGCGTCGATCGGTCCGTTCGTCGTGCAGAACCCATACATCGGTTCGGGCGGCGCCGTCGCGAACTCGCAGGGCATCTGGGCGATCACGGGCTGCGAGAGCGGCGCGCTCATCAACACGGGTGGCATGCTCACCACGTCGGCGATCTTCGCGGGTCACGACTACGTGAACGCGTCGCTCGGTGGCATCCAGGGGACCAACCCGGCGGCGGCCGTCACCCAGGGCTGGGGCTGGTACATCTGGGCATCGGACAAGCGCGCGCGTCCTCACACGACGTTCTCGCCGTGGAACCTTCAGGGCGCCGCGGGCATCGTCGGCTCGATCATGCGTGAGACCGGCACTGCGTCGTTCACGTTCTACAACAACGGCACGCAGCCGTTCAGCGGCGTGTTCCACGTGCACGTGAAGGCGTCGCTCTGCGGCTCGCCGTTCAAGGCGAGCGAGACCGAGGTCGCGAAGCAGTTCGTGCCCTGGCACCAGCAGATGGCTGCCGCGGCTCGCGTCGCGCACACGCTCCCGGCACACCTCGGGCGCATGTTCCAGGGCCAGCTCCCGGTGCAGCTCGCTTCGATTCGCGGCCTGGAGGACGGCTACGACATCGGGCAGGCGGTCGACTGGGTGCTCGCCGACGCGGCTCAGGAGACCGGCTACGACTACGCCGCTGACTGACAAGGATCGCTGAGCGCATGCCCCGCGTAAGACTCATGAACAACGCGACAGACGTCGAGCTTTACGGCAACGTCTGGGATGCGTGCGGTCTTCTGCGGGGCGTGTGCGAGGCGGATCTCAGATCGTTCGTCGATGGGCCGTGGGGGCGCGGCGACCATCGGCTTGCGAATCGAATGCTGGCCCGGTGCAAGGCTCCGCCGTGCTCGGGCCAGTGCTTCGTTTCCGCTCACGTGAGCGGAAAGAAGATTCTCAAAGGGTGCACCTGCGCCGAGAAGGGCGGGTGGAAGTACACTGACGACGACGACGTCCAAAAGCTGGAGGGATGCCAGCCAAACGACGTTTGGTCCGACGCGCGCGCGCTTGAGATAAACCACCGCAAGATCGGTGGCGGCGCAGATGATCCGATCAAGTGCGACTGCGACGATCTCGCTTCGGTGGCCATCGCGTGTCAGATTTACGAGGCGTGGATGCTGGCTGGATCGCCCGCGAAGAAGAGCGGGCGCCCGATCGATCCGCCGGATCTCGACATGTGGATCGTGATCACGAAGCCGGACGTCGGGAACATGGCGCACGCGTGGGTGCTGTCGAGCAAGCCGCCGTTCGTTGACTCGCACCGAGATATCGTCGGGTCAGCCATCCAGATATTTGACCTTCGGGGCGGCAACAGCAATGCTCCATTGACGCGCGAGCCGATTATCAAGGTTAAAGCGGAGGACCCGGATGGTCCAGTCGAAGGCTACGTCTTCGATCCCGCTGGCAGATTCGGAATGACGCGTCCTAGGGACGAGTTTTACGGCAACGGGAAGGTCGCGGTCTATCCCGTTCGCCTGCGCGATCTTTGACCGCTTCGGAGAGATAGATGAGCGCAGGTCTGTTCACAACGAAGTTTCTCGTCGGGAAGGCTCTTCCTGCACTGGCGAAGACGGCTGGGGCTGGGCTGGTGACCGGACTCGCGGTCCACCATGGTCAGCGCCTCGCTGGCGTGTACGGCTTCGGCGAAGATGTCGTCGACGCGGCGATGCGGGTTGCTGGCTTCAAAAAGCGCGACGCCGCAGCCTCTGTCGCCGGGGCGCCGCAGTCGCCGCCAGCGCTCCAGGCACCTACTGCCGCAGCGACCGTCGCCGCGACGGTTGGCAACGCCGACACTCCGCCTGCCGATCCGCCCGCCGAGGGGCAGGTGCCCGACGTCGGCTGCGGCTGCACTGCGAACGATACGCCGGAGGATCTCAGGGCGGCGCTGAACACCGTCCTGGCCATGGCGGTCGACGAAGAGGAGCGCCCCAATCTGCCCGATGCGTCGACGATGGCGGTCGGGAGCTGGCTCGACACGGCTCGACACGGTATGCGTACGGGCGATTGGAGTCGCGAGGGGCGTGGCGATGTTCGTGTCAGGCATCGGTCGCGTCGTTCGCTGGAGCGCTCGCTGGAGCGTTCCCGGCGCGTGCTGTCCGACTTCAAGGCTCGCGCCCACGCCAGGGTCGAGCGACTCCAGCAGCAGCTCCGCGATGCTCGCGGCGACGCGGATCGTGCGGCGCTTCAGGCGCAGATCGATGCGCTCAAGGCGCAGCAGGAGGGCGCTCTTGCGCTCCAGACGCAGCTCCAGACGCAGGACCCGCGTGCCGCGATGCTGGCGCAGCAGATCGCTCAGTTCGAGGCTCAGCCCGCGCTGTTCGACGCGCGCTTCCAGGCCATGTCGGCGCAGCCTTCTTTCCTGGAGCAGCTCCGGCAGTTCAAGGAGGCCGCGGCGCTCATCGCGTCGCCGACGGCGCCTCCGGCTCAGCCGCAGAGCCCCGCCGTCATCGTCGTTCCGCCGCAGCAGCAGATGGCGCCGCAGCAGCCCGTCATCCTCGCGCCAGGCGCGCCCATGGTCATGCCGCAGTACGGAGCGCCTATGGTCGATCCGTTCATGCCAGTCGCTCCGATGGATCCCATGTTCGGCGGCGGTGGCGGTTACGACATCAACATGGAGCTTGCCGCGATGGCCGTGCCGCCGGATCTCGGCGGCATCGGCGAGAAGCCCGCGAAGGCGTGCGCCGTGAAGGGCACTGGCCCGCTGGCGTCGATCGGCATCGCGGACCCTGATGCGGTTGACGTCGCGGCGATCGCGGCGGCCTCCGGAGCGGAGATGGACTGCGGCTGTAGCTGAGCGGTCCCACACGTGGCCCCAATGGCAGAGCAAACGAACGAGCTGACCGAAGCCGTCATGGCTGCTGGCGCAGCGACGCTGCCGGCGGGGCCGCGGACTTGGCTCCAGCGTAGGATTGCCGAAGGCAAGTTCGACGCGGAAGCACTCAACATCGGCGCGCTTCGGCCAGCGGTTCCAGGCTGGAAGGCGAACGGCGATTCGCTCGCGGAGTTCTCCGACATCGACTCGGCCGCCGTCGCCATCGTCGGCGTCGCAGCGAGAGCTGGGGCAACGGCGGATTCGCCAGCCCCGGATATCGAGCTGCTCCCGGTGTCCGGAGACATGGTGCGTGTTTGCGCCGCCAGAGATGCCGCGATAGCGGAGCTGGGCGAAGAGACTTGGTTTGCCGGCGCAGGCATTTGCCACTTGCCGAGTGGCCAACCGGCCGTCGCGGTTCGTGTCGTAAACCCCGAGGACATCTCGAAGGTGCCCGCCGAGATCGATGGGGTCCCGACTTCGACCGAAGCCGTCGGAGTCATTCGTGCGCTCGATCTCGGTAGAGGCGGCGGTCGCGGCGGTGCCCGATGGGG
>JACCDG011177566.1_pt1 | contig 37367 bp, 34 predicted proteins | sample 7442471 | NCBI WGS metagenome assembly JACCDG01 (sample SAMN15323444, study PRJNA562643) | freshwater metagenome | isolation source: river surface water | place: USA:Blue River Watershed | collected 2017-08-17 | reverse complement strand
TCAATGTACTCACGTTGATCACTCCTGCCACCCTGCACAAAAAATAAGCAGGGTAGCTTGTGGGGTGGCTCAAATTTCAACGTGTAAAGCTCCGAAACTGGCTCAGTTTTGGTTGTGATTCAACACCCCATCCTCATTGATGATGCAAGTGCCTGTTCCACAGCAACGCGGGTCGTCGTTCATGGTCATTTCTCCTGTCGAAGCCCCCGACCATACCGTCGCCCGCCCTGCGTTGCACCGAATAGGGACACGGTTTGGCAGGGCATTGCCCCGCGGCCGATGAAACGCCATGTCGCCCTCGTCGTGCTGGCGGTGACAGCCGCCCTCGTCATCGACCTGCATGTGGATTGGCGCCGTGCCGACAACGGCGTCCTGCTGCGCGTGGGCGAGCAGGATGTCGATGTGTGGGGCGGAGTGCGGCAGTCGTGGACCCGCCTCACCCGCCGCTGCGATCCGGTGAGGACCGTGCACCCCGAGGATCCCCTGAGGGCGCAGGCCCTGGCGGCGATCCGCGGCTACAGCCCGCCGGACTCGCGCACCGCGCACATCGTCGACCTGTCACGGCAGGACGCATGGCTGCTGGCGCAGGTGGTCTCCGACCGACTGATGCCGGCCGTCGCGGTCCTGCGGCTCGACGGCGCGAACGTGAGCCTGGTGCCCCAGGGCGTCTGGAGCGGGAACACCGCGCCCTGGCTCGCGGCCCCCTGGATCCGTGACTACCTGCGGCGGCAGGTCCCGACGCTGCCCGCGGCTTTGCTCGATTGCCTCGACATCGGACCCGGCTCTCCCTTGGAACGCCCCCTGCCCCGGAAGGACGCCCGGTGACCTGCCGCCACCTCGTGATCGTGCTGGGCGACCAGCTGGACGCGGAGGCCAGCGCCTTCGACGGCTTCGACCCCGCGCAGGACCGGGTGTGGATGGCGGAGGTCGCGCAGGAGTCGACCCATGTGCCCTCCTCCAAGCCGAGGATCGCCCTGTTCCTCAGCGCCATGCGGCATTTCGCGCAGGCCCTGCGCGATCGGGCCTGGCCGGTCGACTACACCGCCCTGGACGATGCGGGCAACACCGGCACGCTGGCCGGCGAGTTGCGCCGGGCGATCGCGCAACGCAAGCCGGCCGGCCTGGTCATGACGGCGCCGGGTGAATGGCGCGTGCTGCAGGCGCTGCGCACCGTCGCCGCCGACTGCGGGCTGCCGCTCGAGATCCGCGACGACCGGCACTTCTTCAGCACCGTGCGCGAGTTCGCCGAGCATGCCAAGGGGCGCAGGCAGCTGCGGCTGGAATACTGGTACCGCGCCCTGCGGAAGAAGCACGCCATCCTGATGGACGGCGACGCTCCGGCGGGCGGCCAGTGGAACTTCGATGCGGACAACCGCGAGGCCTTCGGCAAGGAGGGCCCGGTGAACCTGCCCGCGCCCCGCCGTTTCGCGCCCGATGCGATCACACGCGAGGTGATCGCGAAGGTGCAGGCCCGCTTCGCGGACCACACCGGAGAACTGGAAAGTTTCGGCTGGCCGGTGACCCGGGAGCAGGCGCGGCAGGCCCTGGACGACTTCATCACGCACCGCCTGCCCCTCTTCGGCCGCTATGAGGACGCCCTGTGGGCGGGCGAGCCCTGGCTCTATCACTCGCTGCTGTCGGCGGCCCTGAACCTGAAGCTGCTGCATCCGCGCGAAGCGGTGCAGGCGGCGCAGGACGCCTGGCGCGCGGGCCATGCGCCGATCGAGGCGGTGGAAGGCTTCATCCGCCAGATCCTGGGATGGCGTGAATATGTGCGGGGCATCTACTGGACCCAGATGCCCGCCTACCTGGATCGCAACGCGCTGGAGGCGCGCGAGCCCCTGCCGGAATTCTTCTGGACCGGCGAGACCGACATGGCCTGCCTGCGCGACGCGCTCACGCAGACGCTGACGCACGGCTATGCCCACCACATCCAGCGGCTGATGGTGACGGGGCTGTACCTGCTGCTGCGAGGCGTGTCGCCGCAGGCGGCGCATGCCTGGTACCTCAGCGTCTATGTCGACGCGGTGGAATGGGTGGAACTGCCGAACACGCTGGGCATGAGCCAGTACGGGGACGGCGGGCTGATGGCGAGCAAGCCCTACATCGCCAGCGGCAAGTACCTCCAGCGCATGGGAAATTTCTGCAAGGGATGCCGCTATGACCCGGGCGAAGCCACCGGTCCGACGGCCTGCCCCTACACCACGCTGTACTGGGATTTCCTGATGCGGCACGAGGACCTGCTGGCAGGCAACCCGCGCATGGGGATGCAGGTCAGAAACCTGGGGCGGCTGTCGCAGGAACGGCGCGAGGCGATCCGGTCGCAGGCGCAAGGCCACCGCAGCACCCGGTGAGCACCCGGTGCGCGCCGGATCAACGAACCAGGGGTTCTTCCTTCGGACGCGTCTCGGGACGCGCACGCGCGGGAACGTCGGCCTGACGCAGGGGCGGATTGGCCGGGGTGAGCCGCGCCAGCCGCGTCAAGCCCGCATTGGCCTCGCGCGGCACATCGATCCCATCACAGTTATTGAACAGGCCGGCGCACTTGAAGGTGTTGGCCAGTGCCAGCCGGTAGTACTGGCGCGCCGCATCGTGATGGCGCAAGCCCTCCGCCGCGCGCCCCAGATAGAAATAGCCGCTGTCCACCCGCATGCCGACCCGGGCGATCACCTGCACCAGATCGGTCCAGGCCTGTGCGTCGTAATAGCCCTTGGCCTGGCGGCGGTGCGAACCCCAGGCGCCCGAACACGCCGTGTCACAGGTCAGGCGCAGGTCGCCGCTGCGAAAGGCGGCCATGACGTCGGTCACCTGCTCGCCGCTGGCATGACGCGGTCCGACCTGCGCGCAGCCAGCCAAAGCGCAGGCAAGGATCGCCCACAGGAAATGAATACTTTTCATGGATCAGGCCTCTGGTCCCACGCCTGATTATCAACGTCAGGGTGACTTGCCCAGGTCCCGCATCACGCCTGCCACCATCGAACGGGCCAGTTCGTCCTCGCCGATGTAGACGCGCGAGCCGCTGTCCTGCGCGTAGACCTGCGCCTCCTGCGCGTTGCGCGCCCCCAGCAGGATGCGGATGCCCGGGTTGAGGGTGCGGGCGATCGCCACCATCTGGCCGGCGTCGGCCGCGTCGTGCGGCGTGATCACGAGGACCGCCGCACGCGCGACATGCGCCTGCACCAGAACGTCCGGCGTGCAGGCGTCGCCCGAGACGGCGGCGATGCCCTGCGCGCGCAGCGCGTCGACGATCTCGCGGTTTTGCTCGGCGACGACGAAGGGGATCCGGTGCGACCGCAGCGCCTCGCCAATCGGACGGCCGACCGGGCCATACCCCACGAGCACCACCTGCCCCTGCAGGAAGACCGGGTCCGTCGACATCGGCAGCTGCGCGAGGGGGTCGTCGCGATGCTCCAGCTGGCGCGCAAGCACGGAGCGCGCGAGGATCCAGGCCCGCAGGGGCTGCACCGCGGCAAACAGCGCCGAGTTCAGCGCGATCGACACCAGGGCCGCCGCCAGCACCAGGCTCTGTCCTTCCACTGGCAGGAGCTTCAGCGCCACCCCCAGCCCCGCCAGGATGAACGAGAACTCTCCGATCTGCGCGAGGCTGGCGCCCACGATGAGCGCGGTGTTCAGCGGGTAGCGAAACAGCAGCACCAGCGCGATCGCGGCCAGGGTCTTGCCCACCAGGATGATGCCCACCACCAGGATCAGCTTCAGCGGCTCGGTCCAGATCACCGCCGGGTCGAACAGCATGCCCACGGACACGAAGAACAGCACGGCGAATGCGTCGCGCAGCGGTAACGATTCATCGGCGGCGCGGTGGCTGAACTCCGATTCGCGCAGCATCATGCCGGCGAAGAAGGCGCCGAGCGCGAACGAGACATCGAACAGCTTGGCCGCGCCGAAGGCCACCCCCACCGCCGCCGACACCACGCAGAGCGTGAACAGCTCGCGCGAGCCGGTGCGGGCGATCCACCACAGCATCTTGGGCAGCACGCGCCGGCCCACCACCAGCATCAGGGCGATGAAAGCGGCCACCTTGGCCAGGGTCAGGCCCAGCGTCTGCCAGAGGCCGGGCGCCGGGCCCGCAACCGGACGGGCTGGCGCGTCCGCCGCGCCCAGGACACCCGCCAGCGCCGGCAGCAAGACCAGCGCCAGCACCATCACCAGGTCCTCCACGATCAACCAGCCCACCGCGATGCGGCCGTTCATCGACTCGAGCAGGCCCTTGGACTCGAGGGCCCGCAGCAGGACCACGGTGCTGGCCACCGAGAGGCACAAGCCGAACACCAGGGCCCCGCCCAGGCTCCAGCCCCAGGACATCGCCGCCGCCATCCCCAGGGCCGTGGCGACCGCGATCTGCACGATCGCACCAGGCACTGCGATGCGCTTGACCGCCATCAGGTCGTCCAGTGAGAAGTGCAGGCCGACGCCGAACATCAGCAGCATCACGCCGATCTCGGCGAGCTGGGCCGCCAGCCCGACATCGGCCACGAAGCCGGGCGTGGCCGGGCCGATCAGGACACCGGCCAGCAGGTAGCCCACCAGCGGCGGCATGCGCAGGTGGGTGGCCAGGAAGCCGAAAACCATCGCCAGCCCGAAGCCGGCGGCGAGGGTGGCGATGAGGCTGACGTCGTGCGGCATGCCCGCATTCTGGCGCGTGGACCCGCAAACAGTCCGGCCCGGAGCCTGAACGCCTCAGGAGGCTACGGCTATTGACCGGCGGTCTCAGCCTGCCGAGGCGCCGAGGACGAGCGTGCGCGCCGCCGGGTCCAGGCGCACGACGTCGCCGGACACCAGCCGCCGCAGGTCCTCGTCCGACAGGCCCTCGGCGACCGGGATGCCGGCCAGCACCGCACCCTGCACCATCACCGGATTGAGCTTTCCGAACACCAGACCCGCGGGCGCGATGCCCTTGTGCACCAGGTCGTGGAACGCCCAGCCCCCCGCCACGCCGCCCTTGGTGGTGGGAATCACCAGGATGCGGCCGCGGATCGACTCGCCCTCGGCGCTGTGGCCGATGCGCGAGATGACACCGCTCCAGCGGTCCAGGTCGTAGCGCGGGCTGAAGCCCTCGCGCATCACCAGCACCGGAGCCTGCACCGCGGGGCCCCAGGCGCGCGCCAGCCGCAGGACGGCGCTCATCGCGCCACCCCGGTGCAGGCGATGTCCACGCAGTCCTGCGTGCGGCGAAGCACCGTGTTGAAGCGGTGCGCAGTGATGGTGTTGACCAGCTTGCCGGAGTTGGAGATCAGATTGGTCCAGCCGTTCTCCTCGCGGATCTTGGACAGGCGCTGCAGCAGGTACAGGCACACCCCCTGCAGCAGGTGCACGCCCGCCCCCTCCAGCACCTGCACGTATCCCAGACGCGAGGCCTCGGCATGGATCATGGGGCTGGTGGTGGCCACGGCCGTCATGCCCGGCGCGACCTGCCGGCCCTGGAAGCGCGCGGCCAGGTCCTGCAGTTCATGCAGGGACAGCTGCGGCCCGGAGAAGGCGACGATGTTCGCGCCGCCCTCGCGGTAGCGGTAGGCGCCATAGACCGCCTGCAGGTCGGCCTCGGTGACGGTGATCACCTCGGCGGGCACCGGCCCGCCGAACGCCGCCTCCAGCGTGGGCGCCTCGGGCGTCACGCCGACCATGTGGAACATCGCCATCGAGCCGTAGCTGGCCAGCGACGCGCCCAGGTGCTTGAGGTCGTCCGACAGCGGCATGCGGGTGATGCCCTCGAACACCGGCACCGCGAAGTAGTCCTGGTGCGGATGGCCGACGATCTTGCCCAGCGCGCCCCAGTCGGCGGCGTCACGCATCGCCGCCTGCACGTGCACGCGCAGCGTGCCGCGGCGCTTCTCCTCGAGGTGGAAGCCGTAGGCCGGGGTGCGGCCGGTCAGGGCCGCCGCGAAACTGGCCTTGCCGCCCTCGAAATTGGTGCGCGCGCCCAGCACCGAGTTCGCGTAGATCACCGCGCCGGTGTCGCCCCAGGCCACGTGCTCGCCCAGCTTGGGCTGGTAGACGGTCTGGTAGGGGATGCAGGTGTCGGCCGCCGCAATGTGCATGGACCCGTACAGGCGCAGGATCTCGCGCTCCTTGGCCTCCTCCTGCGGATCCTGGCGCAGCGCCGGGGCCGGGTGGAAATGCATGCAGTGCGCATTGCTGGAGGTGGGCACCGCGCAGCGCCCGCCCTGCCGGTCCATCTCGCGCAGCAGGCCCAGGCCGCCGTCGCCCATGACCTCGATGTCGCCCATCACGTGGGCGTGGTTCACCTTCACGAAGCGTCGCGCCTCGAAGAAGTTGCCCACCTCGATCTGGAAGCGGATCGCCTCCTGAACCGCCTGGCCGCGCGCGCCCTCGAGCATCGCGCGTTCTTCGTCGTCGAGCTCGATCATCCGACGGTCAGGTTGGAAGCGGGACGCACCTGCTTCTCGAGTTCGCGGCGGATCGCGTAGGCGCGGGTGCCGGTGTCCATCTGCACGTCGTCCCAGGTCAGCGACTGGCCCTTGCGGACCGGGCGCACGACCTTCACGTCATGCGCCAGGCCCAGCGGCAGGCCGCCCACGCGCAGCGAATCCTCGGCGGGCGTGAGCTTGCCCCACACCGTGTAGCCGCCTTCGCCATCGAGCATCTCGCCAGGCTTCAGGTCCCGCTTGGCGGTGGCCACCACGTCGGCCTTCCAGCAGGTGGCCACGCCGGTGGGCTCGCCGCGCAGGGCGAGGGACGCCACCGAATAGCCCACCTCCAGGCCGATCAGGTGCCAGCGCTTGTACAGCGTGAAGTAGCGCCCGCTCGGGTCGGTCTGGGCCTTGTATTCCTCGAAGCAGTTGCGCACGTACTCGGTCTCGCCCTCGACCGTCACCCACACGCCCATGCGGATGTCGTAGTCGATCGGCTTGCCCTGGGCATCGAGCGAGGAGATCACTTCCACCATGCCCTTGCGCTCGAGCACGCCGCCCTCGCTGCGCGGGCGCGTGAGCGAGGGGATCTGGTCGACGCTGCCCGAGGGGTAGGCCAGGCCCTGCGAGGGCACGCACAGGCCGGTGGCATTGGCCACCGCGGTGCTCTCGATGGCGGGCTTGGAGCCATCCAGGAAGCTGTTGAACATCTTGGGATTCAGGCCGCCGCGCGCGGCCTGCTCCGGGGTGAGGCCGTAGTTGGACCAGACGGTGTCGGGGGTCGACTCGCAGAAGTGGGGCAGCCACTTGTGGCCGCGGCCCGCCGCCACCACCGGGAAGCCGCAGGTGCGCGCCCAGTCCACCAGGTCGCAGATCAAGGCGGGCTGGTCGCCGAAGGCCAGCGAATACACCACGCCCGCCTGCGAGGCCTTGAGCGCCAGCAGCGGGCCGCAGAAGGCATCGGCCTCCACCGTCACGTTCACCACATGCTTCTTGTGCTCGAACGCCATCAGGCAATGGTCCACCGCCGCGATCGGGTGTCCGGTGCACTCCACCACGATGTCGATGGCCGGGTGCTTGACCACCGCCTGCCAGTCGTCGCCGATGTGGGTGGTCCCGTTCTTGATCGCGTCCTCGATGGAGGCGGCCTGGGTGCGCTGGGGGTCCCAGCCGACGCGCGCCAGGTTGGCGCGCGCGCCCGCCGGCGACAGGTCGGCGATGGCGACCAGGTGCATGCCCGGTGTGCGGGGCACCTGGGCCAGGTACATGGATCCGAACTTGCCGGCGCCGATCAGGCCGACGCGGATCGGGCGGCCTTCCTGCGCGCGGCGGACCAGTTGCTGATGCAGTGACATGGAAAAACGCTCCTTATTCCTTCTTCAGTCCGGCCGCCTTCACCAGCGGCGGCCACTTGGGCAGATCTTGCTCCATGAAACGGGTCAGGTCGGCGGGGTTCGTGCTGATTCGCGTCTCGAGCGCGACACCGGCGACACGCTGCTCCACCTCCGGATCCTGCGAAATCGCGATCACCTCGCGATGCAGCTTCTGGACGATGTCCTGGGGCAGGCCGGCCGGGCCCACCAGGCCGAACCACTGCAGGGTGCTCACGCCCGGCAAGGTTTCGCTGACCGTGGGCACGTTGGGCAGCAGCGGGGTGCGCTTGTCGCCCGTGACGGCGATCGCCTTGAGCTGTCCGGACTTCAGGAACTGCAGCACCGGCGCCATGCCCAGGATGGCCACCTTCACCTGGCCGCCCACCACGTCGTTGATCGCCTGGCCGCCGCCCTTGTAGGGAACGTGGGTGAGGTCGATGCCGGCGCGCAGCTTGATCATCTCCATGCCCAGGTGCTGCGCGGTGCCCTGCGCAGGCGAGGCATAGGGCGTGCCCGGATTGGCCTTGGCGTAGTCGATCAGCTCCTTGAGGTTGTTCACCGGCAGCGAGGGGTGAGCCACCACGATGTGCGCGCCCGTCGCCAGCATGGTGATGGGCGTGAAGTCCTTGATCGGGTCGGAGTTGACCTTCGCGAACAGGGCGGGCGCGATGGTGTTGCTGTCCAGGAAGACGCCGAGGGTGTAGCCGTCGGGCTTGGCGCGCGCGATGAAGTCCGTGCCGATGGTGCCGCCACCGCCGACGCGGTTTTCGACCAGGAACTGGACGCCGGTGCGGGCCGTGAGCTTCTGCGCATACAGGCGCGCCAGGACGTCCGTGACCCCGCCGGCGGCGAAGGTGACGACAACGGTGACCGGCTTGTTCGGATAGGCCGATTGGGCTGCGGCCGGCAAGGCGGATGCGACGGACAGCGCAATCGTCGCGAGGAAGGTGGCGAGTTTCTTCATGGGATGTCTCCTGGTGGTGGAATGAAAGACCGGTCTGGTCAGCTCGCCTTCGCGGCTTCGGCGGCTGCCTGGAACTTCTGGTCGGTGGGGGTTTCGCCCGGGTAACCCAGGCGCAGGGCGGCGTCACGTCCGCCGAAGCGGGCGATCAGCGCGTTCTGGTCGTCCTTCGCGCGGCGGTCGATGCCTTCGGGATCGAGCATGGCGCGCAAGGCCGCTTCAAATTCGGACAGCACCTTCGCGTACGCCGGGTCGCCCGCGAGGTCGCGCGTCTCCTCGGGGTCGGCCTCGAGGTCGAACAGCTCGGGGGCGTAACCCACGTAATGGTGGTACTTGTAGCGTCCGCGCGTGAGCATGTAGCCCGCGCTGGGCGCGCCCACCGCGTGGTATTCGCTGAAGCCGTAGCGGGTGGCGTCATCCGGCTGGTTCGCCAGCTCGAACAGGGATCGGCCCGGCAGGCCTTCGTCCTGCGGCGCGGGCGGCACGCCCAGGGCATCCAGGAAGGTGGGGTGCAGGTCGATCAGGCCCACGTGGGTGGTGCGCACGCCCACCGGCACATCAGGCCCCGCCACGATCATCGGGATGCCGGTGGCCTCCCGGTACAGGACGTCCTTGTTCCACAGGCCGCGGGTGCCCAGGTTGTCGCCGTGGTCGCTGCTGTAGACGATGCGCGTGGTCTCGGCCAGGCCGGTCCGCTCCAGGACTTCGAGCACCTTGCCCACCTGGTGGTCCAGGAAGGTGATGAGTCCGTAGTAGCAGGCGATGGCCAGCTTGCGGCGCTCGTCGGAGTCGAAGGTGGCGTCGTGGTCCCAGAAGCTGGCCATGCGCTCCACCCAGGGGTGGCGGAGGTAGCCGTCGCGGGGCAGCAGCTTGGGCAGGCGGATGTCCTCGCGCAGGTAGGGGTCGAGGAATTCCTGCGGCACCACCAGCGGCATGTGCGGCGCGACGAAGCCGACGAACAGCATCCAGGGCTTGTCGTCCGGCTGCTTCGCGCGCGCCTCCAGCCACGAGGTGGTGAGGTCGCAGATCCGGTAGTCGTAGCGGTTGTAGTTGGAAGTGCCGGGGCCGACCTTGGCGTACAGGGCCGAGGGGCCGGCCTTCTCGGGCATCGGATCACGCACCGAGCCCCAGAGCTGGCCGATGCCATTGAGGATGTGCATCGGTTCGTGCTGGCGGTCGAACCCGGTGGGGTGCTGGGCGTCCTGGTAATGCAGCTTGCCGATGGACTCCACGCGGTGGCCATGCTGCTGCATGCGGTGCCCCCAGCCCGGGATCTTGCCTTCGTAGGCGATGGCGTTGTCCCAGTAGCCGATGTCATGCACCCAGCGGCCGGTGGCCAGGCTGGCGCGCGCCGGCACGCAGACCGGGCACGGCGTCCAGGCGTTGGTGAAGCGCGTGCCGCGTGCGGCGAGGCGGTCCAGGTTGGGCGTGCGCACGAAGGGGTGGCCGGAGCACCCCATGTAGCGCGGGTCGTGCTCGTCGGAGAAGATGAACAGGAGGTTGGTGGGCTTCTTCATGCGGGGGTCGCCTGGGCGGAACGGGAAGCAGCGGCGTGGGCGGCGTCGAAGGCGGCGCCGCTTTCCAGCAGCTGCGCGATCTCGTCGGAGGTGAAGTGGCCGAGGGTGCGCAGCACCTGCACGGTGTCCGCGCCGACCACGCCGCCGGCATGGCGCACAGCCCCGGGCGTGGCGGACAGGCGCGGCGCGGGCGCGGGCATGGCCACGGTGCCCAGCTCCTTGTCGGGGGCATGGACGATGGTGCCGCGCGCCGCGAAGTGCGGGTCACGAAAGATGTCGGCCATCGTGAACACGCGCGAGCCGGGCACGTCGTTGTCCTGCAGCAGCTGCGCCAGTTCGGCCAGCTCGAAGCTGCCGGTCCACTCGGCGACGATGCCGTCGAGCACCTCCTCGTGCTGCACGCGCGCGAGGCCGGTGGCAAAGCGCGGGTCGGTGGCCAGCTCGGGCTGACCCATCACCTGCGCCAGGCGGCGGAACACCGCGTCGCTGGAGGCCGCCATCGCGATGAAGCCGCCGTCGGCCGTGGGGTAGAGGCTGTTGGGGGTGCTGCCCGGGAGATGCGAGCCCGCACGCATCGCGATGTGCCCCAGCTTCTCGAAAGCTGGCACATGCGACTCCATCAGGCTGAAGGCGCTCTCGTACAAGGCGGCATCCACCACCTGGCCCTGGCCGGTGCGGCCCCGCGCCAGCAGCGCCATCGTGGCCCCCAGCGCGCCATAGAGCGCCGTCACCATGTCGGTCACCGGCACTGCGGCGCGCACGGGCGGGCGGTCGGGGTAGCCGTTGATATGCAGCATGCCGCCCACCGCGTCACCCAGGAAGCCGTAGCCGGGGCGCTCGCGGTAGGGACCGCTCTGGCCGAAGCCGCTGATGCGGACCATGACCAGCCCCGGGTTGTCCTGGCGCAGCTGCTCGTAGCCGATGCCCCATTTCTCCAGCGTGCCGGGGCGGAAGTTCTCGACCACCACGTCGCATTCGCGGGCCAGCCGCCGCACCACGTCGCGCGCGGCCTGCTGGCGCAGGTCCAGCGAGACCAGCTGCTTGTTGCGAAGGATGGTGGCCGCATACAGCGACTTGCCGTCCACGTGCTTGCCCATGGTGCGCACCGGGTCGCCCTCGGGCGGTTCGACCTTGATCACCTCGGCGCCGAAATCGGCCAGCAGGCGGCCGCAGAAGGGGCCGGCGACGGTGGAGCCCAGCTCCAGCACGCGAAAGCCGGCGAGCGGACCCGCGGCCTGGTCTTGCGCTGCACTCATGCCCGCAACCCCGTGTACTCGGCGCCCAGGAGATGGCGCACGAGGATCAGTTTCATGATGTTCAAGGTTCCCCCTGTGAATAAGAAAGCGTGGACGTCGCGCAGGCGCTGCTCGATGCCGACGTCGCGCAGGTAGCCGCTGGCGCCGAACATCTGCAGGCAGTCCTGGATCACTTCCACGCCGGTGGAAATGCCGAACCACTTGGCCATGGCCGCATCGGCCGCGGCGTCCTCGCCGCGGTCGTTGGCGACCAGGGCGCGGTAGGCGAGCAGCCGGCCCGCCTCGATGCGCGCGTGGTGTTCGACCAGCGGAAAGCTGATGGACTGGTTGCTGGCGATGGGCCGGCCGTAGACGATGCGCCGCTTGGCGAAATCGAGGGTCTCCTGCAGCACCTCGCGCGCGGCGCCCAGCGCCGCCAGCGGCGAGAGGCAGCGCGAGACGTTGAAGCGCGCGTACATGATCGCCTTGCCCTGCCCCTCGCCGCCCAGCGTGGCGGTGGCCGGCACCCGCACGCCCTGCAGGTGCACCTCGCCGAGCATGTGGGCGCGGGCCCCCATCTGCTCCATCGAGCTGCTGGAGACGCCGGGCAGGTGGGTGGGTACGCGCAGCAGCACCATCCGGGGCTTGCCCCCCTCGGGCTGCGGCACACGCGCCGACACCGCCAGCACGTCGGCCCCGGGCACGGTGCTGACATGGATCTTGGTGCCGTCGATCACGTACTCGTCGCCCTCGACGCGCGCGGTGACCTCGATGGCGGACAGGTCGGAGCCGGCGTTCTCCTCCGAGGTGGCCAGGGCCACCACGCACTCGCCGGCGTAGACGGCGCGCACGGTGTCATCGCCCCAGCCCGGAAAGAAATGCGCGTGGGTGGCCTGCTGCCAGGCGATCAGGGCGCAGCTCACGTCGACGGCGGCGATCTCCTCGATCGCGATGCCCAGGCTCACGTAATCGCGGCCCTGCCCGCCCAGGCGGGGGTCGCCGATCACCCCGAGGATGCCCGCGCGCCCCATGGCGCGGATCGCCTCGCGGGGCAGGCGTGCCTCCTCGTCCCAGCGGCGGCTGTGGGGCTTGAGCTCGCGCTGCGCGAAGTCGCGCACCTGCGCGCGCCACGCCTCGTGGTCGGGAGAGAAGGAGAAGTCCAGCGGCATGCGTCGAAATCGTTGTGTCTGGGCCTCATAATGCTATATAGTATTTTGACTTGTCAAGATCCTCATTCATGAAGACCAAGACACCCACCCCGCCCGCCAAGCTGCGCCTGCTCGGTCGCACGCTGCACCGCGTGCGCGTGCAGAACGAGAGCCTGGCGCTGCACGGCCAGTTGCGACTGGCTTTGCTGCAGTGCATCCATTCCGGCCACTGGGTGGCCGGCGACCGGGTGCCGACCGAGGCGGAACTGATCGAGGCCACCGAGCTGAGCGCCGGCACCGTGCAGCGCGCGCTGCGGGACCTCACCGAAGAAGGCGTGCTGCGGCGCCAGCAGGGCAGCGGCAGCTTCGTGGCCAGCGCCCCGAACCGCATCGACGATGTCGCGCACTGCCGCTTCCTGGATAACGACGGCATGACGGTGCTGCCGGTGTTCTCCCACATCCTCAGTCGCAAGCCCGCGCCGCGCAAAGGGCCGTGGAACGACCATTTCCCGGCCGATGCCCAGGTGGTGCGCCTGGACCGCGTGCTCACGGTCAACGACGAATTCGACGTCTTCAGCCGCTTCTTCTTTGACGGCGGCCGCTTTCCCGGGCTGGCCTCGCGCCCCGTCACCGAACTGGCGGGCGCCAACTTCCGGCTGCTGCTCGGACAGGAAGGCCAGGCCCCCGCGGGCGGCGTGACCGAGACCCTGCGCCTGGTGCAGGCGATGCCCGAGGTGGCGCGCGGCATGGGCGTGGCCGAGGGCAGCTGGGTCGTGCAGCTCGAGATCGTGCGGCACATCGCCGGCGGCGCGGGCGCCCTCTACTACCTGCAGATGTACGTGCCGCCCACCGAGCGGCCGCTGGCCGCCCGCGAGGCGTCCTGACCCCATTCATTCCCCACACCATTCAACCGAGGAGAGAACCCATGAAAGATCCCTACAGCGGCTTCCAGTACCTGAAATTCGATCGTCCGTCCGAGCGCGTGCTGCGTATCACGCTGGACCGCCCCGAGAGCATGAACTCGCTGAACTGGGAGGCCCACGGCGAACTGACCAACGTCTGGAAGGTGGTCGACCAGGATCCCGAGGTGAACGTCGCCATCATCCGCGGCGCCGGCGCGGCCTTCTCCGCGGGCGGCGACTTCAGCATGGTCGAACGCATCATGAACGACTACAAGATGCAGGCCGCGGCGCTCAAGGAGTTCAAGGAACTTTGCTACAACATGATCGACTGCTCCAAGCCCATCGTGTCGGCCATCCACGGCCCGGCGGTGGGCGCGGGCCTGGCCGCGGCGCTGCTGGCGGACGTGTCGATCGCGGCCAAGACCGCGCGCATCATCGACGGCCACACCCGCCTGGGCCTGGCCGCCGGCGACCACGCCGCCCTGATCTGGCCGCTCCTGTGCGGCATGGCCAAGGCCAAGTACTACATCCTCACCTGCGAGCCGCTCTCGGGTGAAGAGGCCGAGCGCATCGGCGTCGTGTCGCTGTGCGTGGAAGACAGCGAGCTCGAGGCGAAATCGCTCAAGGTCGCCGAGCGCCTGGCGCGCGGCGCGCAGCGCCCGATCCGCTGGAGCAAGCACGCCCTGAACAACTGGCTGCGCATGGCCGGGCCCTCCTTCGACAACTCGGCCGCCCTGGAGATCCTCTCCTTCAACGGCCCCGAGCTGCGCGAAGGCCTGGCCTCGCTCAAGGAAAAGCGCGCGCCGAAGTTCGACTACAAGGTGTGAGGACGCCATGACCCGCGCCCGCCCCCTGAACATCCTTTTCATCACATCGGACCAGCAGCGGGCGGACTGCTACGGCTTCGCCGGCCGGCGGGTCAAGACGCCACACCTGGACCGCCTCGCCAGCGAAGGCACGCACTTCCAGGCCTGCATCACCCCCAACCTGGTGTGCCAGCCCTCGCGGGCGTCCATGCTCACGGGCATGCTGCCGCTCACGCACGGCGTGATCGACAACGGCATCGACCTGCCCGCCGCCACCGGCGCGCAGGGCTTTGCAGGCGCCCTGCGCGGCGCGGGCTACGACACCGGATTCATCGGCAAGGCCCACTTCTCGACGGCCAACACCTTCTCCCCCACCGGCAGCGCCGAGTGCCTCAAAAGCAGCGAGCGCTACCCGATGGCATGGACCGGCCCCTACATGGGCTTCGACCATGTGGAGCTGAGTTCACTGGGCCACCTCTTTCCCCACCAGCCCCCGGGCGACCCGCTGCAGGGCCGCCACTACGAGCGCTGGCTGTATTCGCAGGACGTGCCGCAGAAGGTCTTCGACCTCTGGCGCACGCCCACGCGCCCGCCCGCCGGCGCAGCGCAGACCTGGTCGTCGGCCCTGCCCCTGGCCTGGCACTCCAGCACCTGGTGCGCGGACCGCGCGATCGACTACCTGCGCACGCGAGGCGGCGAGCGGCCCTTCTGCCTGTGGGTGTCGTTCCCGGACCCGCACCACCCCTTCGATTGCCCCGAGCCCTGGGCCGGCCTGCACCACCCGGACGAGGTTGAACTGCCCCGGGCCCCGGCCAAGGACCTCGACGCCCGCCCCTGGTGGCACCGCGCCTCGCTGGAGCGTCCGCCCGCCGGCGGCGACGAGGCCTCGCGCAAGTTCCGCAGCACCCTCTCGCGCGCCCCGGACCAGACCGAGGCGCAGCTGCGGGACATGACCAGCAACTACTACGGGATGATCTCCCTGATCGACCACAGCGTGGGCCGGCTGCTGGCCACGCTGCGGGACCTGGGCGTCGAGGACGATACGCTGGTGGTCTATTCCACCGACCACGGCGACCTGCTCGGGGACCACGGCCTGTACCTCAAGGGCCCCACGCCCTACGAAGGCCTGCTGCGCGTCGGCATGATCCTGCGCGGGCCGGGCATTCCCGCCGGCCAGGCGATCACCGACCCGGTGTCCACGCTGGACCTGGCCGCCACGTTCACCGACGTCGCGGGCACCTCGCTGCCGCCGCAAGCCCAAAGCCGCAGCCTCCTGCCCGTGGCGCGCGGCACCGAGTCGCGGGAGGTGGCGTACTCCGAGTGGCATGTCAGCGAGACCCGCTGCGGCGTGCCGCTGGAGCTGCACACCGTGCGCGCCAGGGACTGGAAATGCACGATCGAGCGGGTCAGCGGCGCGGGCGAGATGTACGACCTGCGCAATGACCCCGACGAGATGCGCAACGTCTTCGACGACCCGGCCTACGCCGCGATGCGGCGGGACGCGCAGGCCCTGATCCAGGACCGGCCCGGGCCGGTCCTGAAGGAACGGCTGCCCAGCGTGGGCATGGCCTGACGGACCGCACGCCCGCGGGGCGGTGCGTGCGCGCCGGAATCAGGACGGGGACGCCTCGAAGAACTTCAGCAGCTGCTCGGAGATGAACTCGGGCTGTTCCTCGGTCACCCAGTGGCCGCTGTTCGGGACAAGCCCGCCGCGCACATCGACCGCCACGCGCTGCAGCGACTCCAGCGTTTCCAGGCCGCGGCCGAAGCTCTTGTCCCCGCCCAGGGCCAGCACGGGCATCTTCAGCTTGCCACGCGCGGCCAGCATGGCCTGGTTGTCCTCGACGTCCTGCGGCAAGGCGCGGTAGATGCTGAACATCGCCCGCATCGCGCCGGGCTTGACGTAGGTGCGCAGGTACTCCTTGCGCTCCTCCTCGCCGATGCAATTGGGCAGGTAGCCGTAGTTGTCGAACAGCCAGTTGATGATCACGTGCTCGCGTCCGCCGAGGAACAACTGCTCCGGCAGGTCGGGGGTGCGAAAGACCGCGTGGTGCCAGCGCCGGCCGTTCTGCGAGAAGTCCGCGCCGTCGCCCGGAATCGCCACATCCAGGATGGCGAGCTTCTTCACCGCCTCCGGGTGCTGGGCGGCCAGCGAGAAGGCCGTCGGCCCGCCCCAGTCGTGTCCGACGGCGTAGCAGCTGTCGATGCCCAGGGACTGCAGCAGCCGCCAGAGGTCGTTGGACATCGTCTTCTTGTCGTACCCGCTGGTGGGATGCGAGGAATCCCCGAGCCCGCGCAGGTCCGGCGCGATGACCGTGTACTTCCCGGCCAGGCGGGGGATGACGTGGCGCCACTCGTACCAGGTCTGGGGGATGCCATGCACCAGCACCACGACAGGCCCCTGGCCCGCCTTGGCGTAGTGCAGGATCACATCGCCCAGGTCGGCGTGGTGGTGGGTGATGGCGGTCATGTGCGGGGTCTTTCTTCGTGGCGGGACATCAACTGGCCGCCCAGCGGCGCGCGGCCATGACCGAACCTTACGACAAAATCGCCCCGCGCTCCCCGGCCTGCGCTCAGGCAGCCTCGAGAAGCATCTCCACCAGGCGGTCCGGGACATCCACCATCACGTCGTGGCCGCTCTGCACGGGAAGGACCCGCCAGGTCGGATCCTTCTTGAGTTTTTCCTCGGCCGCATCGAACGCGGGCTGAGGATAGCCCTTGGCGCGGATGTAGGTCTTCTTGGCCACACGCTCCCGCGCGCCCGTCAGGACCAGCTTCTCCGAGTAGGTCCCGAGCGGCTGGGGGGTGCACAGGCTGTCCACCCAGGCCTGGTCGGCGGGATTCACGTTGAAGAAGGACGCGGGCAGCGGCGGCATGGCCAGCTGCTTTTTCTCGATCGCGGTGCGGATGCTTTCGGCCACCCGGGGGTTGCCCTTCTCCACGATGCTGTCGCCGTTCTCAGGCAGGAAGGCATCGAGGAACACCAGCGAGCCGACCTGCGACCCGATCCGCTCGAGAGCGCCCGAGACCGGGTAGCCGGCATAGGAGTGCGCGACGAGCACCACGTTGCTCAGACGCTCCCACTTGATCACGTTGATGATGTCGTTCATGTGGGTGGTGAGGTTCACCTTCTCGTCCAGCAGGTGCGAGCGCTCGCCCAGGCCGGTGAGGGTCGGCGCGTAGACCTTGTGGCCCAGGCGCTCGAGGCGGTCGCTCACGCGGCGCCAGCACCAGCCACCATGCCAGGACCCGTGCACCAGCACGAAGGTGCGGGGCGCGCCCCGGGCGGCGGTTTGCGCCACGGCCGGACCCGCCAAGGCGGCCGCTCCGAGGCCGAGCGTGGCCGCAGCCAGGGTCTGCCGGCGCGTGAGCGCGGATTGGGTTTGCTGTGTCATCGTCATGCTCCACCAAAATTGAAACCCTCATCAGTGCACGCTGGTGGGGGTTTTCTGTTTTCTAGGTGGCAGATTCACGCATGCCACAATTCTTTTTAGTCTTCCAGGCAAGGCATGAGATCAAATGACATCTACTGCAGGGCAGACGATCTCTTCTTCACGTCCAATCTCCTGTTTCATGGGATTGGACTCCAGAGTCAGACACTACTCAAATCCGGGGGGACGTCGCGGGTACCTGCTCGGGGAAAAGGATCGGGTTGACTTGCAACAACAGCCTTTCAACGAAGTCTTCGTCAATCGGACCGTGGCCAAACAAGAGTCGGTACCAAAGCGGACCGAACAAGAGGTCCAGTATCAGCTCATGATCCAGTCCTTTCGGGATCTGTCGAGATTTTTCGGCCTTGACCAGCAGGGCCAAGCCCGCAGCCCTTCGTGGGCTCACCACTCTGTCGCGCAACAACTGGTCGGTGATCGGGTCGTACTGACCTTCCACCATCAAAGAGCAGAGGATGCTGCGCCACAGTGGGTCTTTGAGACGCTCAACAGTCGCCAGCAGGTAGCGCTTGACCTCGTCCTGAAAGGATCTGGCATCTTCACGGATGACTTCAGTAAATCCTTCCATGTAGAGCTCGATCAACAGTGCTCCCTTGGTTGGCCAGCGACGATAGACCGATGCTTTAGAAACCCGAGCGGAACTGGCGAGTTTCTCGATGGAAAAGCGTGATTCCCCTTCATTGCGAAGCAAGGTCCTTGCAGCTTCCAGGATGGCCTCGTGGGTCTTCAGGTTTCTGGGTCGACCCCGTGCCGGTTCCAGGGAGCTTGTGGTGTGGGCTGAGTCAAGTGTCATGGCTGCATTTTTACAGAATTGACATACGAAACGAACCGTTTTATTATACACCAAACGAAACGAAACGAATCGTACCGTATCAAGGAAACAAGCATGAAGTCCTTTGCTCAAGGGAAAGATCGTCCAGCAGGGCGGCGTACATGCATTGAGGACATCTTGGTCTTGTCGAAAACCAGGAGCAGTTCTCGTTTGCTCAAATGCATCCAACTCACTCGGGCTGAGTTGACTCAGTTCGACATCTCCGTACAAACCCTTGGGTCGCCATTCATCAAGCCAGTGGTACATGCCTGCTTGAGATCAGCAGACGTGATCAAAGCCCCAAGTTGAAGAATCAGTGCGCCCTGAGACCTGGTCATCAACATCTTGCGGTTGCGGACTAGATTGCAGGGCACTGAACAAACCACGACAGTGGAAATTTGTGTAACCAAGCCAACAAGCAGAGGAGATTTCATGAAATCCAATCACATGAGCAGCCGTCGGGATGCCCTGAAAATCATGGGAGCAGTCGGCGCGACGACTGCCATGATGTCGCTGACCGTCCGAGATGCATACAGTCAAGCTGCCATTCCGGTTGTGATGACCACTGGACTCAAGCTGGCTAACTATGGCCCCATTTATGTGGCGGCTCGCAATGGGCTTTTTCAAAAACACGGTCTCAATGTAACCACCAACGTAGGTGGCACGGTGGTTGAGCCTGTTTCCATTGCCCTGTCTGGCCGGGGGCAATTTGCCGCCACGGGCACTGGCATGGCAGTCAACTCCACGCTTGAAGGGGGTGGCATGAAAGTCGTTGCCAAGATGTGCGGTGCACTGGGTATGTGGGTCATCACCCCTCCGGGAACCAGCTTTACTGGGCTGGCTGACTTCAAGGGGAAGAAGGTGGCGAGTCTGCGTTACCCCTCGAACACGGTCACATCGCCGACGTTCGCCATGAAGAAGTTTGCCAACATGGATCCCAAATCCGCTGGTGTCGAATTTATCGAAGGTCCTCCGGGATCGATCATCGCTGCTGTTCGAGACAAGCGTGCAGACGTGGGTGTGGTTTTTGAATGGGACGCAAGCATTGCCTCTCAACAAGGGCTGCAGGTGACCTATGCGTTCGCTGAGCAAATGGGGCCCATCTTGCTGACTTCGGTGATGGTGAAAAACGATTATCTGGCCGCCAATCCAGACATTGTTCAGCGCTTTTGTAATGCACTTGCCGAGTCCATGAAAATGATTCGTGAAAACAGCTCTCTGTACGTGAGTGCGATGGGCGCTGAGTTCTCGAATCTAGAAAAGCCCGTGGTGGAATCTGGCTGTGCTCGACTTCTGGCAACCAAAGGGTTTGTGCCAATCAACCCAGTGGTCACCAAGGCAGAGTGGGAGGCCAGCATGGAGCACGATTTCTTGGCGGGAACCATTAAAAAACGGTTGTCGTTCGAGGAAATGGTGGATAACCGATTCGCGCTGAAGGCCACTGAGCAGTTCGGCATGAAAGGTTAAACCATGAGCGGCACTATTACCCAAGTAGCGGCACATGGTGCGCCCAAGCCAGATCATGGCCGGCGTACTCGCTCCAAGATGAGAATACCGATCTATCAAGCGCTTCTGGTGCTTGGCATTCTTGCCCTTTGGGAAATATTGGTCAGGTATGAGATCGCTCCCGTCTATCTCTACGGGCAACCCAGTGGCATTCTGGCCAAGGGTGCCGCTCTCATCGCTGAGGGAGCGCTTTTCATCCACATCGGCGCCACGGCCTTTGAAGCCATCACCGGATTCATCATAGGCACAACACTTGGAAGCGTTGTCGGTCTCTCGCTTTGGCTGTCCGAGACGGTGGCCAAAATCCTGCGACCTATCATCGTTGCCATCAATGGTGTTCCCAAAATTGCGCTTGCACCTCTGGTGATTGTTTGGTTCGGTGTGGACATGGGAGCCAAGGTGGCCATTGCGGCCAGCTTGACTTTCATTGTGGCCCTGATCTCTGTTTATCAAGGAACGCAGGAGGTCGATCAAGATCTCGTCAAGCTGATGAAGTCTCTTGGGGCCAAGCCGCTGACGATTTGGCGAAAAGTCATTGTGCCGGGATCAACCCCATGGATTCTGGCCACCATGCGGCTCAACATCGGATTTGCAATGATTGGTGCAGTGGTGGGTGAATACATTTCAGCCAAATACGGCCTTGGCTACTTCATCTACAACGCCGGTTCTCTTTATGACCTCAACTCGGTCTTTGTAGGCATCTTCTGCCTGATGATTCTGGCGCTCATTCTTGATTTCATTCTGCTGAAAGTGGAGGCGAGGTTCAAATGGTGAAGGTAAAAGACAAGCCTATCCTTGAGGCAAGAAACGTTTCAATGACGTTCAACCACGGGACACCTCGTGAAGTGGTTGTATTTCGTGGTGTCACGTTTGAACTGCACGAAGGAGAAATCCTGGCCATCGTGGGGCCGTCTGGCTGTGGCAAATCGACCCTGTTCAACATCATTGCTGGCCTGCTGGAACCTTCCAGTGGATCTGTTTTGGTGGACGGACAAGTGGTCAGCGGTGCCAAGGGTCACATCGGCTACATGCTTCAAAAGGATTTGCTGCTCCCATGGCGAACCGTCCTTGAGAACGTCACACTGGGCTTAGAGGTCAGTGGTTTGGACAAAGGCGTTGCACATGACCGGGCCATGTCCTTGATCAAAAGCTACGGACTGGCTGGTTTTGAATCATCCAAGCCAGGCTCTCTGTCGGGTGGCATGCGGCAGCGCGTGGCATTCATGCGCACCTTGGCGCTGGATCCCAAAGCCATTCTGCTTGACGAACCGTTCTCCGCGCTGGATTTTCAGACTCGATTGGTTCTGCAAGGTGATGTCAAACGCATCATCAGAGATCGCAATAAAGCAGCCATTCTGGTCACACATGACATCGGCGAGGCTATTGCAATGGCCGACAGGGTTCTGGTGCTGTCGCATCGACCCAGCACGGTCAAGTCGATTTACGAAATCGATCTGGGTCCTGCAGATGCCGATCCCATCGCATTGAGACGCTCTTCTCACTTTAACGACCATTTCGATGCCATCTGGAGTGATTTGGACATTCAGGTCTCTTCGACCGCGTGAAACCATACAGTCTTTGCGGCTGCGATATCAAAAAAAATTGAGGAGTCAAAATGGACGTAGGGATCTATTCTGCTGATGTGCTGTCGACACGGGACGACGAGTTGGATCAAGATGATCGACCAGGCAATTCATATGCCGCTTTAGAAAAATGTGCCAGCCACTGGCCTGAAAAGCCAGGTGTCAAATTTCCACTCGCAAGCAAGTCAATGACGTTCTCGCAGTGGTTGAAGTCAAGCAACCGGCTTGCCAATGCTTTGCGCGCACTTGGAGTGAAGAAGGGCGACACGGTTGCCTTATGGGCAGAAAACAGAATCGAGTGGACGATTGTGCAAACCGCTCTTGCCGGTTTGGGTGCGGTGTTGGTGCCAGTCAATACACATTTCCGCGATGAAGACTTGAAGTACGTACTCAACCATGCACGTGCAAAAGTGATTTTGCTATCTCGAAATTTTCGTTCGGGCGATTATCTAAACATCGTCAACAAACAGCGGAATGAGCTGCCTTTTCTTCAAGAGGTGATCTGTTTTGATGCCACCGATGAACCCGGTATCCATTCATTTGAAGCGATATTGGAAAAGGCATCAGATCAATTTCAGCCGACCCCCATTGATCCTCGTGAAATGGGCAGTGTTCAGTACACGTCAGGAACGACTGGCCAACCCAAAGGGGCTGCACTGTCTTTCAAGGGCATGATGGACAACGCTTTGGAGTCAGCTACTCGACTGCAGATCACTCAGGATGATCGCTGGACATCCATCATTCCCTTGTTTCATTGCGCTGGTTGCATCATGAACCTGATGGGCTGTCTTTCCAAGGGCGCTACCTACGTGGGTGTCCCGGCCTTTGATCCTGTGCACATGTTTCAGATCATCGAGAAGGAAGCATGCACGTTGCTCACAGGCGTTCCCACCTCTTACCTGAGCATGTTGCAGCACCCAGATCGTCAGCAATATGACTTGTCCAGTTTGCGTGCAGGAACATGCGGTGGTTCCGACTGTGATCCGGTGGTGCTCGCTCAGTGTGCGGCGGAATTTCCCATTAAAGGTCTTGTTCAGGTTTACGGACAAACCGAGGCCAGTACTCTCATTGCCCTTGACTTTCCTGATAGTGCTTTGCGATGGGAGACCAGTGGCCTGCCATTACCGGGCATGGAAGTTCGCATCACCCATCCGGAGTCACGTGAGGTACTGGCCCCGACCCAGATCGGACAGATCGAGGTGCGTGGTTCCATGGTCATGCTGGGCTACCTGAATCAGCCTGACGCCACCCAGGCCACGATTGATCCACAGGGGTGGATGCAGACTGGGGATCTCGGTTACCTCAGGCCTGATGGAAGAGTGGTCATCGCTGGAGGCCGGTTGCGTGACATGATCATTCGGGGTGGAGAAAATATCTATCCCGTGGAGATCGAGAACATTCTGCGAGACCATCCTCTGGTGTCGGAGGTGTCCGTTTTCGGTATGCCTGACACGTACTACGGTGAAGTGGTCTGCGCTGCAGTATCGGTCAAGGCGCAAGTCACGCCTGCTGACATGAAAAAGCATTTGGAAGGCAAGATTGCTGGCTTTAAGCACCCTGTGAAATATTTCTTGGTGACTGAGTGGCCAATGACCTCCAGCGGAAAAATCAAAAAGCGTGATTTGAAGCAAGCCGCTGTCAGCAATGCACTGGTTGAGATCGCATGAAACCCTGTCAAGCTGGGATGATGGGGCGTTACGAGGTGGTGCCCGATCGCAGCGCTCTGGCCTCTGCGATTGGAAACACGGGTGTGGAGGTGGTCTCTTCTCCTTATATCGTTGGTCTTCTGGAGGAAGCAAGCCACCGTGCCGTGCGGCATTTGTACGAAGTGAACGAGGCAACGGTCGGTGTCAAGCTGGAACTGGCGCATCTGGCGCCTGCCCATCCTGATGCCCCGCTACTGGCCGTTGCTCGTCTCAAACATCATGAAGGTCGTCGTTTGACGTTCGAGGTGAACGCCTACCAAAAAGACGTTCTTGTCATGACTGGGGTGCACGAAAGGGTATTGATTCGACTGGATCACTTTTTGTCATCAGGTCAATCTAAGTCCGTTGTGGCTACTCCCTCGAAATCACCCATCGAGTTCTTTTTCGACTATCACAGCCCGTGGTCTTACTTCGCAGCCACTCAGATCCAATCAGTGGCTCAGCGTACCAATCGCAGCGTGCGCTGGCGACCCATGCATCTTGCCCGTCTGATTGAACGAATCAACGGACGCAGGCCGCTGGACGAAAACGCATCGTTTGTGAGGTGGTACAAAGCCGATATGCTGGATTCAGCGGAGCGCTTGGGCTTGCAGATTGCCTATCACCCCCAATTTCCGCTGCGTCCGGTACGTGCCCTGCGCGCCACGGCTTATGCGATTGACCAGGGAAAAGCCAAAGACTTTGTGCTGGCAGTCATGAAGGCCTACTGGACAGACTCACTCGACATCAGTGATCCTGGCGTCTTGTCTCGTTTGGGTGAGTCGGTTGGGTTGGAAGCCCAAGGTGTGGTGAATTCGATTGAGGATGACGTCTACAAGAATGTGATCAACCGCAATACAGAAGAAGCGCAGAAAAGGGGGGCTTTTGGTGCTCCCACCTTCATCTGTGAGGGCAAGCTCTTCTGGGGCCACGATCGGCTTGATCGGCTGGAAGAATTCGCAGGTCGATGATTCAGAATCATCGCGGACAGGTGAAACCATCTCCATGACACCCCGTGAGCAGGCGGGGCATGGAGATGGATGTCCTTGGCTTGGTGCAGGTGCCTGAGCTTTGATCGAATCAGTGCATGCCCAGATAGGCAGCCGTCAAATCGGGATCGTGCCGTGCCTTTTCCGCCGTGCCCTGCCAGACGGTTTTGCCTGATTCCAGGACGCAGATATCGTCTGCGACCCTGAGTACCCGTTCGGTGTTTTGCTCGACCAGCAGCACGGTCATGCCTTCATCACGGAGCTGCAGCAGGGCCCGGTAGCAAAGATCGATGACTTTGGGCATCAGGCCAAGGGAAAGCTCGTCGATCATGATCAGCCGAGGCCGGGTCATCAGGGCGCGACCAATGGCCAGCATTTGTTGTTCCCCGCCCGACAGGTTGCCTGCCAAAGAGTCCAGTCTCTCGGCCAGCCTGGGGAACATCGACAGAACCCGGTCTCGGTCCTGCTGAAACAAGCGTGCCGACTGAATCAGACCACCCACACGCAAATTTTCCAGAACGGTCAGGTCCTTGAACAACCTCCGGCCTTCTGGTGAGATGGCAATACCACGACGAACCCGCTCAGTGGGGCCAAGAGACCCGATGTCTTCGCCGTCAAACAGGATGTTGCCACCCTGACGGGCCACGTGGCCAGCCACACACATCAGTGTGGAAGACTTTCCAGCCCCGTTGGCGCCGAGCAATCCGGTGATAGTTCCTGGACGCAAACTGAGCGTCAGACCATGGACAGCCTGAAATGCGCCGTATCCGCAGGACAGGTTGTTCAACTCAAGCATCATGGGCTCCTGCAGATTCAGCGCCTTCGGCAATGGTGTCGCCACCCAGATAGGCGGCCCGAACCGTTGGGTTGGACATCACCTCTTTGGGTATTCCTTCAGCGATCTTTCTGCCGTTGTCCAGCACCACCAGTCGATGGCAAATCCTCATGACCTCTCCGAGGTTGTGTTCGATTAGCACGATTGTCGTGCCCTGCGCGTTGATCTCAGCGATGGTGTCGGCCAGCGCCTTGGCTTCCTTTGAGTTCAGGCCTGCCAAAGGCTCGTCCAGTAGTAACAGCCTGGGCTGGATGGCCAATGCACGTGCCATCTCCAGGCGTTTCAGAACCCCCAGCGGTTGTGTGCCCGGACTCTGGTTCTCGTAGGAGCCAATGCCGACACGTTGCAGCATCTGGCGTGCCAGAGACAGTTCAGCTTCTCGACCGACATGGGTCAGGGCCTTCAGTGGGGTGGCGGTTTTATCGTACCCAGCAGCCAGTGCCACGTTGTCAACCACAGACAGCTCCCTGAACGGTCGAACCAACTGTTGTGAAAGAGACAGTCCGCGGCGTATGCGCTGGTGAATCGGCAGTCCATCCAGCGATTGGCCATCGAGTGTCACATGGCCCGTGCTGGGGCGCACCACACCAGTGATGGCTCGCAGCATGGTGGTTTTACCAGCGCCGTTCGGGCCGATCAGCCCCAGCAGCTCCCCCTGTCTGACTTCGAAGGAGACGTCATCGATGGCAATCAGTCCGCCAAACCTGACGGTTACACCACGGACAAGCAATAGGGCATGTTGGCTGTTATCGGTTTTGCTCATACCCGACCTCCCCGACGCTGAGTGGGGTCGAAGAATCTTTTGACAAGCCCTGCCATTCCACCTGGAGAAAACCGCATCATCACAAAGAGCAATCCACCGTAAACCAGCAACTTATAGTCGCCAATGAACTGGAACCAAGCGGGCAGGGCGGAGAGTAGTGCGGCAGACAGCGAGACACCAACGACCGAGCCAATGCCACCAAAAACCACCATGGAAAGTACCGTCACCGACTCGACAAACCCAAAGCTGTCGGGACCGATGAATTGCAGGTGATAAGCGTAGAAGACACCGGACAAGCCGGCCAGGGCCGTACCCAGTGCGAACGCAACCAGCTTGTATTGAGGTACATCGATGCCCAGCACGCGCATGGTGTCTTCGTCTTCGGCAATTCCTTTGAAGACACGCCCCATCCAAGCACGACGGATGTAGACACACAAGGTGAGTACCAATGCGGCAGTGAACAGCGCCAGTACCATGAAGCCCAGTTTTCCAAACCCATGGTCAGGGAAGGAGGAAACACCCAGTTCCCCACCCAGAGCATCCTGCTGACGGACGATGCCGACAAACAGAAATCCCACACCCATGGTCGTGATCGCCAGAAAATCGGTTCTGACCCTGAGGGAAGCCAGACCAACGATGGCTCCTACTGCACCAGCCAGCAGCATCGCCACTGGCAGTGTGGCCAGAAACGGCATGCCTGCCTTGCCGAGCAGCGCGCCCGTGTAGGCTCCAATCCCCAGAAATGCAGCGTGCCCCAGACTGATCTGACCACAGAAGCCCGTGATCAGGTTCAGTGACAACGCGAACATCACGCTGATGGCCATCGTCGTGACAAGAGATATTTCGTAGTTCATGTGCTCTCTCTTCAGCGGCGCGCAAACAGTCCTTGGGGCCTGACCATCAGGACCACAATCAGGAATGCAAAAGCGATGGCGTTTCGGTCCAGCAGATTGCCCAGATATATGGTGCCAAAGGCCTCGATGATGCCCAGGACCAGCGCTGCTGCCAGCGTTCCCGGAACTGAACCTAGACCGCCCAGCACAATGATGGCCAAGGCCTTGTAAGACGGCACACTGCCCATGGTTGGTTCAACCAGGTTGTTGAGCAGGGCAACCCAGACACCCGCAAAACCCGCTAGCGCAGAGCCCACCAGAAAATTGATGTTCCTGACTTGCTGCAACGAGATCCCGAAGGATTGCGCCATTTGTGGGTCGGAGACCGTGGCTTGACAGGCAATGCCAACACGCGTGTGTGATTGCAGCCAGGCCAACAGGCCAATGATCGCAGCAGTACCCCCCATCACCAGCAGTTCAGCCAGCTTGAATTGCAGACCCGCAAAGATTTCCACTTGCTGCTGCAATGCCGGATCGACAAAAGACAGTCCTTGGGCACCAAAGGCAATTCGGAAGCCTTCTTCGGCAGCAATGAAGAGACCAATGGAGGCAATCAGGGCGACAAATGGAGGCTGTCCCAGCAGTGGCTTGTACGCCAATTGGTACATGGCCACACCCGCCACACCAGAAATCACCGATGCAGCAATGAAGCCAAGCAGCAGGCTACCACTGGCATTGCAGACCAGAACTCCCATGTATGCCCCCAATGTGAAGAGGGCTGCATGGGCGACGTGAAGTATTCGCAGCAGGCCGTAGACCAGGGTCAGCCCCAGCGCGATCAGCGCGTAGATGCTGCCCTGAACCAGGCCCTGGGCGACCAGCTCAACAATAAGCATGTTCGCCCTTGATTCACTTCGACTTGGTCGGAGGAGCCAGCAGCACGGGATCAGAGATCACAGAGTGGCGGCGGAAGGCCTTGTCCTTGACGACCTGAACTTGAATGTCTTTTTTGACTTCGTGCAGATCGTTGAACGCCAGCTTGCCGATCGGGGTGTCATAACTGCCTTCAGCGATCGCTTTCTTCAGCGCTTCGCCACCCTTGCCACCGGTCTTTTTGAGACCTTCCACCACCACGCTGACCGCCGTGTAGGACGAGGCTGCGACCATATCCGCTCCCATGGAGGCCGACTTTCGATAGTCTGCCAGGAAGGCTTTGGTGGCGGGCGAATCCGAGTCGCGATCCAGCGAAGTGGTCACCAGGGTGCCTTCAGAGGCGGGACCAGCGATCTCGATGAATTTGTCCGAGTCGTAGCCCTCCTGACCGATGATCGGGGCTGTCACGCCGGCCGCTCTGAGCTGGCTGACCAGGGGGCCTGCGTTGAAGAAGTAGCCAGAAGCGTAAATGACCTCCGGGTTGTCGGCTTTGACCTTGCTGACCAGGGGGCCGAACTGACGATCGGCCATGGCGTACTCATACTCGTTGACGATCGAGACACCCAGCTTCGGAGCGGCCTCTTTGAAGCCTGCTGCCAGGGCTTGTCCGAAATCGTTCTTCACCGTGATGAGGACTGCCTTCTTCTTGCCCAGGTTCTGCACCAGCTTGGCGCCGCCACGGCCCTGGACTTCACCCATGGCCGAGACACGGAACATGTAGTCGCCAGTGAGAGTGATGTCTGGATGAATGGCATACGCCACGACGTAGGGGACCTGAGCACGTTGGAAGATGCCTGCGGCCGCACGGGTGGAGCCAGAGTAGGAGCCTGAAACGGCTGCAACCACTTGGTCTTTTTCAACCAGTTTGGTGGCCACTGGAACGGCTTCTTTGGGCGTGGCTTGGTCATCGTAGACAACCAGTTCGATCTGTTGACCAGCAACACCACCTTTGGCGTTGGTCTGGGCAACGGCCAGCTTGGCACCTTCCAGTGCAGATTTGCCGTCGGCAGCAGCAAAACCCGTCAGGGGAACGTTGAAGCCCACTTTGATCTGGGCCCAGGTCGGTGTCGCCGAGAACACAAGTGCAGCTGCAGCGGCAACCATCAGGACGGGCATCTTGGGGGAATGACGGCTCATGAAGAACTCCTTGAAACGGTGGTGGTGTGAAGGTTGTCTGTCAGTGGTTTAATGACTGTACAAATCTAGAGAAATCTTTTAGATTTGTATATACAACTTAACCGGTTTTGAATCTACTTGGACTTAAAAAGACTGTCAACCAAGGGAAAACCCCATGAACAATGAGCCGACTGATGGCAGGCAGCCTGCCTTCCAGAAAGTGAAAGATCACGTGCTTTCAAAGATTCATGCAGGCGAATGGCTTGAAGGGGATGCCATCCCCAGCGAAGAGGCTATTGCCAAGCAGTTCGGTGTCTCGAGAATGACGGTCAACCGTGCCATACGTGAACTCAGTTCCGAGCAGATCGTCGAGCGAGTCCAGGGTTCTGGTACTTTTGTTGCTCAACAGAAGTACAAGGCTACCCTGGTTGAAATCCGCAACATTGCCGACGAAATTGCTGCCCGTGGCCATGCGCATCGAAGCGAGCTCCAGTTGCTGGAACGCTTGCGGGCCAACGACACAGTGGCCAGGGCTTTCAACATCAAACTCGGTGCAGTCGTTTTTCATTCTGTGGTGGTTCACTACGAGAACGAACTGCCGATACAAGTCGAGGATCGTTACGTCAACCCATTGGTGGCCCCCGACTACCTGTCGCAAGATTTCACGAGCCAGACACCCAACGCCTACCTCATGAAAGTCGCCCCCCTGCAGGGAGTGAGTTTCGAGATCGAAGCCTCACAACCTGCGGCTCGTGTCAAAGAGTTGCTTCACATGTCGGTTGGCGAGCCTTGTCTGGTCTTGCACAGAAAAACGCTCTCTCAAGGACAAGTGGCTTCAGTGGTTTCCATGTGGCACCCCGCTTTTCGATACAAGTTTGCTGGTCAATTTTGACCTTCAAAACGAGCTTGGCGCTCTGGCGGGCAGGGTGATTCATGCCAGCAGTTGACGCGGGATGACAGTTCGCTGGATTTTGGATGCGCCTTCGTATATGCGCATGATTCTTGCAACGCGCACACAACGCTCCAGCGGCATCTTGCGGGTGTAGCCGTAGCCGCCATGGATCTGCAGTGCAGCATCGGTGTGAAGGCTGCAGATCACTAATCTGTAGCAAGATTTCGCTAAGATGGAAAACCTTTGGTCTGCAAGCCTTAGCAAGACAATTTCCCATCGCAAAAAACGTCTTAGCAGCTACCCGTGGACGACCACTGAATTCCGTGGCTCAGGCATTTGTTCACATCACCCGAGAGCACCTGCAATTGCCATCAAACTCAACAGGGTAGCTGTTCAGCTTGTTTTTTCCACAAAGGCTAGAACAGCTTCAAGCAGGCGTCGCAGGGTGGGTTGAACGCCCTTTGCCAGATCAGGGCGATAGGCAAAAGGCCAATGCTCGTCCATGTAGGTGCATTGAGCCATTTCGAGCTGGATGGCATGTACACCTGTACCAGGGTTGCCGTACTGGCGGGTGATGTGTCCACCCTTGAACCGACCGTTCAGCACCGCATTGTAGTTGGGGCTGGCTTGCGCGATGGTGAGCAACTGCTCGGCCAGTACAGGGTCGCAACTGGCACCATTAGCCGTGCCTAGATTCAAGTCGGGCAGTTTGCCATCGAAGAAACGCGGCAGGACAGAGCGTATGGAGTGCGCATCCCACAATGCGACCGTACCATGCAACCCCCGAAGTCGGGATAGCTCTGCATTCAGTTGTTCGTGATAGGGGCGCCAAACCGCTTCACGTCGGGTAACGATTTCAGCTTCATCGGGCTGATCGCCTGCATGAATATAGAGGGGTGTCTTGTCAAAGGTGTCAATCGGGCAGAGACCGGTGGTGTCCTGTCCAGGATAGAGATTTTGGTTGTCCGGGGGGCGGTTGAGATCGACCACGTAACGGGAATGCGTGGCCACCAAGACCGAGGCTCCAAGCGCTTCAGCAAAGTCGTACAACTGCTCCAGGTGCCAATCGGTGTCTGGGACGCGGCGGGCCTCTGGCGTCAGTCGTCCTGCCAGCGACGCGGGCACATGGGTCCCCACATGTGGCATGGAGATCAGCAATGGGCGTGTGCCGCGGCGGAACCGAAATGCGGGTTCTGAAGTCGAAAAGTCCATGATTTCAATCCATCAAGAGTTCTGAGCGTGCCTGTAAGAAGGCACGGGAAGCGTCGTCATGCAGGGCATGCTGGCCAGCTTGAACCCAAGGCCTGCCCGCTGTCCAAACGCTTTCGATGGCAGAGGATCGGCTGCTGGCGAAGACGTGACTGGCCAGCATCTGGGAGGGGGTCAGCCCGCTCAGCGCCAAGTGATTGGGATCCAGCACGATGAAATCGGCCTGTTGGCCCACCGTCAGGCCCTGAATATTCCGGGCAGCTGCTTGCGCACCACCAGACACCGAACCCAGCCAAAGAGCATCTGCCACAGAAGGGTGAGCCGATTCGGCGGCAACATTGCGCTGCCGTAGAACCATTCGCTGGCTGTATTCCAGCATCATCAGGTCTTCGCCAGGGTTGACGCATATGTGGCTGTCAGATCCGATACCCCAGGCACCACGGTGAGCACGCCAAGTGGGGAAATCGAAAATGCCGTCCCCCAGGTTGGCCTCAGTTGTGGGGCACAGGCCCGCCACGGCTCCCTGGCTGGCGGCGCGTCGGTATTCCTCTGCGTCCATGTGGGTGGCATGGACCAGACACCAACGTTGGTTGACATCCGCATGGTTCAGCAGCCACTGCACCGGGCGCTGACCGCTCCAGGACAGGCATGCATCCACCTCAGCCGTTTGTTCAGCAATGTGGATGTGAACCGGAGCGCTCGCATCCAGCGCATCCAGGCCATTGAGGGCGGCCCTCAGGCTATCGGGAGGTACGGCGCGCAGAGAGTGTGGTGCCAGGCCCAGGCGGCTGCCTTGGGCCTGGCAGATGGGCAGCAGCTTCTGCAACAGGGCCAGCATGTTGTCGGTACTGCGGACAAAGCGCTTCTGCCCGTCAGAAGGGGGCATGCCACCGAAGCCGCTGGTCTGGTACAGCACAGGCAAGAGGGTCATCCCAATGCCGGTTTTATGTGCAGCGCGCAACAGACAGTGGGCTAGCGTTGCATCATCGGCATAGGGCCGACCATCCCTGTCGTGGTGCACGTAATGGAATTCGCACACACTGGTAAAGCCGGCTTCCAGCATTTCCACGTACAGCCAGGTGGCCACCGCTTCGAGGTGTTCGGGGCTCAGTCGCTGAGCGAAGCGATACATCAATGTGCGCCAGCTCCAGAAACTGTCCTGCGCCTGCCCCCGGTATTCGGTCAGTCCGCTCAAGGCACGCTGGAAGGCATGAGAGTGCAGGTTCGGCATGCCTGGTAGTACTGGCCCATGGGCGCGTGGCGTGTCGTTAGACGGCACGGTGCCAACGGTGATCCGGCGCAGGCATCCATCGTCGTCCCATTGCAGCAGGACATCGCGGGCCCAGCCGTCAGGCAGCAGGGCATGTTCAACAAACAGTTGGTTGTTCATTGGGTATTCAGGAGTTGACAGCGATGCGGCCCTGACGAACGACCTTGCAGGCGGGCCGCTGGCCCATCCAGTAGGCCAGCTCAGACACATCTTGTAGCGGCCAGAGTACAAAGTTCGCGGGTTGCCCCACCGATATCTTGCCGTGGCTGTGTTGAAGTCCCAGCGCTTGAGCTGCATGGCGGGTGACGCCTGCAAGTGCTTCGGGGACGGTCAGGCGAAACAGCGTGCAAGCCATGTTCATCATCAGAAGCAAGCTCAGCGCGGGGGAAGTGCCCGGGTTGTGGTCGGTCGAGATCGCCATGGGCACACCCGCTGTGCGCAAGGCAGCGATCGGTGGCAGATGGGTATCGCGCAAGAAGTAGTAGGCACCCGGCAACAGCACGCCAACAGTGCCAGATGCCTTCATGGCGGCTATCCCCTCGGCATTCAGGTGTTCGATGTGATCGCAGGACAAAGCACCATAACGCGCGGCCAGTGCCGCGCCACCCATGTCCGACAACTGTTCGGCATGCAGCTTGACTGGAAGTTTGAGTGCATGAGCCGCCGCAAAAACCTGCTCTGTCTCCTTGAGACTGAAGCCGATGCGCTCGCAGAACACATCAACCGCATCCACCAGGCCTTCTGCCGCCAGCGCCGGCATCATTTCCTTGCAAACCAGGTCAATGTAGTCCTGACTGCGCCCAGCGTACTCTGGCGGCAGGGCATGCGCCCCCAGAAACGTGGTGCGCACCGTGACCCCGAAGGCCTTGCCCAAGCGCCGGGCAACCCGCAATTGAATGCGTTCATGTTCCAGATTCAAGCCGTAACCTGACTTGATCTCGATTGCACACACCCCTTCTTGAAGCAAGGTTTGCAGCCTGGGGGCTGCGGCGGCAAACAAGTCATCCTCGCTCGCAGCACGGGTTGCGCGCACACTGGAGACAATCCCGCCGCCCGCCCGCGTCACTTCCTCGTAAGTGGCTCCCGCCAGACGCATGGCAAATTCGTTGGCGCGCTGACCGCCATAAACCAGATGGGTATGGCAGTCGATCAACCCGGGCGTCACCAGGGCGCCCCCACCATCGTGATGAGGCAGGTCGTGGTAGTGGACCGGCAAGCTTGCATGTGCACCGTGCCAGACGATGCCCCCATTCTGCACCACCAGGGCAGCGTCGGTCAGGGCCTCTTGGCCCTCGCCCAGCGCTTCGGGGGCCAGATGCAGGTGGTGCCAGACGCCATCGGCGCTGGGCTTGGCAGAATAATCAAAAGCTGTCATGGTGTCGAGGGGTGTATCAATACGCAAAGCAACGTTGATCCGGGTTGGTCACTGAAAAGACGCCAAGATGTTGTCGCGTCGTGCCACCAAAGCCCTTGCTGCGGCAAAAGGGTTGTGGTTTGGTCAGACGCACCTGCGTCCAGTTGCCACCGGCCCGTCAAAGCCAACAGTAAACCAGTACCAGCAGTGACATGGCTAACGTTGTCCTGCAGAACCTGCACGTCGGCCCAGCAGCGGTCTCGCCGAGTCATGACATTGAAGTCTTCGCATGCACCATCGAGCAGGAGGGATTCGATGGCAGCCTCGCCTGCAAACGCAAAGGGCGCCAATGGTTGATCCAGACGATGGTCAATGGTGCCGTCAGGAGTGAACAGGCGCACCCCACCGCCCTCCAGCAGGGTGATGACGCGGTCCACCCCGGGGAAAGTCGAGAAGGGGCCGTTGCTGGCAATGTGCGCGATGCTGACCCGCCAGTCGAAGGAATCGAGTCCACCACCATGCGGCATGCAGACGATTTCGCGCGTCAAACCACCCCCGTTTTTCCAGGGCGTCGCTGGCAAGCTGTGGCGGTCGAATCGGTGAATGGTCAAAGGGATGACCTCGTTCAAATGGAGGAGCAGTACACGGTACAGTTGCTTGGAACCCCGCCCTCCCTGGGTTGTTGACCAGGGAGGGGCGGAGTACATCAGCTGATTCTGCCGACAGGTCTAGTGCCTGTCGTGCAGAGCGGCCTCAGAGAGCATCAGCCCGTGATCATGGGCAATTTCAAGCCCTGCTTCTTGGCAGTGGCAACCGCCAGCTCGTAACCGGCATCGGCGTGGCGCATGACGCCAGAGCCGCAGTCGTTGACCAACACGCGTGTCAGTCGCTCGGCGGCGGCATCGGTGCCATCGGCCACGATCACCATACCCGAATGCTGGGAATAGCCCATCCCCACACCACCACCATGGTGAAGGCTGACCCAACTGGCGCCACCGGCGGTGTTGAGCAGAGCGTTGAGCAGGGGCCAATCGCTGACGGCATCGGTGCCATCCTTCATGGACTCGGTCTCACGGTTGGGGCTGGCCACCGAACCGGTGTCCAGGTGGTCGCGACCGATGACGATCGGAGCCTTCAGCTCGCCGTTCTTCACCATCTCGTTGAAAGCCAGGCCAGCCAGATGGCGCTCGCCCAGGCCCAGCCAGCAGATGCGGGCTGGCAAACCCTGGAAGCTGATGCGTTCACGCGCCATGTCCAGCCAACGGTGGGTGTGCTTGTTGTTGGGGAAAAGCTCTTTGATCTTGGCGTCGGTCTTGTAGATGTCCTCCGGGTCACCAGACAGCGCCACCCAGCGGAACGGCCCCTTGCCTTCGCAGAACAGGGGACGAATGTAGGCAGGCACAAACCCAGGGAAGCTAAAAGCGTTCTTGACACCCTGGTCGTAGGCGACCTGGCGGATGTTGTTGCCGTAGTCCACCGTGGGAATGCCCATTTCGTGGAAGTCAACCAAGGCTTGCACGTGCACCGCACAGCTCTTGGCCGCTGCAGCTTGTAGGGCCGCGTGCTGACTTGGGTCTTTCTGTGCTTCTTTCCATTGACCGATAGTCCAGCCAGCGGGCAGGTAGCCGTTGATCAGGTCGTGGGCCGAGGTCTGGTCGGTCACGATGTCAGGACGCACACCGCCGGCCTTGGCACGGCGCACCAGTTCCGGCAGAACTTCGGCCGCGTTGCCCAGCAGCGCAATGGAAACGGCTTCCTTGCGCGAGGTGTGGTACTGGATGAGTGCCAGCGCGTCGTCGATGTCCTTGGCTTGCTTGTCGACATAGCGGGTGCGCAGTCGGAAGTCGATGCTGCTTTGCTGGCATTCGATGTTCAGAGAGCAGGCACCCGCCAGGGTGGCCGCCAGGGGCTGGGCACCGCCCATGCCACCGAGGCCAGCGGTCAGGATCCATTTGCCAGACAAGTCATTGTTGTAATGCTGGCGGCCGGCTTCCACAAAAGTCTCGAACGTGCCCTGCACGATGCCCTGGCTGCCGATATAGATCCAGCTGCCAGCCGTCATCTGGCCATACATGAACAGGCCTTTGCGGTCGAGCTCGTTGAAATGGTCCCAGTTGGCCCACTTGGGCACGAGGTTGGAGTTGGCGATGAGCACGCGCGGTGCGTTGGGGTGGGTCTTGAAGACGCCAACCGGCTTACCCGATTGAACCAGCAGCGACTCGTCCTCGTTGAGGTCTTTCAGCGACGCCAGGATCTGGTCAAAGCAGGCCCAGTTGCGTGCAGCACGGCCAATGCCGCCATAGACCACCAGGTGCTGGGGGTTTTCAGCGACTTCGGGATCGAGGTTGTTCTGGATCATGCGGTAGGCCGCTTCTGTCACCCAGTTTTTGCAGTTCAGCTCGCTTCCACGCGGGGCACGGATGACTCGGCTGGTGTCCAGACGGGGATCCTGATTGGTCGAAAAATATGCTTCATTGGCGTTCACGATGGACTCCTTGGCTAAAAAGGGAAGATTTGAGACTGTTGACTGTTAATTGTATATACAAATCATTCAGCGAGGCAATATGCCTATACATTAGGGTTTACCATGAGGTTTGTGGCGGGTTGTCTTGATGGCGGTGTGGGTGCTCGCCTTCAAGGCACATACGCCCCATCCATCTGCGTCAACACATCCGATGGGCTGCGATCAAGAAGTGAGCAACATGCCTGATGCAACAATGCTGGTTTAATTCGATGATGCGAACCCGATCGGTATCCTCATCCCTGCACGAGCGCATATTGCAGGACATAGAGCAAAAAATCCTGAGTGGCCAGTGGCCTCCTGGTCGCCGCATTGCGTCCGAGCACGAACTGACCGAAACGTATCAGTGCTCGCGCATGACGGTGAACAAGGTGCTGACCCAACTGGCGCGAGCCGGTCTGGTGGAGCGTCGACGCAAGGCGGGAACCTTTGTCATGCGTCAGCAGTCTCGATCAGCGGTCTTGGAAATCCATGACATCCGCATGGAGGTGGCCGCTCTGGGTCAACCATATCGCTACGAGGTCATTTCATCCAAAAAACGTCGCAGCAGCAGACTGGACATGGACTTTCTGGGTCTGGCGGAGATCAATCCAGTGCTACAGATCGTCACCCTGCATTACGCTGCAGATCAACCTTTCTGCCTCGAGGAACGCTTGATCAACCTGCAGGCCGTACCTGCTGCTGCAGAACAGGATTTTTCTAAAGAGTCGCCAGGTCCGTGGTTGGTTCACCATGTTCCCTGGACATCAGCAGAGCACCGGATCAGGGCAGAAGGTGCACCAGAGGAAGTGGCGCTTTTGTTGAAGATCGAACCCCAAACCCCCTGTCTGTTGGTTCAGCGACGTACCTGGATAGGAAACCTGCCTGTCACATCTGTTCGACTGCACTACCCAGGGGACGGACACGAGCTGACGGCACGGTTTTCTCCTTCCACTGCAGCTATCACCTCCGACTCTTGAGTATCTGACTTCAAAAAGGCCTTGGAGCAGAAATTAAGTTCTGATCCTTCAACAGTGGATCTGAGGCGGGGCAGGCGTTCGGTCAACATGGTTTCGGCGACCGAGCGAGTTCGAGATGTCCGCGACCAGCACCACACAGCCACCTTTTCGGGCGGGACCATTGGCGGCGGTAAGAAACGCTAGACGGGGATAGAATCAGATCTACGCAAGCGCCACTAAGTTGGAGCAAGCAATCGACACACGCACTGGGACGGAAATTCCCTAACCAGTGAGGTGGTTAGAGCAGGTCCTTGGATGCCCCCCGTATTCCTCATTGAGGGGCAATTTC